>WNEY01000892.1_pt1 | contig 22494 bp, 23 predicted proteins | sample 5400531 | NCBI WGS metagenome assembly WNEY01 (sample SAMN13153338, study PRJNA577476) | soil metagenome | isolation source: 200 cm saprolite under Douglas fir tree site 1 | place: USA:California | collected 2015-04-18
CGATCGTTTCGGTGGCGTCGCCCGCGATGTCGGCCTCGACCGCCGCGATCTTGCCGCCGGCGATCGCCACGTCGCGCACCGCATCGAGCCCGATCGAGGGATCGATCACGCGTCCGCCCTTGATGAGCAGGTCGTAGGTCGCCGCGAGCGCCCGCGGGACGCGGGCGAGCAGCGCGGCGCCGGCGCAGACGAATTGGCGTCGGTTCATCATGGTCGAGCGATCAGTAGTTGGCGACGACCGGCCCCGGGTCGAAGCGGTAGTTGATGCCGACGCGCACAATTTCGTCGGTGATCCGGCTGCTGATGGTACCCGATCCCGCAAGGTAAGGAGTGCAGTTGGCGGCGCCGCCACCCCCAATGATGAGGATACCCCCATAGCAGCCGGGGAACGTGGCGAAGGCGGTGCTGACCTTGCCCAGATCGACGTGCAGATACTCGACCTTCCAGCTCCGATTGCCGGTGATGCTTCCTTCGGCGCCGGCGCCGATGGTCCAGCCAGCCTTCGTGACGCTGTTGCTGAAGCTGGCCAGCGGACACGTGAAGCCTATTACGACCTGAGGTACGCAACCGGGACCGGCATTGGAGCCAACGGCAGTCGAGGAGCCATTGATCGTCACCCGGCCATAGGCCAGACCGCCGGTGGCGTAGAGCAGCCAGCGATCGGCGCCGAAGCCGACGCGGCCGCGCAGCGTGCCGAGCCAGGTGAGCTTTTCCGTGTAGGCCGTCGTCACGGTTCCGACGAGGGGGACCCCGTTAAAAGTCCCACTGGTGGCGTTGGTGGTGATGAAAATCTGGTCCCCCTTCTGGCCCGAAACCTGGATATCCGTTTCGACTCCGATGAGGTAGTTGGCTCGCTGCCAATTGTAGCCGGCCTGGAAGCCGCCGATCGCGCCGTTCAATTTGTTCGAGTCGCTGCCGGCCGCACAAAATGCAGACCCCACCGGCGCGCAAGTCGTCGCAGCAGGAGGAGCGCCGCCTACGGACTGTGCAAAGAAGTTCCAGTCGTTGCTCGACCTGCCCCAGCTGTAGCCGACGTTGGCGCCGGCGTAGAAGCCGGTCCAACTAAAGACCGCGACGGGCGGTGCCTTGTAAACTGGTTTGGTCAGGTCGGCCGCGGCTGCGGGGTCCGCAGCCAGCGCGGCGAGCGCAAAGCCTGCAAGCCAAAGCCTCTTCATGGTGCCCCCGACCAATCGCGGCGATTTTGACGTTCGGTCATTTTACATTGGAATGACAACCTGAGCTGTGATGTTTTGATCACAGTGGACAGAAATGTCCTCTTCGCCACCCGCGGCGCTTGTACTCGGTTACCTCGCAGCAGCTTGTCGAGCGTGATCGGCAGACGGCGAGCCGGCATTGGCTTGAAGCATGCGCCGCGCGATCAGTATTTTGCGACCACCGGGCCGCCGAACGTCACCAGCACGCCGGCGCCGGCATAGTAGCTGGTCTCGTGGGCGTAGAAGATGCCCGCCGGAACGAGCGACGTCGGCGCATTCACCGGACCGGTATATATCGGCCGCGTGATCCCCGGCACCTTGTCGTCGTAATTGACGCCCACGAAGCCACGGAATGTCGACGTCGGGCTGAACTTGTAGGCGAAGCCCGCCTCCGCGTTGGCGACCAGGACGCCGGTCGTTGCGCTGGCCGAGACGGCGCTGTTGCCGGTGAAGAGCGCCGTCGTGGCAATTCCGAGATCGGTTCCGGACAGCGAGGTGTAGCGTTCGGCCACCCCGACCCAGCCGCCGATTCCCAGCGTGAGCGCATTGCTCACCGCGGCGGCGAAATCCAATCCGACCCGCGCCCCCACGTCGGTCCAGCGCAGCGAGGTATTGGCGGCGTAGTTCGCGGTGTTGAGCACGGCGCCGGTAGCAGGGAGGATTTGCGTGAGCGATTGCGACAGCGTCTGCTTGGCGCGGGCGCCGCCGCCGAACACCGCGACGGACGGGGTCACCGCGACCGCGCCGAACCGCCAGTCGTACAGCGCCTTTCCGTTGAGCTGCCAGGCGGTGTATTCGGTCTTGAGCGTCCCGCTCACCGAGCAAGCGAAGGCGTTACAATTCAAGCCATCGTTGCGAAAGGCCCCGCTCAAGAATTGCAAGGCGACATTGGGCGCGACGGCGCCGCTCTGCGACTGGTTGGCGTCCGCTGCGACGAACGAGGCCCCGGCCTCCAGCCTGAGGCTCGATCCCGGCACCAGGTAGCCGATCGCCCCGCGCACGCCCGCGCCGTTCAGGTGCGGGTCGAAGCTTTGCACCGCGCCCGAATCCGGAAAGGGAAAGCTCCCGATGTTTTTCATTCCGAGCGAATAGGTCGGTAGGTTCACCCGCTCGTACATGCCGTCGACCCAGACGTAGTAGTTGTCGGTGACCACGGCGGGTCGCGCCTTGTAGACCGGCGTCATGTCCGCGGCGCGCGCCGCGCCGCCTGCTAACCCGGTGAGTACGGTGGTGAATGCAAGCCCCGCAATTGCCAGTCTGTTCCCATGCATGGCAGCCCCCTGCGCCTGACAGGGGTTGAAATTTACGGCAAGTGCGCGTGCTTTGCTGTGACGTTTGGATCACAGTGAATGAAAATCGCCAGCCAAGGCTGGGACGCGCGAACGTCAGACACCCCCATGTCATCGCTGTATCCCGACACCTCCGGCGTCACTTCCGCATCAGCTTGTCGAGCGTGATCGGCAGATCGCGCACGCGCTTGCCGGTGGCGTGATAGACCGCGTTCGCGATCGCCGCCGCGGTGCCGACGATGCCGATCTCGCCGACGCCCTTGACGCCGAGCGGATTGATCTCGTCGTCCTTCTCCTCGACGAAGATCACGTCGATCGCGTACACGTCCGCGTTCACCGGCACGTGATAGTCGGCTGGCTGCCGGCGGTCGTCGGATTGAGGATGCGGCCGGCTGCCACCGCGCTGACCACGCGCGTGACCCGGATGACTCCGAGCTCCTCGTCGACCTTGACCTCGGCGAACACCGCCGAGTGCGTGGAGTGCGCGTATTTGCCGTCCTCGTTCGGCGCGGCGCTCGCTTCTTTTTCGATCCGGTCGGCTTTGCCGGCGCGCATCGCGTCCGCCACCGCGACCTCGCGCCGCTCGTCGTCCTTGCGCCGGATTTTTCCCTCGGCGAAGACCACGTCGTCGAGCTTTGCGCCGGCGAGCGGCGATCCCTTGATCTTCTGCGCCAGGGCGAGCAGCTCCTGCTGCACCGCCCGGCAGGCCGCGTGAATGGCGGAGCCGACCGACGAGGTTGTGAACGATCCGCCTTCGACCGGTGCATCCGGCAGCGCGGAATCGCCGAGCTTCACCGTCACGCTGTCGAGCGGCACGCCGAGCATCTCGGCGGCGATCTGGGCCATCATCGTATAGGTCCCGGGCCCGATATCGGCGGTCGCGCTCGCGATCTCGACGCTGCCGTTGGCGGTGATCACCGCCCTGGCGCTCGCCGGAACCTGCATCGCCTCCCAGATGCCGGTCGCCATGCCCCAGCCGACGAGCTCGTTGCCGTCCCGCATCGAGTGCGGCTGCGGATTGCGCTTCGACCAGCCGAACTTTTCCGCCCCCTGCCGGTAGCATTCCCGCAGCTGCTTGCTGCTGTAGGGCTTGTCCTGGATCTGGTCCTTCTCGGAATAGTTGATCAGCCGCAGCTCGAGCGGATCGATCTTCGCCGCATAGGCGAGCTCGTCCATCGCGCATTCGATCGCGTAAAGGCCTTCCGCTCCGCCCGGCGCCCGCATGTCGCAGGGCGTGTTCAGGTCGAGCTTGACCAGCCGTTGGGAGAGCTGGCTGTTGGCGCAGCGGTAGAGCTGGCTCGACCAGGTGACGAAATGCCGCTGGAAATCCTCGAATTGCGAGGTCATGGCGACGGCGTCGTGCCGGAACGAGGCGAGGCTGCCGCCGCGATCCGCGCCCAGCGCCAGTTCCTGGACGTTCGCGGAGCGATAGCCGAGCGTGAACATCTGCTGGCGGGTCAGCGTTACGCGCACCGAGCGCTCGAGCGCGCGCGCCGCCAGCACGGCCAACGGCAATTCGTATTGCGGACGCAGCCCCGAGCCGAAGCCGCCGCCCACGTAAGGCGACAGCACGCGCAGCTTGTCGCGTGGCACCCCGAATACGCCGGCGACGTAGTTCCGGCAGTTCTGCGGCCCCTGCGTCTTGTCGTAGATGGTCATTGGCCCGTCGCCGCCCCACACCGCCGTGGCCGCGAACGGCTCCATCGGATTGTGGTGCTCGACCGGCATGCGATATTCGGCGTTGACCCGCACCGCCGCCTGCTCGAACGCCTGCGTGGCGTTGCCGCGCGTGTGCATCGGGTCGGGCTTCGCGCCGGTCTTGCGGGCCGCCTGGGCGTCGAAGTCGGTGACGTGCGCCTCCTGCTCGTATTCGACCCGCACCAGCGAGGCCGCAAAGCGCGCGATCTCGAGCTCCTCCGCCACCACCAGCGCAATCGGCTGGCCGTTGAATCGGATCTGGTCGTCGTAGAGCGGCCGGAACGGCGAGCCGTCCGGGGCGACCTCGTCCTTGTACGCCTCGTCCGACGCGGCGAGCTTGGGCCGATGCTCGTGGGTGAACACGTCGAGCACGCCGTCGACCGCAAGCGCGTCCGCGGTGTGGATGCGCTTGATCCGGCCCTTGGCGATGGCGGAGGAGACCACGAACCCGTGCGCCAAGCCGGGCACGTTGAACTCGCCGGCGTATTGCGCAACTCCGGTCACCTTCGCGCGTCCGTCGATGCGGGAGGTCGGCTTGCCGAGATGGCTGGTGGCGCTCATATCCGTCTCCCGTTTACTTGATCCGCTTGTCCGATTGCGACTGCGGGGTCCCGCGCGCCGCCTGCGCCAGCGCTCGTAATATGCCGCGCCGCGCCAGCTCGATCTTGAAGTCGTTGTGGCCGAAGCCGCGCGCGCCGCGCAGCACGGTCTCGGCCGCGCGCTGGAAGCTCTCTCGCGTCGCCGGCGCCCCGCTGAGCTGCGCTTCGGCCTCGGGAACGCGCCATGGCTTGTGCGCGACGCCGCCGAGCGCGAGGCGCGCCGCCTTGATCGTGCCGCCCTCGAGTTCGAGGCCGGCCGCGATCGAAACGAGCGCGAAAGCATAAGACAGGCGGTCGCGGATCTTGAGATAGCTGTAGTTGCCAGCGAAGCCTTTCGGCGGCAACTCGACTGCGGTGATGATCTCGTCCGCCCGCAGGTTGCTGTCGGTCTGCGGCGTATCGACCGGCAGGCGATGGAAGTCGGCGAACGCGATGCTGCGCTCGCCGCCCTTGCCGGTCGCCAGCACGCGCGCCTCCAGCGCCGCGAGCGCGACGCACATGTCCGAGGGGTGCGTGGCGATGCAATGCTCGCTCGTTCCCAGGATCGCGTGATTGCGGTTGATCCCCTCGATCGCCGAGCAGCCGCTGCCCGGCTCGCGCTTGTTGCACGGCGTGGTCGTATCGTAGAAATAGAAGCAGCGCGTCCGCTGCAGCAGGTTGCCGCCGGTCGAGGCCATGTTGCGCAATTGCTGCGAGGCCCCGGCGAGGATCGCGCTGGCAAGCAGGGGATAGCGCGCCTCGATCTGCGGGTGATGGGCGAGATCGCTGTTGGGAACGAGCGCGCCGATCCGCAGGCCGCCGTCCTTCGTTTCCTCGACCTTGTCGAGCGGCAGATGCGTGATGTCGATCAGCCGCGACGGCCGTGCGACGTTCTCCTTCATCAGGTCGATTAGATTGGTGCCGCCGGCGATGAACTTGGCGGCCGGGTCGGCCGCGATCCGCCGCACCGCGTCGGCGACGTCGCTCGCGCGCGCATATTCGAAATTGTTCATCGGCGCGCCTCCCCGGACTTCGGCGCGGCCTTGCCGAACATCACCTCTTCGATCGCCGCCACGATGTTGGGATAGGCGCCGCAGCGGCAGATATTGCCGCTCATCAGCTCGCGGATGTCGTCGGCGGTGCGCGCCTTGCCCTCGGCGATCAGGCCGGCGGCGGAACAGATCTGGCCGGGGGTACAGTAGCCGCACTGGAACGCGTCGTGCTCGATGAACGCCTGTTGCAGCGGATGCAGCATGGTTCCCCGCGCCAGACCTTCGATCGTGGTGACTTGCGCGCCCTCCTTCATCACCGCCAGCGTGAGGCACGAATTGATCCGCCGGCCGTCCACCAGCACGGTGCAGGCGCCGCACTGGCCGTGGTCGCAGCCCTTTTTTGTGCCGGTGAGGTCGAGATGAAGCCGCAGCGCGTCGAGCAGCGTGGTCCATGGCGCCACGGTCAGTTTCCGTTCCACGCCGTTGACGCGGAGCGCGACCGTCATCTTGGCGGGCTTGGCAAATTTTTCGGGCCCCTTGCGAGCCGCTGCGGATGATTGAGCCATCGGGATTCTCCAGGCGGGCGCCATTCGCCCCTGTTGGTCGATGCAAGAGAGGGCTTCGGACGCGGGGGTAGCTGCGCGCATGACAAATATCGGCGAGGCGGCGCACGCATGCGCCAGTCTCGGCCGGCATGCGTCAACGGGGGGGGTCTGAACTTGTTCCAGACAGAGGTGATAAAAAAATGTGCAAAAGGATTTTCACCGCCAGCCGCATGGAGGAGCTCGGCCTTTCGATGTTCCATCACCCCGCTGACGCGGCGCGTGTCGACGGCTTCAATCGCTTCAACCTTCGGTCTTGATCTCCGGCTTGTCGTACAAAACCACGTTCAACAAGGAATTATTGATTTCCAGTTTTCCGTTGTATTCGATGAAACCCAATTTACGGAATTTGTTCATGAAAAAGCTCACGCGCGATCGGGTCGTGCCGATCATCTCCGCCAGCGTTTCCTGACTATACTTTCCCACGATCGGCTCCGGCCTGCCTTCCTTGCCGAAATTCGCAAGGAGAAGAAGTCGGGCGAGGCGCTTTTCGCTCGAATTGAACAATTGATCGATCAAGTCCTCTTCAATTCGACTGCTCCGAGTCAATAGGTACGACATGAACAGCTCGGAAAAGTTCGGCTCGTTGTGAATGGTCGCCATCATGGTCGCCTTCTCCAGGCGAGTGATCACGCATTCATCGATCGCCCTCGTTGTTGCGATGCGCAACGAATGACCGTTCAGACATCCTTCGCCGAAAAAGTGACTTGGTCCCAAGATCGCAATCACCGCTTCCTTGCCTTGCTCGGAAACGACGGTGAGCTTGACCTTGCCTTGCTGGATGTAAAAGACCGCGTCCGCAGCGTCTCCTTGTGAGAAGACAATTTGATCCTTCCGGTATTTGGATATCGTTTTTCCCTCGCCCGCCTTGGCGAGAAATGTCTTGGGATGGAACGTGGCCTCGCCTCGCTTCCTCACGAGGACTCCTCTCTTCCTCAATGAAGGCTCCTTTGTCCCGGACAAAAACAGTGCGAAGCCGAGCAATTATTGCAAATTCCAAGGCCAAAATGAAGAGCGGGCTTGCTTCCGGGGCAGTGTTTTCGGCGTCTCACGCGACGTGAACCCCGGCGTCACCGCCCCGACAGACTCGACAACGGCTCCATTCAAGGAGCACGCCAAAGCAGCGCCGCGCGCGCCGCCACGGCATGTCGCCGAATGACCCCCGAGCGGTCGTGTCGCGGCCCGTTCCCACGTCCGTCACAGGTGTCCTGATTTCGCGTCGCCGATCCGAGTGAGCAATTTTGCACAGACTGCCGCTGTCAATCGGCGCAGATTTCGCATGCACGCGCGTGGCCTGATTTCCAATTGGTGGAAGATAGCGAGTTTAACGACATGCAAACCTACTATCCGGCTTTTCATGCCGAATATTGGATCTATCTGCTCGCTGCTTTCGTGATCGTCGTCGTGGGCATGCTTCTGTACATAGTGGATGGGCCGATCAAATTCTCCGGTTGGTTTTGATCCGTCTGATGGTGCAAAAGATCGGCCTGCGTTCGCCCGTTAGAGCATCCTAATCCGAAGCACCACAGGGAGAATCCAACATGCCCTCCACCATCAACCTCCACCAGATCGGCGTCTGGTTCTGCGTGGGCTTCTTCACGGGCGCAGGCTGGGCGATCGCCGCCTGGCTCGTCGGGCGGATCTTCTCCCACATCTGAGCGCAAGCGCCGGCGGGTTCGCAATTTATTCGGCGACCACCGAGGCGCCGGCACATTCTGTTGTCCTTGCAATCTGCCGGCTTGTGAAACCTGACGTGCTGACCGCGGCCGTCCGCTGCGATCCGCACGAAGGTGCGCGCGACGAGTCGCTGGACTGATCACCTCACAGTTCATTTTTGCTCGACTGACTCGGGGTGCGACCCTTAGCGCCGCCGGCGGTCAGTCGCGCACCGATCGTATCGAGAATGAGCGCGTAAGCGCGATCGATTATATCTTCCATCGAAGGCGTCCCGGCGAACATTGCCGTCGCCGTGGCGCGGATCTCCGCGCGCGTCGGCAATTGCGGCAAATGCACATTTGCGAGCACATCCGCCGCGCGATGTTGCGCCGCCGCGAGTCTTTCGTGAAGTGCGAAATAGCTCGGCCCCGCAAGCGCCGCCGCAATGGCAGTTGCGATGAGGTCCGGGTTGAAGCTCGCTGCAAGCTGCGCGGCCGCTCGATCGATGACCCGCGATCCCAGTCGCTGCTCGTTGCGCAGCACGGTTTTCGGCGGCATCTTCAAGTCCCACACCAGCCCGAGCCACGACAGTGCCTTCAAGATGTAGAAGGTGGGATCGATCTCCCACCACCTGAATCCCTGCCGAACGCTGCTCTGGCAGGCATGATGATTGTTGTGCCAGCCCTCGCCCATGGTGAAGAACGCCAGGAGCCAGTTGTTTCGGGAGTCGTCGCCGGTCACGTATCGTTTCCTGCCATGCACGTGCGCGAGTGAGTTGATGCAGAACGTGGCGTGATAGACGAGCACGGTGCTCCAGAAGAAGCCGACGACCAGCCCCGGCCACCCACCAACGAGAAGGCAGAACAGAGCGAGCAGGATCGGAGGCGCGAGCTCATACTTGTGCAGCCACATCAATTCCGGATAGCACGCGAAGTCGGCGACCTTGACGAGGTCTGTTGCGTCATGCCGGCGCACGAAAATCCAGCCGACATGGCTATAAAAAAAGCCGCTGTGGCGCGGCGAGTGAACGTCTCGCTCGGTGTCCGAGTGCAGGTGATGGTGACGATGTTTGGCCGCCCACCACAATACGCTTTTCTGGGCCGTGCTCTGCGCCAGCACGGCAAGCACGAATTGAAACGCTCGGCTGGCCGAATATGCGCGATGCGAGAAGTAACGGTGGTAGCCGGCGCCAACCGTGAAGATTCGCAGCCAATACAACACCACGCCGATCACGATGCTTTGCCAGCTGATGCCGGTCCAGAATGCCGCCAGACAAGCCAGGTGCACCAGCACGAATGGAATAGCCGACGGGTAGATGACGTCGTCGTGTTCGGCCACCGACCGAGTGGTCGGAGAGTCTTTGGAATCGCTCATTGGATGTTGCCTATTCGAGCCGGAGTCCTGGACGCCGCACGAGCCCAATCGAGGCTAAGACTCATGCCGGAGTGGCGTCTGTATTGGATTGAACACTTTTTCCTTGCGGCTCTCGGCCGCCTCGGAAACCGCCTGCGGCGTCATGGATCCTACGACCTTGGCAGCTCCGCCCGCGCGGGCGGCCCGACGGAACGGGTGGGATCATCGAAAGCCAAGGGAAATCAACATGTTCCCATATTGTTCAGTCATAAGCGCGATAAGCGCTATGCACATGTCAGACAAAATCCGAAGACGCAACATATTCCTCAATCGCAAGACGCCGCCCACCGGCGGCACGTTGTCCTATCGGTCCGTCCGCATGGACAAGAATGCCGGCGCTGCGAGCCTGCCGCAGCTGTAATTTCCATCCCGGGCCCACGTTGAAAAGACCTTTCTCGACAACCGGATGCGTCACTTCGGCAGCCTTTGACAAAGAGGATGGTCGCGCCCGCCCTCGCCGCGCTAGACTTGCGAAAACCGCGCCGTCGACGGGAGGAGATCATGCTCGCAACACGCGCCGCTTTCTATGCCTCGCTCGCAATCCTGCTCGCCGCCGCACCATTAGCCGCCGCCCCCGCGCACGCCGCCGATCCGATCAAGGTCGGCTTCAGCATGGCGCTGACCGGCGCCGTCGCGCCCAACGGCAAGCAGAACCTGCTGGCGCTCGAAATCTGGCGCGACGACGTCAACGCCAAGGGCGGGATCATGGGTCGCCCGGTCGAGCTCGTCTATTACGACGACCAGAGCAACCCCAACAACGTGCCCGGCATCTACACCAAGCTGCTCAGCGTCGACAAAGTCGACCTGCTGCTCGGGCCCTATGCCACCAACATGATCGCGCCGGCGATGCCGGTCATCATGCAGGCGGGCAAGATGACGATCAGCCTGCTCGGCATCAACGTCAACCGCCAGTTCAACTACTCGCGCTATTTCTCGATGGTGCCGGGCGGCGACGAGGGCACGCTGGCGTTTTCCCGCGGCTGGTTCGAGCTCGCGGCCGCGCAGTCGCCCAAGCCCAAAACCGTCGCGCTCATCGCCGCCGATGCCGAGTTCGGCAAGACCGCCTGCGACGGCGCGCGCGACAACGCCAAGAAGGGCGGCTTCGAGATCGTCTACGACAAGAGCTATCCGCCGGGCACCGCCGACATGGTGCCGGTGGTGCGCGCCGTGCAGGCGACCAACGCGGATCTCGTCTTCGCCTGCTCCTATCCGCCCGACACCGTGGGCCTCGTTCGCGCCGCCAACGAGATCGGCCTGAACGCCAAGATGCTCGGCGGCGCGATGATCGGCTTGCTCGCCACGCCGATCAAGATGCAGCTCGGCCCGCTGACCAACGGCCTCGTCATCATGGAGAGCTTCATCCCGGCGCCGACGCTCAACTTCCCCGGCCTCAAGCCGATGCTGGAGAAGTATCAGGCCAAGGCGCCCGCGCTCGGCATCGATCCGCTGGGCTACGGCTTCACGCCGTTCGCCTACGCGGCCGGCGAGGTGCTGGCGCAGGCGGTCGAGGCGACCAAGAGCCTCGATCACGCCAAGCTCGCCGACTACATCCACGCGCACAAATTCTCGACGGTGGCGGGCGAGATTTCCTACGGCAAGGACGGCGAGTGGACGAAGTCGCGGCAGTTCTTCACCCAGTTCCAGGGCGTTGCCGGCAACGACCTCGGGCAGTTCCGCGACACCAGCCACCAGGTGATCCTGTGGCCGGCCGAGTACAAGACCGGCAACATCATCTATCCCTACGAGAACGCGAAGAAGAAATAGCGATATTATCCCTTGATGAACGCCAGCAGCTCGGCGTTGACCTCGTCCTTGAGCGTCGTGCACATGCCGTGCGGCGCCCCTTTGTAGACCTTCAATGTCGCGTTCTTGACGATCTTGGACGACAGCATGGCCGAGGCGCCGATCGGGACGATCTGATCGTCATCGCCGTGGAGGATCAGCGTCGGCACGTCGAATTTCTTGAGGTCCTCGGTCGTGTCCGTCTCGGAAAAGGCCGTGATGCAGAAGTACGAAGCGGGGAATCCGGCCATCATCCCCTGCAGCCAGAAAGAGTTGCGCACGCCCTCGGAAATCTTGGCGCCCGGCCGGTTGTAGCCGTAGAACGGCATGCTGAGGTCCTTCCAGAACTGCGAACGGTCGGCGGCGACGCCGGCACGAAGCTGGTCGAACACCTCGATCGGCAGGCCGCCCGGATTGGCGGCCGTCTTGAGCATCAGCGGCGGGATGGCGCCGATCAGCACGGCCTTCGCCACCCGCTTGGTGCCGTGGCGGCCGATGTAGCGGGCCACTTCGCCGCCGCCGGTCGAGTGGCCGACATGGATAGCGTCTTTCAGATCGAGCTTCTCGGTGAGCTCGGCGAGATCGTCGGCGTAGGTATCGAGGTCGTTGCCGTTCCACGGCTGGCTCGAGCGGCCATGGCCGCGCCGATCATGGGCGATGCAGCGGTAGCCGTGCGACGCCAGAAAGAACATCTGGTCCTCGAAGGCGTCCGCGCTGAGCGGCCAGCCGTGGCTGAAGACGACGGGGCGTCCCTTGCCCCAATCGTTGTAGTAGATCTGCGTGCCGTCTTTGGTCGTGATCGTGGACATGTTGCGGACTCCTTTGCCGGTGTCGGGATTCAGCGTGTCAAGAATGACACGAGCTTGGGAATGACCTGGTCGGGCGCTTCGTCGATCAGCCAGTGGCCGGAACCCTTGACGATGAACCCCTCGACATTGTCGGCGACCAGACGTCCTTGCTCGACGAGAAACTCACCCGATCCCTTTTCGCCGGACATCACCAGCATCGGCATCGTGAGCTTGGTCCGTGCCAGCGCCTGGAAATCCGTGGCGTCCCCCTCGAACGCCCTGAACACTTCGAATCCGGCCTGCATCGCGCCCGGCTGGGCATAGGCTTTGGCGTAAATGCGGCGATCGCCTTCCGATACGGACCTGGTGCGGTCGGCGGCAAAATCGTTCCAGAAATGCTCGAGGTAGATGCGCTCGCGGCCGGTCACCAGCTTGAGCGGAGTCTCGCCGTAGAAATGGAAGTGCCAAAGGTCGCGCAGCAACCAGACATTTTTCCAATCGCCGACGCCCGGCAGGAACGCATCCATCAGAACGACACGGTCGACCTCGGCCGGAAATTGCGCCGCATAGGCGTAAGCGACCATCAGCCCGATATCATGGCCGACGATCTTCGCGCGCTTGTATCCGAGCGACGCCGCGAGCGCGTGAATATCCTGCGCCATCGACTTCTTGTCGTAGCCCTGGGGCGGCTTGGCGGACTGGCCGAAGCCGCGCAGATCGGGCGCGACCACGGTGTGGGTCTTGGCAAGCTCGGCAATCAGCGGCCGCCACATGTGATTGGTCTGGGCGAAGCCGTGCAGGAGAATGATGGGGTCGCCTTTGCCGGCGAGGAGATAGTGCACCTTGATTCCATTGACGTCGGCGAAGCGGCTCTGGACGTTGGAATTCTGCTGCGCTTGGGCCGGCGCCCCGAAGGCTGTCGCACTCAAAATGGCGCCGAACCCAAGCGCCGCAAAAATGCGCATGCTCTCTTTCTCCGTCATAGGATGGGAACATATCGGCCGGAACTTCAATTCCGAACACACGTGGCGTCGGCATCGGGCTTATGCAAGCTTGCAGCCATCCGAATTTGGCCGCCGCCGACGGACCTACGGCAGATCGGCGGATGACGTCGAGCGCGCGCCGCCCGGCCATCGCTCGTGGGTGAGCGGAACCGTGAGCGTCGCCTCCAATCCTTCCCGTGCAAAGGACTGCTGCACCTGCCCGTTGAGCTGGCGCTCGATCACCATGTTGACCAGGCGCGAGCCGAAGCCGGGCCGCCGCGTCCGCTTGGGCGCGGGCCCCCGACGTTCCTTCCAATCGAGCACCAGCGTGAGGCCCTGCTGCGTGCGCATGACCGACCAGGTCAGCTCGACCCGGCCGGTCGGTGCGGACAGGCTGCCGTGCTTGCTGGCATTGGTCGCGAGCTCGTGCACCGCCATGCTCAGGCCGAAGGTCGGATCGGGCTCGAGAAACACGTTGGGGCCGTTGAACGAAATCCGATCCACGAACGGGGCCAGCAACGTGTTGAGCAGCTCGTTGAGCGACGTCGATTTCCAGCCGCCCTCGGTGATGAGGCGGTGCGCGTTGGCCAGCGCCAGGACGCGCGCCTCGTACTTCGCCACGAGGTCGGCGAGGTTGCGGGAATTCTTGGCGGTCTGCGAGAACAAGGCGAGCAGCTGCGAGAACAGATTGCCGGAGCGGTGGCGCAGCTCGCGGATCATCAGCTCGTGACGCTGATCGAGCTGCCGGCGCTGGATCGCGCCCGCCACCACGTTCGAGACCGCCGCGAGGAACGAGACGTCGTAGTCGTTGAACTTGTGGTGCTTCGCGGTATGGGCGCCGAGCACGCCGTAGGCGCGGCCGTCGCGCCCCGCGATCGGCGTGGTGAGCCCGCTGACGACGCCGTGGTCGAGCAGCAATTGCGATCCCGAGAACCGCGTCTCCGAGGCGAGATCCTCGACGATCACCGGGCGGCCGGCGGCGAGCGCATAGCCGGCCTGCGAGTCGCGGCTGGTCGAGACGTTGGCCGTCCCAATGAGCCCGGCCCGCCAACCGACGCCGGCGCGCAGCAGCAGCTCGGCGTCGCCCGGAAGCAGCTCGAGGATCTCCACCAGCTCGACGTCGAGGATCTCGCCGACGGTGGCGACGACCTCGTTGAAGAATTTCTGCAGATCGGTTTCGGTCAGCGCCCGCTCACCCAGGCGAGCCAGCGTTTCCTGCTGGCGCGCCCGCACGCGCACCTCGCGATTGACCCGTAGCCGCTCGGTCACGTCGCGGCACATGCCGAGCATTTGCACGGCCGCGCCGTCCTGGACGATGACGGTGACCAGTGCTTCGAACCAGCGCTCCTCGTGTCCGGTCCGGGGCGGCAAGCGGTATTCCAGCCGGCAGGGCGTACGCGTCTGCAACGTCTTGTGGATCGCGGCCAATACGCCGGCGGTGTCCTGCGACGGAAAGTCCTGCGGAACGATCGCGAGCGTGCCGTCGGCGCTGTCGTCGGCAAGACCCTGGAAGGTCTCGACCTTGGTCGACCAGTTCATCTGGTTGGAGCGCAGGTCCCATGACCATACGCCGACCCGGCCGGCATCGAGCGCCGATCGAAACGACTCGAGATCGGGGAGGGAAGCCTGGGGGGCCGTCACCGGGTCCGCGCCTTGCACTTTTTCCTGAGGTCCAGCCACTTTCACATCCACTGGGGCGACGGTTCTTCTTGCAACGGGCGGACTTCAGGCGGCGCGCGCGCATGAAAGTCTTCCCCTCGGTCCGATCAAGTCAAGCGCAAGCGGCCCGCTAGCGGTGTCCGGATATGACGAAAGGGGAAGGCAGCCGGAGCGCGGCCTTCGCGATGATCGAGCCGGGACGCGATGCGGATGGCGGACCCTCCTCCGGCGTTCTGCTCTATAAATCCCAAGCATTTCAAAGGTTCCGGCGCCAGTGCGTCACCGCCTTTCGCCGTGGTCCGCCGCCTGCCGGCGAGGCGGATCCACAAATGACAATCGCCCCGTCGAGCGACGGGGCGATGGGAAATCCGCGAAAACGCGCTGGGATGCGGCGGCGCTTAAGAAACGCAGCGCCCCGGGATCTGCGCCAGCGGGGACTGTCCGATCTGGCTGACGACGGCCTCGCAGCCGTCGAGCAATTGGGGCTTCGGCGCGGGGATTTTCATTTCGAACGGCCCGTTCACCGCATTGCGGCTCTTCGCCGGGATGAGCGGCTGACGGTCGCCCTTGAGCGTGCGGTTCACCATCGGCGTGCCGCGATCAACCGCGGGCGCGGCGGTGGTGGCCGAAACTTCGAGCCCGATGAAGAAAGACGCCACCGCGAAAGCGGCGCCGGCGCAGCCGACGAAAAAACGAGAATGACGCAGCATGGGTTGCTCCCACGATCCCTGTCCTCATTAGTCGCGTTAACCCTTTGTTAGGTTCATGCTCGACGACGCGATTTCAGCGTCGCCGCAGGCGACCAACGGTCGCCGGGTTAACGCTTTGATAAGGAAAGGGTTTCAGGGCGGTAACAAAATTTCCGCTGCCGCTGCACGGTCTGCCGGAATCCGTGGAGCGTCCCGCCGGCTGCGGGGTCCGGGGCTTGCAAGGAATTTGATCCTAGACATTCGCGCCGCCGCGCCAGCACCTCGGTGCCGGATCCGGCCGGTATTTTTCAGGAACCAACACAAGCGCGATGCATTGTCATGACAGCCGGCCGCCCATTTCCCCCTCCCCGTGCTCGGCCGGCGATCTCGGGCGTAGTCGACTTGGCGTCGGCTACGCCCCTGTCTTTTTTGAATTGGAAATCGCGAACGAGTTTCGCGGCGAGGCAAATCGCGCGAGTGTTCGAGACGGCGCACTGGAACTTTTTGTTGTACTGGAACTTTTGTCTGCGCTTCGGGTTCTCTCGCTATCTCGGATCGTCGTCGCCGAAACCACTATATTGAAATCGTTACGGCTGCAGCGCCGACGGCGCGATCACGCGGGGACGGGCCGCCCCCGGCGTTTGGCGGTGCGCTCGAAGAACAGCGCCTGACTCGCAACCGCCGACACCGTCGCCGGCTGGAACGGCTTGGCGATCAGGAAGGCCGGCTCGGGCCGCTCGCCGGTAAGGAAGCGCTCGGGATAGGCGGTGATGAAGATCACCGGCGCCTCGAACGATGCCAGCAGCTCATTGACGGCTTCGAGGCCCGAGCTGCCGTCGGCGAGTTGGATGTCCGCGAGGATCAGCCCCGGCCGCTTGGTCCTGGTCAGCGCCAATGCCTCGGCATGGGTGCGCGCGACGCCGAGCACGCGGTGGCCGAGCCCTTCGACCAGGGTCTCGAGCTCCATGGCGATGAAGGTGTCGTCCTCGATGATCAGCACATCGGTGGCGATTTCGGCGGCAAGCTCGCGGCCGGACTCCTCGACCAGCCCGCGCAGCTTCATCACGTCGATGTCGAGCACGTGCGCGGCGTCGGCCTCCGAGAAGCCCTCGAGCGCCACCAGCAGAAAGGCCTGGCGCGGAAGCGGGGTCATATGGGCCAGCCGTTGCTCTCCCGGCAAGGCGCCTTCCGGCGAGCCGCCGGCGCCGTTGACCGAAACCGAATTCCAGATGCGCGTGAACAAGCGATAGAGTGCAGGGCGCGGCCCGCGCGGGTCGTTGATGATGGATCGGTCCGCGATCAGGGCTTCCAGCGCGGCGGCGACATAAGCGTCTCCGGACGCTTGGTTTCCAGTCAGGGCCCTGGCATAACGGCGCAAGAAAGGCAGGTATTGGGCTACCGCAGTGGAGTGGGGCACGAAACCCTCCCGTTTTGATCCCGCGAGGTTACCGAGTGTGGCGGATTTGACGTTCCTACCAGTCTCCCGGCGAGTCCCTCGTAGGAACGTCAAATCCAAAGCCACATTAGAATCATAGAGTTGCTAGTGTCGAGTTGCTAGTGTCCCTTTGCTTCCGACGTTCGTAAAGGTGCGCGCTGCAGAATGATACGAACGTCGGAAGCAAAGGGACACTAGCCGGAAACGGCCCTGCGGGAAAAAAGTTCCATGGGCTCGGAACGAAAGCGTTTTGCGTGACGTTATGCTCAGACGAGGCGCAGAGGGGCCCGCCGGTCCGGCAGGAGGTCGAGGCGGGAACGAGAAATGCAAGAGCAGAAACCAGTTAGATCGGGAACGCCTGGGCAGCGACCGGTTCGGTCGGATGTCCCGGCACAAACGCCGCAGAGGCCAGAGGCGACAATGCAGACGGACGCCCCAGTACGAAAGGCCGGAGGACGGCTGAGCCGCGACGTCCAGCGACGGCTCGGCGATATCCTGCAGCGGGTCTACGACGACGTGATACGTCAAGGCGTTCCCGACCGGTTCAAGGAGCTCATGGAGGAGCTCGACGGGCAGGGGGAGCAGGAGGGCGGCGCGGCCAAGCAGTCGGCTGCGGCGCATGGGCAGACCGAACCCGGACATGACACCGAGCCCGATCGTCTCGTCGAGGCCAAGGGCCAGCACAAGGGGTCGAGCTGATGACGATGCGTCCATCCGTCCGTGATGCGATGCTCGCAGCGGTTCCGAGCTTGCGCGCATTTGCCATCTCGCTTTGCGGCAACGTGGATCGTGCCGACGACCTGGTGCAGGAGACGTTGCTGCGCGCCATGGCCAACATCGATTCGTTCCAAGCCGGAACGAACATGTCGGCCTGGCTGTTCACGATTCTCCGCAACCTGTTCCGCTCCGAATATCGCAAGCGCCGCCGCGAGGTCGAGGACACCGACGGCAGCTACGCGGAGAGTCTCAAATCGCATCCGGAGCAGCAGAGCCGGGTGGAATTCGAGGAATTCCGCGTGGCGCTCGCGAAGCTGCCGCCGGATCAGCGCGAGGCGCTCATTCTCGTCGGCGCGTCGGGCTTCTCGTACGAAGAAGCGGCCGCCATCTGCGAATGTGCGGTCGGCACGATCAAGAGCCGGGTCAATCGCGCGCGCACCAGGCTCTCGGATCTGCTCTCCATCGACGGCACCGACGACTTCGGTCCCGACCACACGACGCGAGCGATCCTGTCGGCCGGCGGGCGCGGCTGACGCCTGGCTAAGGGTGCACGTCCTCGGTGAACCAGTCGGTCGGCAGATCGTGGCCCAGCCCGCTCGCTTTCGCCTTGCGGTAGACCACGGAGCCCGCGGCGGCGAACTGATAGCCGAGCCCGATATTGTTGATGAAGCAGGTGGCGTCGTCGTCGGACTTGCGGCCCGCGACGCGGCCGACGATGAGCTCCGGCAAGGTCGGCAGCGTCTTGAAATCGATCTCCTCCGCGACTTGCCAGCCGCGGCCCTCGACCTTCTCCTCGATCACGACGCCCTTCGCGGCGACATGGATCGGGCTCGGCTCGTTCCAATGGATCACGACGCGGTCCGCGCGCTTGATCGCCTTGACCTCGATCTCCGGCCGCTTGATCGAGGTCACGTGCATGCCGGGCTCGATCCATCGCTCGAAGAAAATGTGATCGATCGAATTGGTCGCGCACATCGCGATGTCGGCGCCCGTGATCGCCTCTTCCGGCTGGCCGACGGGAATGACCTCGACGCCGAGCAGCGCGCTCATCTCGCTGGCGAAGGCTTCGCGGCTTTGCGGATTGGGGCTGAAGCAGCGGATGGTCGCGATGTCGCGCACGGCGCAGGCCGCCATGAGCTGCGCGCCCGCCTGCCAACCGGAGCCGAGGATGCCGACGGTGCTTGCGTTCTTGCGGGCGAGGTACTTGATGCCGAGACCGTTGGCGGCGCCGACGCGCATGCGCTGCATGACGCCGTCGGGCAGGATCGCGAGCGGCTCGCCGTTCTCGACCGAGAACAGCAGCACCAGCCCGACGTAGCGGCCGTTGGGCGCGGCCGGCACCTTTTCGCGCCGCATGTTGTTGCCGCGCTTGGGCCAAGTGATGATGTCGGAATTGATGCGGACCGCGCCGACGCCGAGCTTGGGGATCACGCCGTCCATGGACTTGAGGCTGTAGAGCGCGTCGGACCGCGCGGTCGGCGTGAAGCAATCCGAGCGCGTGCGTGACACGCCGCGGCCTTCGACCAGCTCCACATAGGCTTCCTCCATGACCTCGATGCATTCGCGCATCGTCAGGAGCTTGGCGACGTCGTCGTTGGACAGGATCAGGGTCATGATTGCAGCCGATGCGGGTTGAAGTGGATTGGTTGCGGCGCCCGGGCGCCCGGGCAGCCAATGAATATGAAGGCGGCAAGGCCCGCAAGAAGGCGCTGGTCGTCACCGAAAGCTTGCAAAGTCTTCTCTCGGGACGGTCAGGCGTTGCAGCAAAGCCTCATTCCGCGAAAAATCGCCGTCGAGGAATTGTTCGACGGCACCCCCGGAGCGCTCCCCGTCTGAGCCTGTCGGCCCCCGCAGCCGGTATAAATTATCATTCAATATCAATAGGATGTTGCTACGGTATCGAGGTCCGCGGAGGCCCGCCTCGGTTTGACCGAATCGGCGTAATCTCTATCCGCGGCGATGCCCTGCCGCCCTCGACAAGTTGATGACTTTACGGGGCTGCAACGCTTATCTTGTAAGAGAATCGGCAATTCATCACCGCTGATCCGGCGAAAGATCTGCACAACAGTCGGGAGAAGGTCTTGGCGCAATTCGTTGGGATGATTTCCCTTGCATCCGATCGCGCGGATCATTGCAGGGGCCTAGGAGCTTTGCGCGCGGTGCTGGTTTCTGGCATTGCTTTGGCCGCGCTGGACGGCGTGTCCGTGAGCCCCGCGGCAGCACAGGGGTACTACGGCTACGGCGGTTACGCGCCGCCGGTCTATAATCCGATCCGCAGGGGAAGGACTGTCGCGCCTGCGAGGGGAGAGAGGGCGGAGCCGAAGAAGGATCCGGGCTTCGGCGACATGCCGAAAGGCCCGCTGCAGCTCGTCGTTTCGATCGGCAGCCAGAAGGTGACGCTCTACAGCAACGGCGTGCGGGTTGCCCAAGGTCCGGTATCGACCGGCGTGCCCGGGCATCCGACCCCGATGGGGGTCTTCAGCCTCATCGAGAAGGACCGCTATCACCACTCCAACATTTATAGCGGCGCGCCGATGCCGTTCATGCAGCGCATCACCTGGTCGGGCGTGGCGCTGCACGAGGGCGTGCTGCCGGGCTACCCGGCCTCCCACGGCTGCATCCGCATGGCGCACGACTTTGCCCAGAAGCTGTGGCCCATCACCAAGCTCGGCGTGCGCGTGATCGTCGCGCGTAACGACGTGGCGCCGGTCGAGTTCGAGCATCCCAAGCTGTTCACGCCCAAGCTCAAGCCGCCTGAGGCGCAGGTCGCGATGAAGCCGACGACCGACGGGATGAACACCGTGCGGCCGATCAAGCTCGCCCAAGCGAACGGAACCCAAGCGAACGAACCCGACGCCGGGAAAGAAGCGACCGCGGCGGCGCCGCCGGATACCCCGGCCGCCAAACCCGCCGCGGAGCCGACCGCCGACACCGCCGCGGACCGCCCGGCCGAGCCGACGACGGCACAGCCGGCCCAGGCGCTGGAGACCGTCAAGCCGGTCGAGGACGTCAAGGCGGCCGAAACGGCGCCGCCGGCCGAGCCCGCCGAGGACACGCCCAAGGCCACCGGCACGGCCGAACCGTCGCAGCCGGCCGCGCCGCCGCTCGCCCCGAGCGATCTGCGCAAGTCGGTCGAGGCGCCGCAGCCCGCCGAAGCCGCGCCCGCGATCGTCCCGCCGGGCCCTGCCGAGGCGGCGCCGGCCGGCAGCGACAGCGTCAAGCCTGCGCCGACTGTCGATCCCGCCAAGGCGGTGGTGCCGCGGAGCAAGGCCGCCGATCAGCCGGTGAAGCACACCGGGCAGGTCGCAGTATTCGTCAGTCGCAAGGAAAAGAAGATCTTCGTGCGGCAGGGCATGATCCCGCTGTTCGATATGCCGGTGGTGATCGAGGAGCCGGATCAGCCGCTCGGCACCCACGTCTTCACCGCCATGACGACGACGAATGATGGCGCCGGCATGCGCTGGAACCTCATGACCGTCCATAGCGACCCTTCCGCCCCGGTGATCGAGCCGAGGGAGAGCCGCAGGAAATCCAAGGAGCTTCCGCCCAATTCTGCGGCGCATAGGCCGGTCGCGCACCTGAAGGCGCCATCCAATGCCGCCGAAGCGCTCGAGCGCATCGAGTTTCCGAAGGAAGCGGTCGACCGCATCAGCGAGCTCCTGACTCCGGGCTCGTCGCTGGTGATCTCCGACGAAGGCCTCGGCCGGGAGACCGGCCGCTATACGGAATTCATCGTCCTCACCCGGTAACGCCTTGACAGTGGTGGTGCCAAAAGCGATCGGCTAGGCTTGAAAGCCTGCCGGTCGGGGGCTCTCGCGTGCCTCGGCAGGCGCCGGAGGACGACACATGACGAGCGCGTGGAGCGTTGCGTGCCGGCGCGCCGCATCGGCGCTGGTTGCCGGTTCGGTGTTGGCGATCGCGGCTCATGCGCCGGCGCTTGCGCAGGCGTGGCCGACCAAAAGGGTGCAGGTGGTCGTGCCGTTCTCGCCCGGCAGCGCCACCGACCTGCTGCCGCGCACCGTGTTCGAGCACGTGTCGGCCAAGGTCGGCCAGACCATCATCATCGAGAACCGGCCGGGCGGGGGAGGCGCGATCGGCGTCAGCGCCGTCGCCAAGGCCGAGCCGGACGGCCATACGATCCTGGTTCATTCCAACGCGCTGGTGACCGCGCCGGCGATCCAGAGCATGCCGTACGATCCGGTGCAGGACTTCGCCGGCATCACGCCGCTCGGCAATGTGCCTCTGGTGCTGGTGATCTCGCCGGACAAGAGCATCAAGACGCTGAAGGAGCTCGTCGCGGCCGCCCGGGCCAAGCCGGGATCGATCAACTACGCGGCCGCGGGCATCGGGACGCCGCCCCATCTGACCACGGAGCGTTTCCGCCTTGCCGCCAAGTTCGAGGGGCAGCTCGTTCCCTTCAAGGGCGCGCCCGAAGCGCTGACCGAGGTGATCACCGGACGCGTCGACTTCTACTTCTGCCCGATCACGCCGGCGATGCCGTTCATCAAGGAGGGCAAGCTCCTGGCGCTGGCGGTGAGCAGCACCAACCGCGCTTCGGCGCTGCCGGACGTGCCGACCACCGTGGAGGCGGGCTTTCCCGATTCCGATTTCGATTTCTGGATCGGGATGGTGGTCCCCAAGAAGACGCCGCGGGCCGTCGTCGCGCGCATGCACCAGGAAACCGTCGCCGGGTTGCAGGACCCAGGGGTGAAGGAGAAGCTCGCGAAGCTCGGCGTCGAGCCGATGATCATGACCCCGGAGGCCTTCGACGCGCGCATCGCGAAGGAGGCCCCGCTGGCCGTGACGCTCGCCCAAGCGACCGGCATCGCGGCGAAATGACCGGATGCTCTCGCATCCGGTCATGCCCGGACTTGACATCACAAGTCGGGTCTACCCGACTTGTGGCGCTCAATGCTGCGAAACTCGGGCAAGCCCGAGTTTTGATGGCATCTCAATGACAATCAAGAGGTCGAGCGGCATGTTCGAAGGCTTCACCCGC
>WNEY01000915.1_pt1 | contig 22473 bp, 25 predicted proteins | sample 5400531 | NCBI WGS metagenome assembly WNEY01 (sample SAMN13153338, study PRJNA577476) | soil metagenome | isolation source: 200 cm saprolite under Douglas fir tree site 1 | place: USA:California | collected 2015-04-18
ACCCGGCGGCGCGTGCCGCGAACGCGCTCTTCGGTTGATGCGCCAGCAGCACCCGCACATCGCTCGCCGGCGCTCCCGCCACCGCCGCCGCGGGATCGGACGTGTGTCCGGGGAGGCCGCCGCTCGAAAGATCCGTGACGCCCGCGAGGACGATCCGGCCCTTCCCCTGGCGGATCACCTGGTGCCCGTTGACGAGCGCGTTGAAGCCGAGCCCTTCCAGCTCGCGCACCCATCCGGCCGCATCCCAGTAGTACTCGTGATTCCCCGTGACGAAGTATTTCCCGTGCGGCGCCTCGAGGCCGGCGAGCGGCGCTACGTCGTCGCGCAGCGCGGGCGGGAAGCCGTCGGCCACATCGCCCGTCAGCGCGATCAGATCGGGCTTGAGACCATTGGTCGCGTCCACCACGCGCTCGACGAAGTCCCGCTTGAGCGTCGGGCCGACGTGCAGGTCGGAGAGCTGCGCGATTCGGAATCCCTGGAGATCGGATGGCAGTCCGGTGATCGGGACGTCCACCACGCGCACCATCGCGGGCCGGCGGGCTCGCCAGAGGCCGATCAGCAGCACGGCAACCGCGCCGCCCACGACGACGGCGCTCGAGCCGCCGGCGCCGAGCCACGCGCGCAGGTGCAGCACGTCGCCCGCGAGCGCGAACACGATCAACAGCGACGACAGACCGAGAGCGGTAAAGCCGGCAACCTCGAGACCCCGTTTCGCCGGCAGCCGCTCGGACCGTCCCGCGAACAGCGCCACGAACGGCGCGACGACCAGGAGCAGAATGCCGACCCAGCCGAACAGGCGCCACGCGGGCGCGAGCGGCGTCTGGGCGAGCAAGCGCTGCCCTACGTACACGTGCAGCATGGTCCACAGACTAGCCACGATGAGGATCACAGGGATCAGCCGCCGCTTTGTCTCCATGCTGATCCTAACGCCGGCCGGGCTCGAGATGTTGCAGCGGTCAGTACCGCACGCCCTTGCGGATCGCGAAGCCCCAACGGCTCCCGGTGAACCCCTTCCCGAAGCGATATCCGAAGGCGAACTCCGCCACATCGCCCCGCACCGCCCGGGTCGGCCCGATCCGCAACGACATACCCACCGCGCCACCCAGACGGGCGGCCTCGGTCTCGAACCACGCACCACCATAGTCGAGGAACGGCGCGACCCCGACCCCCATGAGGCCCCACAGGTCCTCCGCGACCAGCAGCCGGTCCTCGAGCGCGAGCCAGACCCTGCGTGTGCCGGTGAACTCGTGGATTCCGAAGACGCGCGGCCCGTTCTGCGAGTTCCACAGATCAAACTCGGCGCCAGGCTTGGCCCGGCGCAGCTGAGCGCCCTCGACGTGGAGAATCAAGGTCTGCTTCTCGACATTCTGGCTCGCGACGGTCAGGCCGGCCGCAACCCGCCCCGAATCGGGACGCCCGGTAGTGAAGACGCCGTTCGCCGCCGCCTGCAGCACCGCGAAACCACCCCGCCAGGGCGCCGCGACCTGGGCACTCAGCTCCGGCCCGATGCCTGCCTGGCCGGACGGATACCCCCACGCGCGCGGCGCCGCCCACACACCGACGTGCAGCAACTGGGACACATCCACGTCCTCGCGCCGGGCGTAGGAGTTGAATCGTTCGAGCACCTGGAACCGCACATGCCCGACGTCCAGTCCCGTACCCACAGTGCCGAACACGGAGTGCGGGAACACCGTGGTCGTTTCGGGCGCAAAGTCCTCGCGGCGCCACTGGCCGGCGAGCCACAGCCGCACATAGCCTGCCGTGGTCGCGTGCGGAGCGAACGCCGCCACGATGCCCACGCGCAGGGCGCGCCGTTCGACGGTGTCGACGACACTGCTCCCAAGAGCATCACGCCGGAACACGAGCACGCGCTCCGACGCCGCCTCGCCGTCGGTGATGAACGCGCGCCGCGCGGCCGTCTCGTAAAACGGCACCCCCATCAGCCAGGTGCCCCGATTGCCGTCCGACTTGTTGCTGTACTTGCCCTGCAACCAGCCCCGGCGCGACAAAAAGTGTGGATTGATGTGCCCGAGATCGAAGCTGGTTCGGTCCGGCGTCTTGTTGTACACGGCGGTGAGAGAGGTCGCGGTGCCCAACAGATTGTCTTCCACGAGACCGACCATCCACGTCACGTCACCGCCGGCGGACGAGTAGCCGAGCTGAGGCTTCGTGCTCCAGCCGTCGGTGGTGGCGACGCGCAGCGCCAGGCGGCCCTCGAGGCGCGTGGTGTCGATGCGCACGCGACTGAAGACGTACAGGTTGCGCAGGGCCCGCTCGCTCTCGGCCACCCGCGCCGAGTCGTAGCGGTCCCCGGGGTTGACGAGCAGCGTGGCGCGGATGACTCCCGCGCGCGTGCGCGCGTGCAGCCGATTCGCGAGCCGCGCGATGAAGCCGGGCGCGTCGGCCTCCTGAAGATCGAACACGTTGCGGTTGACGACGATGATCGTGTCGATCGTGGGAACGGGGGATTGGCCGGCCAGACGGACGGGCGGACCGGCGGTCAGGACTGCCAGCGCCGCTGCGATCGCCAGTCTACTTGAGCAAATCAATGCGCTGGTGCAGCGAATAGGTCACGTGGCGGGCGGAGTCGTTCCATTCCGTAAAATACAGGGTTGCGTCCACCCGGCCGGTGATCTGCCGCAGGCCGCGCGTCGCGAGTGTGAATGTGCCGCGGACGGAGTCCGGTCTCAGAGGACGGCACAGGCAGGTCACGGTCCCGTAGGCGGGGATGCGCGCGGGCGGGGGGCCAAGCGCGTACGGGACGTTCTGGCGCAGGTCACGCACGGTTTCCAGGTCCACCGCGAGGGTCAGCGAGTACTCGTCTCCTTCGCCGACGGCGGGGTTGAAGTCGTATCGCGCCAGGCCCACGTCGTGGCCGCCGTGCGCCGTGTCGATCGTCATCCGAACCAGGGTGAGCGTGGAGTCAGGCTCCACGACCAGGTGGCCGTGCCATTCCCAGCGGGCGCTGCTCTGGAGTCCCAGGGTGTCGTCGAGACGGGCGTGAAAAGGATGCCACCGTTACCCAGGTCACTTCCTATCGTTGGCCATGACGCTGCGCGCCTACGCTCGTCGGTTGTGGGTACACGAAGTCGCGGTGGAGGTCTCCGTCCGAGTAGCTCGATTGAGCAAGCAGCTATCCGGACCGGGAGCCGCGACGCGTGCAGATCAGCTGGTCCGCGCGGCGCTCTCCGTCAGTTCAAACATAGCGGAGGCATGCGGCCGGGGCAGCATCCCGGAATTCCGCCAGTTCCTGCAGTATGCCAGGGGGTCGGCTCAGGAAACGCTGACGCAGTTGCGGGTCGCGGCCGCGCTCGACCCGGTCCATGCGCACACCATTCACGAGATCGAGGGTCGCGTCGCGCTCGTCATCAAGACGCTAGGGCGCCTGATTGCTCATCCGCCTCCGGATAGGTGACGACGCAGTTCGGGGTTACGTCTTGGCGCGACGTCTTTGTGCGACGTCTTTGTGTTACGTCTTCGTGCTACGTCTTTGTGTTACGTCTTTAGTATTGTCCCAGGTATCTATTCAGCTCCCATTCACCAACCTGTCCGATACATTCCTGCCATTCCTCGCGCTTCGCGTCCAGATACCGCTCGTAGATGTGCTCGCCCAGCGCCTCACGGACCACGGCATCCTTCTCCAGATAATCGAGGGCTTCGTGCAGGTCCCGGGGAAGGTCGTCGATCCGGAACTTGCGGCGCTCGCGGTACGACATGCGCGCGATGTTCTTGTTCACCGGCTCGCCGGGATCGATCCGCTCCTGGATGCCGTCCAGACCGGCAGCGAGTTGCACGGCGATCGCGAGGTACGGATTGCCGCAAGGGTCGGGCATGCGATTCTCGCACCGCGTCGCCTCGCCGCGTTGGGCCGGCACGCGGATGAGGGGAGACACGTTCTGCGTGGACCACGAGACGTTCACCGGGGCCTCGAACCCCGACACGAGCCGCTTGTACGAATTCACCAGCGGATTGGTCACTGCACAGTAGCCCCGAGCGTGTCGCAGCAGCCCGCCGATGTACCACCGGCCCACCTCGGAGAGCTGAATCGGCCCTTGCGCGTGGAAGAACGCGTTCTTGCTCTTGACGAACAATGACTGGTGCGTGTGCATCCCCGAGCCGTTGCGGCCGTAGATCGGCTTGGGCATGAATGTCGCGACCAGACCGTGCCGGACCGCGATGGTCCGGGCGATGAAGCGGAGGCTGGCCCACTGGTCGGCCATCGTCAGCGGCTCGGCGACGCTCAAGTCAATCTCGTGCTGGCCGGGCGCGACCTCGTGGTGAGAGGCCTCGACGCCGAGCTTCATGTGCTCGAGCGCCGCCACAATCGCTCGGCGCGCTTGCTCGCCGCGGTCCACCGGGACCAGATCAAAGTAGCTGCCGGCGTCAAGCGTCCGTGTCGTTGGCTCGCCGCGATCGCTCTGCTCGAAGATGAAGAACTCTACCTCGCACCCGACGCGCATCGTGAAGCCCAGCTTCGCGGCCCGGTCGATCTGACGCTTCAGGGTAGTGCGGGGGCATCCCTCGAACGACCGGCCGTCAGGATAGCGGATGTCGCAGATCAGTCGCGCGACCGCTCCGTCCCCCTCGCCGTCCTTGCTCTCGACCGTGCCGCTGTCCCAGGGGAAGACGCGGAACGTCTCGAGATCGGGCACGAGCAGTGCATCCGCTTCCTCCACGCGGGCGAAGCCCTCGAGCGCCGAGCCGTCGAACGTCACCTCGCCGGCCAGGGCCCGCTCGAACTGCGAGGACGGGACCTCCACGGCTTTATTGACGCCCAACAAGTCGGTGAACTGAAGCAGCAGGAACCGCACATGCCGCTTCTTCAACTCGTCGATGATTTCTCGGGTCTCGCTCATGGGCGAAAAAGTAGCGGCATGGAGGCCGAACGCCACCTCCATGCCGCCCACCACCGGCTCGATTTCGTGCGCCGCTTACACGTCGTAGTACAGGAAGAACTCGTACGGATGCGGCCGCAGCGCCACGGGATCGACTTCCTTGGCGCGCTTGTAGGCGATCCACGTCTCGATCAGGTCCGGCGTGAACACCCCGCCCTCGAGCAGGAAGGCGTGGTCCGCCTCGAGCGCCGCCAGCGACTCGTTCAGAGAGCCCGGCGTGTTCTTGACGTGCTTGCGCTCTTCCGGCTCGAGGTCGTACAGATCCACATCCATCGGCTTGGGCGGCTCGATCTTGTGTTTGATGCCGTCCAGACCCGCCATGAGCAGCGCCGCGAACGTCAGGTACGGGTTGCTCGACGGATCGGGCGCCCGGAACTCGACGCGCTTCGCCTTGGGCGACTTGGAATACACCGGGATGCGGCAGATCGCCGAACGGTTACGCTGCGAGTAGATCAGATTGATCGGCGCCTCGTAGCCCGGCACCAGCCGCCGGTAGCTGTTGGTCGTCGGGGCCGCGAACGCCAGCAACGCCGCGGCGTGTTTGATCAGCCCGCCGATGTACCAGCGCGCCGCGTCCGACAGCAGCGCGTACCCCTTGGGGTCGAAGAACAGGTTCGTCCCGTCCTTCCAGAGACTCATGTGCACGTGCATCCCCGACCCGTTGTCCCCGAACATCGGCTTGGGCATGAACGTCGCCGTGTACCCGTTCTGGTGACACACGTTCTTGACGATGTACTTGTACATCATCAGCTGGTCACCCATGCGGGCCAGCGTGGTGAACCGCATGTCGATCTCGGTCTGCCCCGCCGTACCCACCTCATGGTGGTGCACCTCGACGTCCACACCCGACGCGATCAGCGCCAGCATGATCTTCGAGCGCAGATCCTGCAGCCGGTCCACCGGCGGCACCGGGAAGTAGCCTTCCTTGTGCCGCGGCCGGTGCCCCTGGTTCGGACTCCCGTTCGTCCCCGAGTTCCAGATCCCCTCCTCGGAGTCGATGTGGTAGTAGCCCTCGTGCGCGTTCTGGTCGAAGCGGACCGAATTGAAGATGTAGAACTCCGCCTCGGGTCCGTAGTACGCCGTCGTCGCGATCCCGGTCTTGGTGAGGTACTGCTCCGCTTTCTGCGCCACGTAGCGCGGATCGCGCGAGTACCGCTGGCCCGTCACCGGGTCGGCCACGTCACACGTGAGCGACAGCGTCGGTACTTCGAGACACGGATCGACGAAAGCGCTCGCCGGATCGGGAAACAGCAACATGTCGCTCTCATTGATCGCCTGGAACCCGCGGATCGAGGAGCCGTCGAACCCGATCCCCTCGGCAAACAGGTCTTCGGTCAGCTCTTTGAGCGGGATCGAGAAGTGCTGCCACGTGCCCGGCAAGTCGGTGAATCGCAGGTCCACCACCTGCACGCCGGCTTCCTTCGCCTTCCGTACCACATCCGCGGGCGACGCGCCCGCCGCCGGCTTCGCCCCGGTCGTGGATGTAGATGGCTCCAACGTCGCGGTCATAGAATCGGTCTCCTAGAACGGTCCATGAGGGGGGAACGCACAGACGATGCCACGAACGACGAGGGCCCGGGCATGCGGGAAGGTATCGGGGTTGCTGCGGGGTGTCAACCGTTTCGTGTCACGAGCGCAACAGATGTCCTGCCCATGGCGTCACCCGCCCGCTATAACTGCATAAATGCGTGGCGAAATGTGCGAATTTTGCAATCTTCTCCGAGCACCACGTTAGCCGTCCAGCGCCGCCACGAAATGCCATAGCTCGACTGCCGAAAATTCCCCGAAGCGCTCCTGAATCTCGCGCTCCGAGGGTTCGAGGAAAATCCAGCTCGTGGTGCGGCGGTGCTCCCCGCTCACGAAATGCACGCGCCCACGCACGGCACTCACCTCGGCGTCGGGCTGCATCTCGACGAACACCTCCCACCGCTCATCCCCGCGCTTCAACTCGCCCATGTGCTTGGCGCGGTCCTGCCCGGGAAAGGGAGCGCTCATTCGGGATAGACTACGCTCTCCGCAGTATTCCTGCCAGTTAGATTCCCACGTCCATGAACTGTCATGCGTGCGGCGCTGGGCTCTCCGCCACGGCGCGATTCTGTCACAAGTGCGGTGCCCAGGTGGGTGGCGGGCAAGCATCCGGGTGGCAGACCGGCCTTCCCTGGAGCGTCGCGGGAGCGGCGTTGGGAGCGCTGCTGACCGTCCTCGCCTTCCGGCTCGGGGGGTCGTCGGAGAGCGGGGTACGGGACGCGGGAGCCGTGGAGGATGGGCCGCTTCCCGCATCCCGCTCGACTCCTCCCGACATCTCGCAGATGTCGCCGGAAGAGCGCGCCACTCGTCTCTACAACCGCGTCATGACCCTGCACACCCAGGGCAAGGCGGACAGCGCGGAATTCTTCCTCCCGATGGCGCTCCAGGCGTACGCCATGCTGCCGGCGCTGGACGTGGACGCCCGCTACCACATCGGCGTGCTCGATCTGACCGGCGGCAACGCCGCGGCGGCGGTGGCGCAAGCGGACACCATCCGCCGAGCCGTCCCCACGCACCTCTTCGGCTTCATGCTGCGGGCGCGCGGTCTCGAGCTCGAGCGGGATACCGCGGGCGCGCGGCGCGCCTATCGCGACTTCCTCAAGCACGAGGCGGCGGAGCGTAAGCGCCGGCGGCCCGAGTACGACGAGCACGCCCAGAACCTCGACGCCTTCCACGAGCAAGCGACGGCGGCCACCGCGGGGAAGACGACGCGTGGCAGTTAAGGCCCTGCAGACGATCCATCTGGCGCACAGCCCGGATGCAGACGACGCCTTCATGTTCTGGGCGCTCGCCGCCGGCAAGATCGACACCGGCGATCGTCGCTACGTGCACGAGCTCGGCGACATCGAGTCCTTGAACCGACGCGCCCTCGCCGGCGAGCTGGAGGTGACGGCCGTCTCGCTGCACGCCTACGCCTACCTGGCCGATCGCTATGCGCTGCTCGCCCACGGAGCGAGCATCGGCGACCGCTATGGGCCGCGGATCGTGGCGCGCGCCGCGCGCCCCGCCGATCCCCGGGCCGCGCTCGGGGCGAGGAGCCTGCTGGTCGCGGTCCCAGGCGAGCTCACCACGGCGTACCTGGCGCTCAAACTGTTCCAGCCGGCGGCGCGCCACGTCGTCGTACCGTTCGACCAGATCGAAGAGTACGTGGCAGCGGGGCGGGCGGACGCGGGGCTGCTCATCCACGAAGGCCAGCTCACCTACGCCGACCGCGGCCTTCACCTCTGGGTCGATCTCGGCGAGTGGTGGCACGACGAGACGGGCCTGCCGCTGCCGCTCGGTGGCAACGTGGTGCGTCGCGACCTGGGAGACGCGCTGATGCGCGACATCGCCCGCGATCTCAAGGCCAGCATTCAGTACGGCCTAGCCCACCGCGCCGAGGCCCTCGCGCACGCGACGGCCTACGGTCGCGGCCTGGACGCATCGCGCATCGACCGCTTCGTCGGCATGTACGTAAACGCGTACACGGTGGACTACGGCCCAACCGGCCGACGCGCCGTGGCCGAGCTGCTGGGTCGCGCCCACGGCGCGGGCTTGCTCCCGGGGCCGGTGGAAGTCACCTTCGTGGCAGGTTCGTGAAGGACTCCCATCGTGAAGGACTCCCATAAGGAGGACGCCAGTGGCCGACATGGCGGGTCCCGTCCAGATCCTGGTGGTGGACGACGAGGAGCCGATCCGGAACGCCCTCAAGAAGTTCCTCACGCAACAGCAATACGAGGTGTACGCCGCCGGCTCCGGTGACGAGGCCTTGCAGCAGCTTCGGCGGCACCGCATCGCGCTGATGCTGTGCGACATCCGGATGCCCGGCACCAGCGGCGTCGACCTCGTGCCGCAGGCCATCGAGCTCGAGCCCGAGCTCGCGATCCTCATGCTCACCGCGGTGAACGACGCGACCAGCGCCGCCCTGTGCATGCAGCGGGGCGCCATGGACTACCTGACCAAGCCGATCGAGCTGGCCGATCTGGGGCGCGCGGTCCAACGGGCGCTCAAGCGGCGCGAGATGCTGCTCGAGAACCACCAGCTGAACCAGTGGCTCAAAGAAGAGGTCAGCACCCGCACCGCGGAGCTGCAACGCGAGCGTATGAAGCTGGAGCGGCTGTCGATCGCCACGCTCGAAGCCCTGGTGAACGCCCTCGAGGCGAAAGACCCCTACATGCGGGGGCATTCGGCGCGCGTCGCCGACCTCTCCGCCACGGTCGCCCACGAGCTCGGAATCCCGGAAGAAGACATCGAGCACGTGCGGGTCGCGGGCCGGCTGCACGACATCGGCAAGATCGGGACACGCGAATCGGTCCTGAACAAACAGGGTGCGCTCACCCCCGACGAGTTCGAGCACGTCAAACAGCACGTGATCATTGGGTCCCAGATCCTCGCGCCGCTCTCACACCTTGGCGACATCATCCCGGCAGTGCGTCACCACCACGAGCGGTGGGACGGGACGGGCTACCCTGACGGGTTGCGTGGCGAGGAGATCCCGATCGGCGGCCGCATCATTGGCGCGGCCGAGGTGTTCGACGCCCTCAGCACGTCGCGCGCGTACCAGGAAAAGATGAGCCCCGAGAAGGCGGTGGAGCGGGCCGCGGACCTTTCCGGCACGGTGCTCGACCCCAAGGTCTACGAGGCACTGGCCTCGGTGGTCGCGCGGCGCCGCACGCTCGTGTTCCTCGACGAGGGCGGCACAGGGTCCACCTGATCGGGGCCGGTCGTGCTGATTGCCGTCACCGGAGCCACCGGATTTGTGGGACGGCACATCAGCGCCGTGCTGGCGCGGCGCGGACATACGATCCGCGCGCTGGTGCGTAGTCCCAGCCGCGCGCGAACCCTCGAGACCTTCGGCGTCGAGCTCGTCCCCGGCGATTTGGCCGACCCGGCGGCACTCTCGACGCTCACTCATGGCGCGCACGCGGTCGTCCACCTGGTCGGCATCATCGTCGAAACGGGTCGCGCCACCTTTCACGCCGTGCACGTGGAGGGCACGCGGCGCGTGCTCGCAGCCGCGCGCGGTGCCGGCGTGGAGCGGTTCGTGCACATGAGCGCCGTCGGCGCGCGGGACGAGTCGGGAGCGACCCGCTATCATCGGACCAAGTGGCAGGCCGAGGAGCTGGTCCGCACGTCGGGCTTGTCGCACGCCGTCTTCCGGCCGTCGATCATCAACGGTCCGGAGAACGTGCCGATCCGCACCATCGCCCGGCTGCACCGCTGGTCTCCGGTCGTCCCGGTGTTCGGCGACGGCCGCTTCCCCACGCAGCCCGTTTGGGTCGAGGACGTCGCCCTCGCGTTCGTCCTCGCGGTCGAGCAGCCGGCGCTCACCGGCGCGTTCGAGCTGGGCGGACCGGAGGTCCTGACCTACGAGGAATTTCTGCTCGCGATCGGGCGGGCCGCCCGCCACCCCCGTCCGCTCGTGCATCTGCCGCTCGCGCTGGCGCGGGCGGCCGCGGGTGCGTTCGACGTCCTCGGCGCCGCCGCGCCGCTGACGAGCGATCAGCTGCAAATGCTGGTCGAAGGCAGCGCCACCCCGGCGAATGCGATCGAGTCGGTGTTCGGCATCCGGCCGCTCCCATTCGAGCAGGGGTTGAACCGCTATCTCGCGCCGGGTCGAGGATGAACGTCGTTCGCTGCGCGCTCCTGGCTGGAGCGATCTCCCTCGGTTCCACTCACGTGTGGGCCCAGGGTGGCGAGCCGGACTCCGTGGTCTACGTGCTGTCCGCCGCCAGCCGGTTTGAAGTGAAGACGGGCAAGGCGGGGCTGTTCGGCTTCGCGGGCCACGCCCATCTGATCCGCGCCCGTGGGGTCACGGGACGTATCGTTTACCACCCGAACGCTCCCGCCGAGTCGCGTGTGGAGATCGTCGTACCCGGGGACAGTCTCGAGGTCCTCACGCCTCCCGACACGGCTGAGATCCGCAAGGTCACCCAAGCCATGCGGACCGAGGTACTGCACGTGGACGAGCATCCGGTGATCAGCTTCGTTTCTGATAGCGTAACGCGCACCACCGACGGATTTCAGATCCAGGGCCGGCTCACACTCGCCGGCCAGACTCGTGATGTGAGCTGTGACATCCGCACGGAGGTCGGGGCGGACACGCTGCGGGCGACGGGCGGTTTCTCGGTAAAACAGACGGACTACGGCATCAGACCTTTTCGTGGCGGACCGGCCGGCACCGTTCGCGTGGCTGATCGCGTCACGTTCAGTTTCGACGCGGTCGGGGTGCGGACACCCGGGCCCTAAAAAAACCAAACCCGGGGCTGAAGACTCCCCGGGCTGGCGGTCGGGCGAAGTGGCCGTCACACTTCGGCCGCGACCCTTGCGCGATGCTCTCTCCTGATACGGCCGGGTCGGCGGGATGTTTCACGCCCCTTCCCAGGCCGGTGCTGCCGCTCCACCTCGTTTGATGCCCATCCCCGGAAAAGGGTTGCACGCACCGCTACCACCGCTTGACCCGCCCGATGCGCGACAGAGTGATCTTCTCGACCCACGTGCCCCGGCGCAGCACGACCGTCGTGTTCGACGCGCCCCATCCGATGCCGATGGCGTCGAACACGACCACTGGGTTGGACACGGCCAGCGTGACCCCATGCCGATCCGGACCTGGCCAGCGGTGAACGGAGCCCCAGGAGTCGCCGACCCAGCGGTCGATGCGCAGCGAGTCGGCGGCGATCAGCACTCGGGCGCGTGTGCCCTGCATGACGGCCGAGTGCCGGGCCACCGCTACCGCCGCGGTCACCTCCTGTGCGGCCGTGTTTACGGCCAACCAGTCCCGCAAGCCTGCCAGGCGCGGGAGTGTGACGGCCGTCACGATTGCGAGAATCGCTAGCACGACCACGAGCTCGGCGAGGGTGAGGCCCCGGCGCATGGGCCGGAATAAGGGGAGGAGTGGCTATGCGACCGGCATCGGAACCACGCGGCGAAAAGCCAGAAAACGCGAAATCTGCGGCCTAACGGAACCACCTCGAAAACGCTATCTTCTGAGCCGACCGCACGTTGCGTTGAGGCATGGCCCCTGCCCTGGGGTGGACGCGCCAGCTCGCCAAGCCTCACACTCGGAGAACATTTAGGAATGCCGGTTTCACGTCTGAAGTTCGAATCGCTGCCACACGCGATCTTCCTGCAGCGGGTGTCCGGTCCGGAATCGGCCACCACGCTGGAAGCGCGCTTGGGACAAGGCGCGTTTCTCGCGCTGCGGCTCGTGGACCTGCTGGCGTCCGATCGGGCGCCGGTTTCGACGGACGCATTCCATTATCAGTGGGTGGCAACCGATCGGTTCTGCCGCGAGCTTCACGCCGCGGCGACCGAAGGCGCGCACGTGCACGGAATCGCCGGGAGCGCCTCGGAGTCCTACCGACTCGGAGACATCCAGCTCATCTCGCCGGCGCTGTTCGCGTACGCGCATTTTCTCGAGGCCGAGCTGCGACTCGAGGAAGCGCTCGATGTCCTGACCACGCTGCTGCTGGTCGTTGGGAACCGCCTGTCCACGAAGGACCAGGTCGCGGCGCAGCTGCGTTTCGCCCGCGTGCACCGCAAGCTGAACCGGTTCGACGAAGCTGACGCCGCCTACACCGAAGCTGGGGAGGTGGCGACCCTGGCCGGCGACCGCTACTCGGCCCTGCTCAGCCGGATCGGTCGGGCCAACACGATGCTGGGCCGCGGTAACCTCGCGGACGCCGAGCGCCGGCTCGAGGAGATCCTCGGGGACGCCCGCGCCGCGGGCGAGCGGGATGTCGAGGCCCGTGCAGAGCAGGGCATCGCAGCCGCCTTCTACTACATGGGACAGCCGGCCGAGGGGATCCCCCACGCATGGCAAGCGTTCCAGCTGTACGAAGAGGACGATTCGAAACTGCGCGCGCTGGGTGACATGGGAACCATGCTCCTCAGTCTCGGCGACGCGACTGGGGCGGAGCGAGCGCTGGCAGAGGTGTTCCGCCGCGGCCGCACCCAGGAAACGGTCAGCAACGCTTTGGTCGAGCTGATGCACTGCGCCTCGTATCGGCGGGATCACGTCGGGTTCGCCCGCTGGCGGGAGCGTTGTGAAGACCGGCTCGCGGACATGCCGCCCAACATTCGGGCGGACTTCTACCTGAAGCAGGGGATCGGCCAGGCGCGGTTCGGGCGGTACCGTCGGGCCGAGGTGCTTTTGAAGGAGGCACTCGCGATCGCGGCCGCTGCCGGACTGCATGAGTTCGAGTTTCGGATCGAGCGGATTCTGGCTGGGCTGCCCGACTGCCAGCAGGCGGTTGCGCGGGAAACGCAGCTGGCGACGGAGCCGGTGGTGCAAACCGCCGAGCTGCGCGAGGTTTCCGAGTCCCTCGCGCAATTCGGTGGCTGAGATGCCTAGCGGCAGGTGTTGCTGTTGTTGATATCGCAGCCGTGGCGGGGGCCGGTAGCGTCGGCACAGGCGACGGTGGAGAGGGCGAAGGCGACGACGAGCAGGGCGAGCAGGGCGCGAATCCGAGGCATGTGACCTCCGAGACCAGGTGTGGTGTCGACGCAACAGGGACATCACAACCTGGGTCCGGGGCCGTCCGAATTTTAGGGCGTTTTTGCGGCACCTTAGGGCGATTTTGCGGCACTTAGGGGTTTTGGGGGATTCATGCTCGTATTAGCTGCCGTTCCCGACGTCCAATTCCACAAACTCCGCCGGGCGGCGGGCTCCCGGTTCATCGTCGCGCAGGTCTCAACTTGGGACGATGTGCTGACCGGTATCCGCGGCCGGCCCGTCGAGCTGGCGGTTGTGGACCCGCTGTTGTCCGGCCAGGCGCGGTCGCAGGAGATCGAGCGGCTGCGGGTGTTGTTCCCCTCGCTCCCCCTGATGCTGTACACCACCCTCACACCCGGCACCGCCGGTGTGCTCCTGGCCCTGGGCCAGCGAGGCATCCAGCACGCGGTGTTCGCCAATTACGACGACCACCCGACGCGGTTGCGGGAGGTGCTGGGCCAGGAGGAAGCGCGCTCCTCGTCCCGGCAACTGCTGGACCAGCTGGGCGACGCGCTCGCACCGCTGCCGAGCGAACTGCGCTGGGTGCTGGAGGAAGCGCTGCGCTCGCCCGGCGAGGTGCAGACCGTGGGGCAGGTCGCGGTGCGCGCGCGCGTGGACCGGCGTACGTGCGAGCGGTGGTTTACGCGCGTGGGGCTACCGTCGCCTCGGCACTTCCTCTCCGCTGCGCGGGTGCTGTACGCCCACCGTCTGCTGCAGGACCCCGGCTTCACGATCGAGGACGTCGCGACGCGGCTGGGCTACGCGCAGACCAAGACGCTGCAGCTGCACGCGCGGGCCTATCTCGGGCTCACGGCCGGAGAAATGCGTTTGTCCCTCGACTCGAGCGAAGCGTTGGCGCGTGTGGTGCAACGCTTCCTGACGCCGCAACAGGTACAGGCCTCCGCCTCATGAACGCGGCGCCCCGCACCATCCTCGTGGTCGACGACGAGGCGCCGCTGCGCCGGGTGCTGGAGCGCTCGCTGTCGCGCCACGGCCTTCGCGTGATCGGCGCGGGCAGCGCCGAGACCGCGTACGAGCTGCTCGCGGCCGAGCAGCCCGACGCCCTGCTGCTCGATATCCACCTGCCGACGATGTCGGGGCTCGCGCTCTATCTCGCCATCGTGCACCGCTGGCCGATGTTCGAGGGCCGCATCGCGATCATGACGGGGGACGCAGAAGCAGAAGAGGTGCGCACCTGGCTCGAGCGGCACCAGTGCGTCGTGATTCGGAAGCCGTTCAACCTGCGCGAAGTGACAGATTGGCTGGCCGCGGTGTTCCGGATGGAAGAGGAGCGCGCGCGGGGAGGCGCCGAGGCGTGACGGGAGCGTCGCACGCCGAGCCGCTGCAAGCGCTGCGCGAGTATCGCAACCTCGCCCCGTGGAACCTGCGCGATCTCGCCTCGCTGGTGGGTGCGGTGCTCGATGCGTCCGCGATCACACCGATCAACGCCGCCGCACGGGCGCAGCCGAGCGAGCGGACCATCCGGTTCTACGTCACCAAGGGCCTCGTGAGTCCTCCCGAAGGGCGCGGCACGGCGGCGACGTATTCCTACCGCCACTTCCTCCAGCTCTTGTGGATCAAGCTGCGGCAGATGGAGGGGACGACCCTGGCGACGATCATCAAGGAGATGCAGGACCAGACCGGTGACGTGCTGGAACGCCGCGCCGCGCAGGCGCTGGGCGCTTCGCTGCCGGTGCCGGACCGGCTGGCGCTCAAAAGCAAGGGCACGCCGCCGCGCGGCAAGTCGGGACGGGCGTTGACGGCGTGGCTGGCACGGGACGCCGAGCGCGACCCGGAGAGCCCGAGCTCCTGGCACCGCATTCCGGTAGGCCGGGGCGTCGAGCTGCACGTCGAGACGGCCCATCCCCTCGCGCGGCTCGGCCCCGCGGACGCGGCGGTCGCCGAAGCCGTGCGGCAGGCGCTCGCGAAACTCCTCCCCTCGGCCAACGCGTAGGGTCGATCACTTCGGAACGGAGTTTACTCATGGGCTCGATCATTTTTCTGGTTCTCCTGGTGGTCGTGGTGGCGTGGGTGATCGGTGCGTATAACGGGCTCATTTCTCTCAAGAACCAGACGCTGAATGCATTCAAACAGATCGACGTCCAGCTCAAGCGGCGCCACGACCTGATTCCCAACCTCGTGAACGCCGTCAAGGGAGCCATGGACTTCGAGCGATCGACGCTCGAAGCGGTGATCCAGGCCCGGAACCAGGCGGTAAAGGTCAACGCGACCGGACCGGAAGGCATCAAACAGATCAGCCAGGCGGAGAACGCCCTGTCGTCGGCGCTGCAGCGCCTTATGGTGGTGGTGGAGCAATACCCCCAGCTGAAGGCCACGGGGAACATCGGCCAGCTGCAGGAGGAGCTCACGTCGACGGAGAACAAAGTGTCGTTCGCGCGCCAGCTGTATAACGACACGGCCACGCAGTACAACACCAAGCAGCAGCAATTCCCGACCAACATGGTGGCGGGGCTCGCCAAGGCGCAGCCCGCCGATCTGTGGGAAATCGAGGATCAAGCCGAGAAGGCCGTGCCGCAAGTCGATCTCTCGATGAAGCCGAAAGTGTGAGCGACGACACTTCGCTCAACCTCTTTCAACAACAGGAAGCCAATCGCCGGCGCACGGTCCTGCTGGTGATTGGCTTCGTCGCATTCTTCGCGTGGCTCGGGTTCGGCGGGGATTACATCTACTACCTGTCCACTCGCGACGCGCCGGTCACCGCGTACCATCACGTCTTCCCGTGGTTCGGGATCGCGCTCTCGGTCGTCGCCCTGCTGACGGCGTGGTATGCGTACGCGACGGGCCCCGAGAAGGTGCTCTGGTCCACCGGGGCGCGCGCGGTAGTCGACCCCACCGATCCGCAGGAGAAGCAGCTGGTCAACGTGGTCGAAGAGATGGCCATCGCGGCCGGCGTGCCGCGGCCCCGGATCTGGATCGTGGATGACCCCGATCCCAATGCATTCGCGACCGGTACCGATCCGCTGCACTCGCACATCGCGGTGACGCGGGGCCTGCTGGAGCTCTGCAGCCGCGACGAGCTCCAGGCGGTGGTCGGGCACGAGCTCGGGCACGTGAAAAACCTGGACGTACGACTCATGACGATGCTCGCGGCCCTGGTGGGAGCGGTGGCCCTGATGCACGACGGCGCGACCCGCATCCTGCGCGGGGGCACCAATCTGGGTGGTGGGGGCGGGGGCGGGGGCGGGGAAGGCTCGCGCGGAGGCGGGAAGAAGGGCGGCGCCGGCCCGCTGCTCCTCATCCTGCTGGTCGTGTGGATCCTCTCGTGGATCCTCGCGCCGATCATCACGCAGCTCCTGGCGCTAGCCGTGAGCCGCAAGCGCGAGTATCTGGCCGACGCCATGAGCGCGCAGTTCACCCGCAATCCGCTCTCGCTGGCGAGCGCGCTCCAGAAAATCGAAGGCGCGGACGCGCCGACCACGGCCATCAAGCGGGGCGCGGCCCACCTCTGCATCGCCGACCCGTTGGGGCGGCGCCTGACGGCGCACGAAGGGCTGTTCGCCGATGCGCTCGCGACCCATCCGCCCATGGCGAAGCGCATCGCCATCCTGCGCGGCATGGGATACGCCCAGATCAAGAAGGAGGGAGGGAGCGTCGGGTGACCGGGTGGCTCGGACGTCGGGCCCTCCGCACGATCCACGAGTTCCGCACGCGCCTGGCGCGCTATCATCTTCAGCAACGCCGCACCGCCAAGGCGGCCCTCGCCGCCGATCCGATTGTCGAACAGGCCGTCCTCCGTCACGCACGGGACCACTCGCTGACCGACGCCGCCGTTCGCCGGCGGGTCGAGCAGTACCTCGACGAGATCGTGCCGCAGCTGAACGTCCTGTCCTATTACAAGATCGGCTACAACCTCGCCAAGATCGTCCTCAACCTGCTGTACCGGGTAACCGTCGACTACCAGGATGAAGCGGCGCTGCAGCGCATTCCCAAGCGGGACGTCGTCGTGTATGCCATGAACCACCGCTCCAATGTGGACTACGTCGTGGTGGCGTACGTGCTGGCCTATGGCGCGCACGTGAGCTACGCGGTGGGCGAATGGGCGCGCGTGTGGCCCCTGGAGTACGTGTTCAAGTCATTCGGGTCGTATTTCATCCGACGCGGATTCCGGGAGCCCTTGTATCACACGGTGCTCGAGCAGTACGTGCGTCTGATCACCCGCAACGGCGTGACGCAGGGCTTTTTTCCCGAAGGCCGCCTGTCGCGCGACGGCCGGCTCGGGCCGCCAAAGCTCGGCCTGCTCGACTACGTCTGCCGCACGCTGCTCGACCCGGCGTTCGATCGGGACATCTGGTTCGTACCGGTCGCCATCAACTTCGACCGGGTGCTCGAGGACCGCGCGCTCATCCGCGAGCTGGTGGACGAGCGCGATCGGCCCGGCCGCCTGGCGCAGCTCTGGACCGTGGCGACCTACCTGGGGAGCAACGCGCTGCGGCTGGTCACGGGGCGGCTCAAGCGCTACGGCCGCGCCGCGGTGAACTTCGGGGCGCCGATCTCCCTGCGGGAGTGGCTCGCGAGCGCGCCTGGCGTGCTCGAGCTCCCCAAGGAGCAGCGGCTACCCGAGCTCGAGAAGCTCGCGGCGCTCCTGATGGAGCGCATCGGCGCGATCATTCCGGTCACACCGGTGCCGCTCGCTGCAGCGGCGTTGCTGTCGTTCGGACAGACGATGATCCCCAAGTCTGCCGTGCTCGAACGGATGGACCAGCTGCGGGACCGATTGGAAACCGTCAACGCGAAGGTGGTGCGCGGCGGAGCTCGTATTCGGGAAGTGTGGGACCGCGCCTGGCGGATGCTCCGGATGCGGCGGCTGGCCGTCGAGGAGGGAGACAGCTTGGTCGTGCTGCCCCGCGGCCGGCCGCTGCTCGAGTTCTACGCCAACTCGATCGCGCACCTACTGCCGATCCGTGGACCCCGGGTCCCGTTCCACAAGACGCACGATACCGACCCGAACCTACCGGCCCTGCGAAGGGATAAGCCGAGATAGTTGCGACACCGCCCGTTCGGCCCGATTGATCTCGTCGATCACGCCGAGCAGGAGCTCTCGCACCACGCACTCGCCGGTTCCCAGCCCCGCCAGGCGGGCGGCGCATCGAGCCGCGGCCAGAGCGTGCGCCACCTCCGCGATGTCGGCCTCGCGTCGCCGCGCGGTCGCGTCGAGCATCCGGTACGTCGGAGACACGCTGCGGAAGGTAGGCGCGCGCGGTCCAGCCGAGTCACCCTTTTTCCCCGCTCCCCGTCGCTTTTTAGGCGAGCTCGGATTCGAGCTTGAGCAGGCGCCACCCCGTGACCATCGCACCCAGGAGCAACACGGGGAGCACCTGTAGCCCCTGCAGCGCCAGCCCGGCCGCCACTGCATTCTCGGGCGCGACGCCGAACGGCAACAACCCCACCACCAACGCCGCCTGGGTCACCCCTACGTTGGCCGGTGTGGGACGCAGCAGGCCGCCCAGGTTCACCACGATCAGAGCGGTGAAGGAGGCGGCGAGCGACACCGGCACGTGGGTGGCGCGCAACACGAGGTGATACGTGGCCCACTGGGCGGCCCAATTGTAGAGCCCAAAGACGGTCGGCCACACTAGCCGGCCACCCGTTCCCATGGTTCGCAAAACGGCGAGTCGCGACTGGACCGATGCCGGCAGCCGGTCGGCGAGCGATGCCCAGCCGCGCCCCCAGGCGAGCAGCAGTACCAGCACGAGCGCCAGCCCTACGCCGCTTTGCACCGCCCGCATCCAGGGCTCGAGCTGCAACACACTCGGCGCCATCACGAGAAACAACGCGAGCGCCAGTCCTTCCGCCACACGCGCCCACACGACGGACGACACGGCGGCGCCGGCCGGCACCCCGCCCCGCTGAGCGATCCAGTGCACGCGGGCCGCCTCGCCCGCCACCGCGACCGACAGATCGTTCACGGCGGCACCCACCAGGTTCGCCTCCTGGGCCACCCGCCAACTGTGGGGCGCGACGGTCCGCAAGATCAGGTGCCACCCCCACCCCTTAGCCACGAGTGACGAGAGGTTGACGGCGAGCGCGATGACCAGGAGCCAGCGATCGGCGTCGAGCAGCGCCGCAAAGGTGACCTGCCACGGGAAGCCGGTGAGGAACTTCAGCGCCAGGCCGACGCCCACCAGGACGACAAGCCACATGAGCCATCGCCTGGTCTGGGATTTCACGCGACCAGGTCCCCGAGCGGGCGGAAGGCGTAGCCCGCGGCCCGCGCATCCGCGATGATCCCCGGGAGGGCGGCCGCGGTACGGCTCCGGTCGCCGCGCGGATCGTAGCCATCGCCGTCATGCAGCAGAATGATGGCACCCGGCCGGAGCTTACGGCGCACGCGCGCTCGGATCTCGTCCGCCGAGACGCGAGGATCCGAGTCCCACACGCCGAAGGTCCAACCGAACACCGTGTAGCCGAGACGTCGCGTGGCGACGCCCACGAAAGGATTGCGATACCCGTGGGGCGCGCGGAAGCTGCGCGGGACTCGGCCCGTCGTGTCGACGATCAGCTCGTGCGTGCGCTCGAGCTCCTCGCGGATCCGGCGCGGTCCCTGAAAGTGCAGCTTGCGATGCCGCAGGGTGTGGTTGCCGACCTCGTGTCCCCGCGCGGCGACTTGGCGGGCCACTGCGGGAAAGCGGCGCACGTGCTCGCCCACAAGGAAGAAGGCCGCGGGCACATTCGAGGCCGCGAGGGTGTCGAGAATCGGCCCCGTAGCGGCGGGGTTGGGGCCATCATCAAAGGTGAGGTAGGCTACTCGCTCGCGGGTGGGCCCCCGGCCCACCGCGCGCCCGAACAGGGGACTGTTGGGCTCGTAGGTGCCATAGGCCCACGCGCCGAGGGCGGCGCCGGCGGTAGCGGCGATGGGGAGCAGCATGCGGGCATAATAAACACGAAGCCCCCGGGACGGCACGCTAGGCCGCCCGGGGGCTCCGCACATCGGTTACCCGGAGCCGGGGGATTGCTCCCTCCGTTCTTCATCCTGCCGCCGCCGGTTGACTGATGCGTCGCTCGGTAGGGCGAACAGGAGCTCCGGCTTCCATCCCCAAGCAACCTGGCCGGGCTGCAAGGTTCACCGATGTGGGTGCTGCGGGTCAGATCGGGTCGCGGACCGACCTTCCGCACTGCACGTCGAGGCACCGCGTCGACGTGGATAGAGCACGCGACTGGCCCTATCTATCCGAGCCGGAGAGCCTGCTCCCGGATCGCCGGCCGCCTGAGCCCTTGTTTGCGTCGGCGGCCTCCCCGGAATTTCCGCTCGGACCCGTCTTGGAGGCGTAGTGGAGACACCAGGTCCCGACCCTTCCCTCCAAGCCGCGTGACATCAATATAGGGGCCTCGGGAAACCGCGCAAGTGCCGATGTTTCTTCGGGTTAGCTCACTTCGGTGTGCATCGAATGTGGAGGGTAACCTGGCCCTGCATCTACCATTGCCGCGCCCGTCCACATGATGTGGAGTTGTGAATCAACAAACCTCCACAACCTCCCGCGAGGGCTTCAGCCCTCGAGGCCTACCTCGCAGTACGTGTAGGGATCGTCGGCGTGGCGGGGTAAGAACAAGACGCCGGCGCTCCCCGTGGCGAACCAGCCGCCGAGCATCTGGGTGGAGCTGGTCTCCCCCGCGGGCTCGGCGAATATGGCCTGCAACCAGCGGCGGATATGGCGCAGCTCGGGCGCGCGACGGGCGAGCATCGAGATCACGGCGCCTAGACCGTGGGTCGCACGCAGGAAGTGCGCGATCGCGTGTACCCGCTGCGCGAAGATGTAGGCCCGCACGCCGGGTTCGTCGTACAGGAGGGTGCCCTCGTAGGGATCGGCGGGAGGAGCGTCCATGCGGGGCCCGAAGTAGATGAAGACGCGCTGGTCCGCATCCTTGCGCTCGACCACGGCGGCGGCTGCGTCGGCGCTGAGGCGCGCCGCGTGAATCAGGTCGTCCTGCGCGAGGATGCCCACCGCGCCCGTCCACTCGATCGCGCCGAGCGCCTGATCCAGGGGGCAGCCGGCGGCGTCGTCGTAGGCGAGGAGGCGAGGCGCCTCGCCCGCGCGCAGGAAGAAATGCGCGAGCGCGTCGGCACGATCCTCGAAAGTGCGGGTCTGGCGCGAGGTTGCGGGAACCATCAGGTTGACAGTATAACCAGGGCTTCCACCGGCTAACAACAGAGGACCACTTGATGCGCTGCCTCGCCGTCTTGTTCTGCATCGCCACCACTTCTCTGGGGGCGCAGCAACCCGAACCGTCGCCCGACTCGGCTCGCGCGGTGGCGGAATCGGCGCCGACGACGCCGGTGCCACCGCCGCCCGAGACGCCGGAGCAGAAGCGTTTTACGCAAGGCTTGCGCACGGCGACACGCGGGATCGCGCAGCTCAAGGATGGCATGAGCCGTGTGACGCGGGCCGGGTCGCGCGACTCGGCGGCGCAGCGGCGCGCCGGTCGGTTTCTCGCGGGACTGTGCGGCTCGAGCCGCGGCTTCCTCAAGCGGGGGCGGCCCCAGATGAATCCCACCGTGTACGAGGACTCCGCCCAACTGAAAGCAAAGCGGCTCATCACGCAGGTGGACTCGCTGATCAAGTTCACAACCACCTGCGAGGACAGCGCGGCGGCGGCGACCAATTCGACGGTGGTGGGACTCGGCAAACGGATGAAGAGCTACGACGCAGCGCTACGCGACTATCGTGTAGCGCTCGGGCTGCCGGTGAAGGAGGATACGGCCAAGACAACGAAGCGACCGTAGGTGGGTTGATACTGTCGCTATGGTGGCGTCAGCACGGCTCCGATGGCGCAACCGCCGGAGCGCCTGACATTTACTCTATTGACAGGGGTGACACCCACTCCTACCTTTGGCCCCGGTTCAAGCAATACGTGGCACCGTCACCGGTTTGTCTGCGCACCGCGAGGACCACTTGTCTCGCGGTTTTTGTTTGAGCCCGTCCCTGGTCGCGGTGACCAGGGTCGAACATGTCCGGGGCAGTGCCCCTTAGTGCTGAGGTTCAAACGGTATGGCAAAGGGTAAGGTGAAGTGGTTCAACGACGCGAAGGGCTTTGGCTTTATCGCGCAGGAGTCGGGTCCCG
>WNEY01002714.1_pt1 | contig 22466 bp, 28 predicted proteins | sample 5400531 | NCBI WGS metagenome assembly WNEY01 (sample SAMN13153338, study PRJNA577476) | soil metagenome | isolation source: 200 cm saprolite under Douglas fir tree site 1 | place: USA:California | collected 2015-04-18
AGCCGGCGGCCAGGTAAGTCTGGGCCGGGGCCGGATAGGCGGAGTCCGGGCGGACGCCAATGAAAACCTGCCGGCCACCGGCCGCCCGAACCTGCTCGATAACCTGCCAGCACATCGCGCTGGCCAGCCCGCGACGACGGTGCTCGGGCACCACGCCCACCGGCTCGATCTCGGCGCACCCGATGGCCGGATCCCACCAGGCGATGCAACAGGCGGCCAGCGATCCGTCCGGCGCCTCCACGACCAAGTCGAAGGCCGGGTCGTACAGCCAGGTAGCCCGCACCCGCTCATACAGCGCGTCGGAGAACCGGCTGGTCGACTCCTCCGTGACTGAGGCCGGCGGATCGCCAGGCCAGGGCTGCGTGGCCGGGCGCCAGGCCCGCCGGTGCACCTCGACGCGCGTGTCCCGCTCACCGGCCCGCACGCTCCTGACCCGGTATCCGTCCGGCTGCCCGGCCGCCCAACCGACCGGCCAACATCGGCGAACATGCCCCCGACCGGCGCCGCATCCAGCGCCGGTACAAACCCGGCCTCGGTAACCGCCGATCGAGCAGTCTCGTCCCCGTCGGACACCTCGACGGTGATCTCACCCGCCTCAGCGACCGCCACGGCCCACGTGATCAGCCCTTCAGCGGCGACCGCACCAGCCGGATCAACTTGCAACAACACGCTGGCGCCGGCCACTCCGGCCCAGCCCGCGAGCCCGCCGTCGCCGGCAACGGCCAGGACAACCTTGGCTGGCAACTGCTCCGTCGCCCCCGACCAGCCGATCCCGCCCGGATGCCACCCGAGTGGCCAGCACCGGCTAGCGAGCCGCTGCATCGCCTCGGTGTCTTCCGGCCCCTGCCACGCCCGCAATCGCATCGCCGCACCATAAGCCGGACCGACCAGGCCAGCCAACCGAATATTGCGTTCGCCTGATCGAGGCCGCCGTTGCAGACTGGCAGACGCTGGCCGATCCGCCGGGCCCGGCGTCCGCAGGCTCCCTGATCACCAACGGAGGCGACCAATGTCCGACACGACGTCCGAAGCCTGGTCAATTTTTGACACCGAAATGTTTGTCAAGTACGGGCAGGCCTGCGTTCCACGCCGGCCAGAGCAAATCAGCACCGTTTGTGACCTGCTAGCCGAGTTGCCGGTCGCGCACGTGCTTGACCTGTGCTGCGGCGAGGGCCTGCTGTCGCAGGAGTACCTGCGCCGGACGCCGCAGGCCCGCGTGACGTTGCTCGACGGGTCGGCCGAGATGCTGCAGGCGGCCGCGACCCGACTGGCGCCGTTCGGTGACCGGTTCACGCAGGTGCAGGCCGACATCGCCGATCGCGACTGGCGGGTGGCCGGGCGCTACGGCGGCGTGATGACCTCGCTGGCCGTCCACCACCTGGACGCCGACGGCAAGCAGCAGCTCTACCGCGACCTGCACGGCATGCTTCCGCCGGGCGGCGTGTTCGTCATGGCCGACCTGATCGAGCCAACCGGCCCGGTCGCGCGAGGTGTCGCCGCCGACGCCTGGGAGCAGTCGGTGGCGGAGGAGTCGAGGCGGCTGTTCGGCACCGACGAGGCCCTCGTGGCATTCCGCCAGACCGAGTGGAACTACTTCCGCCAGCCCGGCCCTGACTCCTTCGACATGCCGTCGTCGGTCGCCGAGCACCTGACCTGGCTCAGTGCGGCCGGCTTGGCCGAGGTCGATCTCGTCTGGCTGTACGCCGGCCACGCGATCTTCACCGCCAAGCGGCCGGCGGAGAGCTAGGCTCGGGCAGCCGCACCCGGGCGAACACGGCCCGGTGGTCGGTGCCAGGCAGCCGGTGCACCGAAGTATGCAGGACCGCGCAGCGCCGGTCCACCAGGATGTGGTCGATCGCGAGCAGCGCCAGCGGCCAGTAGGGGGCCGGGCTCCAGGTCGGCACCAGGCCGCGGCCGGTCTCGCGGGCGGCGTCGACTAGCTTGCCCCTAAGCAGCCGCCGGAAGCCGGCGTGATCGAGCGTGCTGTTGAAATCCCCGGCGACGATCGACGGCGGATCGGCCGGACCGTCTGGCACCGCCAGTTCGGCCAGCACGGCCAGGTCATCGCGCCACAGCGAGACCCCGGGCGGCGTGCACGGACGCTTCGGCGTGAACATATGCACGCTGACCAGCCGAACCGGCATCGATGGAAATGCGAGGGTGACGATGGGCTGCACCGACGAGGTAGGCAGTACCGGACCGCACATTCTCAAGGGATATCGGGCATAAATTCCGTTTCCCCTTTCTACCTCGGTGCCTACATCGCTGATCAGGTAGGGAAACTGGTCACCGAGCCCGGCCCGGGCCAGTCTGATCGCCGCCTCCTCACCCAGCTCCTGCACGAACAGCACGTCCGCCCCCGTCCGGCAGGCCAGTTCGACGACCGAGTCGGCGGCGGCCCGGCCGGCGAGGAGGTTGGCGGTCAGGACTCGCAGGATCGGGCCACACGCGGGAGGCTGGGGCCGGGCGATCGCTCTTGGCACGAGCGTGGCGGTCATGGTGGCGGCGGCGAGCGCGGTGATGGCGCGGGCGCGTTGGTCGCACTGGTCGCGCGCGAGCAGCGTGGCGATCCAGGCCGCGGCGGCGGCGTGCGGCGTGAAAGGAAGCAGGGCCGCCGCCGGAGCGCCGATGGTGCGGAACTGGTCGGCTCCGGTGAGCCGCCCGACCGCCAGGCCGCCGAAACACGCGGCTGCCGCCCAGCTCAGGCGATGCCGGAGTACCTGCGACCGCTGGGGCAGCACCTGCCCATGGTCGCACGCGAAACTAGTCAGCTCCGCGCACTAGATCCTTGTCGCCTAACTGCGGCTGTTGCGCCGTCCTGCACCGCATAACCGGGAATGGAAGGCCATCGGACACCGAGGATGACCGTCTCCTCTTCGGCGAGCCAGGAGTGATCGACGCCGGAGAAGACGACGTAGTCCCCCTGCCGCGCGAGCAGGACGCTGCGGTCACGGAAGTGAATCCTGAACCGGCCGCGGACCAGAACGATCAGGGCCGTCCTGGTCTCTCCGGTTACCCAGTTCGCGCGCTCGTCGCCACGCGGATGAGCGCCCCACTTGATCTCGACGCCGGTGCTGTGCCTCGGGTCATCGTCCGGCATGAAGTGCCCGACCAGCCAGCCCCGGTTGTACGGAGCATCGTCGGCCGCCGAGCCGGTGTAGATCGTGCCAGTCATAAGGGAACCCTTAATCGGAGATCGGCGGGACTTGCTGGGGGAACTAGAGTCGAGAGTAGGACACTGCCGCGCTAGGACCGGGAGATGAGCGCAGTGCGGAGCTGGGAAATGAACGCCGCCCGTCGCACCGAAGCCGATCGCGAGCCCGACGAGGCCGTCGAGGTGCTTCGCGGGGTCTGGACCGCGAACGGGCAGGGCGCCGCCGACCTGGAGGAAGCGTTCGGCCAGCAGAAGTCCTGCAAGCGGATGGCTGACGTCAACTTCGACGGGTTCAGTGAATCCAGCGACGGTGACGACCTGCGGACGGCCTGGCGGGACGCGCTGGAGCGCGACGGCAAGCTCCGCGCCGGCGGCAGCAGCGTCCGGGATCTCGTGTTCGGCCAGCGGGACTCGTAGCGCTGCATGAACCTTCCCCAAAGCGTCGGCGAGCTGACCGACACCTTGCGTCAGGGCGGCTACGTAGCCGATCGCGGGCTGGCGACCTCGCTGTTCGTCGCGATCTCACTACAGCGGCCGATCTTGCTCGAAGGCGAGGTCGGCGTCGGCAAGACCGAGGTCGCCAAGGTACTCGCGGCCGCCTTCGGTCGCCGGCTGATCCGGTTGCAGTGTTACGAGGGCATCGACACCAACCAGGCGCTGTACGAGTGGGACTACGCCCGGCAGATGCTCTACATCAGGGCGCTGTCCGAGCAGCAGCTGGCCGACACCGACGCCGTCGACCGGCTGTTCGGCCCGCGCTTTCTGCTCGAGCGCCCGCTGCTCGACGCGGTGAAGACCGGCGACCAGGCCGTGCTGCTGATCGATGAGGTCGACCGGGCCGACGACGAGTTCGAGGCGTTCCTGCTTGAGGTGCTGTCCGATTTCCAGATCAGCATCCCCGAGATCGGCACGATCAAGGCCGAGCAGCCGCCGCTGGTGATCCTGACCTCGAACCGCACCCGCGAGCTGCACGACGCACTCAAGCGACGCTGCCTCTACCACTGGATCGGCTATCCGCCCGCCGAACGCGAGGTAGAGATCGTGCTGATTCGTTCTCCAGGAGTCTCTGAGCAGTTGACTCGGAAGGTGGTCGCGGCCGTGAACCGGCTGCGCGAACTCGACCTGGCCAAGCCGCCGGGCGTCGCCGAGACCATCGACTGGGTCAAGACGCTGCATTTCCTCGGCGAGACCGAGCTGGATTCGGCGGTCGCGGCCGACACCCTGGGCGCGGTCGTCAAAGAGCGCGACGACCTCGAGGTAGTGCACGAGAACCTGGCCGCGATCACCTCCGGTGCCTGAATCTGGGCGGGGTTCTTGTGCCTGAATCCACGCTGACCAACACGCTGGTGGGGTTCGGCCGGGCGCTGCGGGCGGCCGGGGTGCCGGTCGGCTCCGGCGACCTGATGACGTACTGCACCGCCGCGAGTCGACTAGACCCGTCGGACCTGGTGGATCTGTACTGGGCCGGTCGCTGCACGCTGGTAACCAGACACGATCACATCGCCATCTACGACCGGGTGTTCAAGACCTTCTTCCTGGGGGGCACCACTGACAAGGCGACCGACCTACTCCAGTTCACCTCCAGCGCATCGGCGCAGTCCATGGCGGTCCTGAACATTCCCAATGTCGAGGAGACCGGCGAGGATTTTGGCGATGAGGCGATGCTCGGTCTGATGGCCTCGGATGCCGAGACCCTGCGTCACAAAAGTTTCCGCGCGTGCACACCGGAAGAGCTGGCCGCCGTCCGCCGCATCATGGCCAGGATCAGGCTCACCCCGCCCAAGCGCCGGACGAGGCGGACCAGGCCGACTAGTCATGTCGGGACGAAGCCGGATCTGCGTCGCACGGTCCGCGAAGTCATGCGGCTGCACGGCGAACCCGCCGAACTGTACTGGCGACGCCGCAAGGTGCGGCTGCGCCCGCTGATCCTGATCCTCGACGTCTCCGGCTCGATGGCCGACTACTCAAGGCACCTGCTGCAGTTCGCCTACTCGGCCAAAAGGGCGACGGCCAGGGTCGAGGTGTTCTGCTTCGGCACCAGGCTGACCAGGATCACCAGGGCGCTCGATCACCGCCGTCCGGATGACGCGCTGCGGCTGGCCGCCACCACGGTGTTCGACTGGGATGGTGGCACCAGGATCGGCGCCTGCTTGGACACGTTCGTCCGGCAGTGGGGCCGACGCGGGTTGTGCCGGGGCGGGATCGTGGTGATCTGCTCGGACGGCCTCGATCGAGGCGATCCGGCGGTACTTGCCGCGTCGATGGAGCGGCTGGCCCGGCTTTGCCACCGGGTCGTATGGATGAACCCGCACAAAGGCGACAACGCGGACTTCCGCCCGAACACGCTCGGCATGATGGTCGCCGCCCCGCACATCGACCTGCTCCTATCCGGCCACGACCTAAACAGCCTGGAAGAGCTGGCCACCCTGCTGCCCACGCTGCACTAACCCCTGGCTCGACCGACACGCAAACCAAGGTGCGCCGTTAGGCAAAATCGCTGGTCCGCTGACGGCGAATCGCCCTTAGCGCTCGTTTGGGCGGTTGGCCCGGCGGAAATCCCGCTAACGAAACCGGCTCAGTCAGGTTCTGCCGAGCAGGTCGGGCGAGTACCCCCGCGCCCGATTCTGCTTATCGGCCGAACCTAGGTAGTCACAGGGGGGATTCGATGCGCTTCGTCAGGGCCGTCATCGCGGCTGCCTGCGTCTGCACCGCCTGGCTGGCGGCAATAGTAATAGCCGGATCAACGCCTCAGGCCTCGGCAGCGGTGGCGGCCGATCACCTGACCACCAGGGTCTCGCCCGATCCGTCAGCGCCGGGCACCAGGACGACCTTCGATGTGTACTGCGGCCAGGGCGCGTTCTCGGCCACGCTGTTCGGAGTCACGCTCGGCATGGCCAACCTGATCCTCATGCACTCGACGCCGGGCGGAATGGCCGGTGAGTTCTCGGTGACGCTGACGCTGCCGACCTCGATATCGCCCGGCAGCTATCACCCGAGCGTGGACTGTTCCAACGGTGCCGCCGACAGCTTCCAGTTCAGCGTGAACCCGGTGCCCGCCCAGCCCCCGGAGACTGGGGACGGCACCACGGCGACGCAGACCGACACGCCGTTGGTGCCAGTTGGCTACAGCCTGATCGGGCTCGGAGCGCTGGCCGGGGCGCTGGCGCTGCGCCGCCGCGCGGCGGCGCGGCACTAATTTGCTGCGCTTCATCAGGAACTGGCTGATCGGGGCCGCCATCACGCTGATCGCGGCCGGCGCGGCCATGTCTTACCTGGGCAAGCACCTGCTGCGCGGGCAGCCGCCGACCCGCCCGCCGGCCTGGGAGGCCAAGGCCGCCAAGAGCGGGACCGTGCCGGTGAGCACGGCAAGGCCGCTCAAACGCGCTGAGCCGGTCAGAATCTGGATCCCTAAGATCCACGTCTGGGCGCGGATCTCACCGCGCGGGCTGCGGCGCAGCGGGACGGTCGGCGTGCCGTCGCTGAAGACCCCGTTCCTGACCACCTGGTTCGACCGCGGCCCGGCACCCGGGCAGCGCGGCACCGCGGCGATATACGGTCACGTCGACGCCCAGGGGCCCGCCGTGTTCTACCGGCTCGGTTCGCTGCGCCCAGACGACCTCGTGTACGTCACGCTGGCGAGCAGCGACGTGGCGATCTTCCGTGTCTACTCGGTCGCGATGTACGCCAAGGACCGGTTCCCGACCGCGACCGTTTACCGCTACACCCACTGGCCGACGCTCAGGCTGATCACCTGCGGCGGCCGGTTCGACCCGAGCACCCATCACTATCTGAGCAACGTGGTGGTCTTCGCCAGTTATGTCGGAGCGAGGAGATAATGAAGTCGTGAGATGGAGCGTAGGCCTCCAGGCCGAAGGTGACCGGGTGCTGTCCCGCGAGGAAGTGGTCGAACTCGCTGACGCGGTCGCCGGGTACGACGGCATCGCCACCGGCATCGGAAGCAGCGTTTACGGCGCTCAGCTCGTGGTTCAAGCCGACAGCCGCGACGAGGCGATCGAGAAGGCGACGCAGCAGTTCCAGCAGGCGGTCGCGCAGGCCCGGTTGCCCGGCGGCCCGATCGTCAAGACCGAGGCGATCAGCGAAGACGAGGACGAGGGACTCGCCGAATGATCCGTCTTGGCTCGGCCGCCGGCTACCCGTTCGAGGGCCCGAGAGTGCTCGCGGGGTGGACGCCGCCGGCGCGAGCCGCCGTCTACGTGATCTTGTACAAGCCCGACCCAAGCGCGAAGCCTGAGCAGTACACGGTGATCTACGTCGGCCATGGCGACGACCTGTCCGCGGAGCGGTTCCCGTTCCGGCACCCGGCCGCCGCCTGCTGGACCAAGCGGGCCGGGGACAAGTGGAAGATCTACATCGCCACCTACGAGGTGCCGGGCGGCAGCCGCGCGCACCGCGAGCAGATCGGCAGGGAACTCACGGCGATCTACCGGCCCGGCTGCAACGACCAGCAGTACGACCTGGCCTGGAAAGACGAGTGGATCGGCGACTACATCGCCCCCACCACGAACTCAGTCACCAGGCGCGGCCCCGACAAGGCTTAACGGCCGCGCCTGGCTGGCAGCTGAGTTAATCAGGAGAACTGAAGCCGACGGACTCGAGCAGGCGGGAACGGCGGCGGCCGGAGGCGGGGCGGGCCGGCTCGGGCACCGCTGGTGCCTCGGGACGTGGGGTGACGTCGTCCACGATATCTTCGGCCATCCCGTACAGCAGCGGCAGCGCACCCGCCACCACTCCGCCGGTCCGGTTGATGTGCTCGACGCCCGGGCCGATCAGCTTGGCGTGGCCGACGATCTCGCCGGCGGTGGCCAGGCCTTCCTCCAGGTTGCCGGCGATCCGCTCCAGCAACGTGCCGGCCCAGTAGAGGTAGAACGCCAGCCCGGCGATCAGCACGACGATGACGACGACCGTGAGTACCACCAGGGCGGTCATGACTTCACCTTTCCGAGTACCCGGCCGAGGAACAGATGGTGCTGCAGGCCCTCGGCCAGCACCAGGTCCACGCCGTCGGCTACCTGCGGGATCAGCGCCGTATCAGCGGTGTTCGCCGCCGCGGCCTTGAGCGTGTCCCTGACCTCGACCACCCGGGTGTCGATCCGCTTGATGAGCCAGATGAGCAGGCTCAGCAGGGCGGCGACGGCGACCACTACGACGAAGCCCAAGATGATCGCGACCACCCATCTCGTGTGCTCGGCCGACGGCATAGCGGCGGCCAGTACGGTGAAGTGGTGCATGGCTAACCTCCCAGCCTGGCGCGGCCGCGCTGCAGGCCGCCGATGATCGTGACGGCGTAGTCGATCGTGCTGCGCAGCCCGCCGAGCGCCGCCGTGTTGTGCACGGCCTTCTTCAGCTCGCCGTTGATCTTCGGCGTTTCGTTGCCGATGTTGTAGGCCAGCATCAGGATCGGCACGACCAGCGCGACCACGACGAGCACGATCACGCCGCCGATCGTGAACCCGAGGATCCAGCCGAAGTTGCTGACGTGACCAGCTGCGTCACCCAGGACATGTGAATGCATCTCGTTGTCTCCTTGCCCCGGCTTAGACGGTCTCGCAGAAATCCCTGACCGGCTTCAGGCTCGCGTTGACCGAGGTCAGCCGGTCGGGCACGGTGCTGGTCAGGTCCGCGACAGCGCCGACGCCACCGGTGACCTGCCGCAGTGTCGCCGAGATGGCGCGCAGGTGGAAGATGACCCGCAGCAGCCCTACCGCGGTGATCGCGATGATCAGCGCGGCGATGATCAAAGTGCCCCAGGCAGCTCCTGGCATGACATTCGCCCCTTTCGCTCAGTGCCGCTTACAATGGCGTCGCTTTAGCCGAGCAGCTTGGCGACCGAACCCGCGTACCTGACCGCTCCGACCGACACGGCGCTGATCGTCGCGTCGGTCGTGGCGAGCGCCTCAGGCACGCCTTCCAGTTCGCCGACCAGCGCGCCCCCGCCGACGAGGATGTTGTCGCAGGCCGCCCTGATCCGCTCGAGTGCCGCGAGCACCCGGTTCAGCAGGAAGATCACCACCGGCAGCACCGCGACCAGCAGAATTACGTTGCCAATCCACCACAAGACCATGGCTCTTTTCTCCTCTTTGCTCGCGGTCGTGCTCTCCGTCAGCTCGCGGGGGCCTGGTAGGGAAGGAAGAACCGGCGGAATACCCGCCCGAGCGCCATCATGGCGGCCCGTATACCGATGGCCAGACCGCCCGCCGGGGCGGCGGCCTGGCTCACGGTCTCGCCGCGAGCGGCGGCGTCGATCTGCGCGGCCATGTTGGCCGAGAAGTCACGCATGAGCACCGCGGTAACATCGGCGATCATGCCCCGGCCGTACTGGGCGGCGGCACCGGCCAGCTGGAGATCCTGAGCGACCGCGACCTTGGTGCCGCGCCCGGCCTGGGTCAGCGTCGCGGTCACGTCCATGGCGGCCTGGCCCCGGCCCCGCTGCTCAGCGCCGGCCGCGTGCACGACGATGCGCCTGGCCGCCTCATCGCGCTCGGTGATCTGCGCCGTCCCGGCGAACTGCAGCTTGACCGGACCCATCCGGACCGCGACCTGGCCGCCGTACTTGTCGTCGCCGAGATCCTCGGTCAGCGTCGCGCCGGGCAGGCACGCCGCCACCTTGGGGATGTCGCCGAAGAACTCCCAGACCTTGGCGGCCGGCTGGGCGACCTCGAAGTCGTTGGTGATCAGCATCGGGTCTCATTCCTTAGATAGGAGTCCGGATCGGACTCGAACCGCTGACGGCATCCGGCGCTGCAGAAGTAATAGGTCACGCCTTCGTGAATGGCCGGCCTGATCGGCCCGTCGGAGCCGGCCGCCACGGTCATGCCGCAGACCGGATCAATGGCCTCTGCGGTGCTGGCCCGGGGGGACAACCCCCCGGAACCCCCCGCAGTGCTGACGACCGGCTCGGCCGGGTAACCGGCCCCCGTTCCGGTCCCGGCCGCCATCCCGATCTCGCCAGCGGCCCGCAGCTGCACTAGCTCGGCCAGCACCGCCACCGCAATCTCGACGTGCGAGGTGCGCCCTAGATCCAGCCCGGCCGGTACCCTGACCCGGTCCAGCTGGTCCTGCGAGACTCCGCGCTCGGCGAGGTAGCCGAGTAGCGCCTCGCCGCGGCGGCGCGAGGCGACTAGGCCCAGGTAGCCGGGCCGGGCGGCGGCGGCGCGCTCGATCGCCTCCTCATCACCGTGACCCTGGGTGGCGACCACGACCATGGACCGCTCGTCCACGTCGGCCGACGAGAACTCCGACCAGTCGAGCCGCTTGGCCCGCCAGCCGATCGCAGCGGCGAGGTCGGTGAGCGTCTGTGCCATCGGCGACCGGCCGACCACCACCAGATGCGGCATTGGCAGCACGGGCTCGACGTAGACCTCGAGCGCGCCTTCGCTCTGACAGGAGATCGGCACGACCGTCATGCCCTCAGGCAGGGAGCCGCCGTACCGGGCCGCGCTCGGAAGCTGGTCGGGGCTACCTAGCAGCAGCAGGCGTGGCTGGCCTTCGGAGATGACCTGCTTGGCCTGCCTGATCACCGACGGCTCGGCGCAGGCGCCGCCGATCCAGCCGAGCAGTTCGCCGGACGTGGTGATGATCGCGCGCGAGCCGAGCTGACTCGAGGACGGTCCCTGCCGCCACACGACGGTCGCGAGCGCGAACGCCTCGCCGCGCCGTTCAAGCTCGGCGGCCCGCTCCATCACCTGCCAGCCGTACATCTGCTATCTCCCTGTTCTGGCCCCGTCCGGGTCATTCGGTACGTACCGGCGGAGCGCCGGATACGTCGCGACGGTAGGTAACCGCCTCCCAGACCCGGTCGGGCAGCATAGGCATGTCGATATTGCGCACGCCGGTGCCGTCCAGGGCGTCGATCACCGCGTTCACGAACGCGGCCGGGCCGCCTACCGCTGCGCACTCGCCGATGCCCTTGGCGCCGATCGGGTGGTGCGGGCAGGGCGTGACGACCTCGCTGTGCAGCTCGAACCCGGGCGTCTCCCACGCGGTGGGAAGCAGGTAGTCCATGTAGTTCGCGCCGATGCAGTTGCCCTCGGCGTCGAAGGTGATGAACTGCATGTTCGCCATCGCGTAGGCCTCGGTCAGTCCGCCCATGATCTGGCCTTCGACGATCATCGGGTTAATCCGTACCCCGCAGTCGTCGACCGCGACCATGTTGAGCACATCCCATACCCCGGTCGCCGGGTCGACCTCGACGGTGACGATGTAGACCGCGAACGGCCAGGTCAGGTTCGGCGGGTCGTAGAAGGCGGTGTTCTCAAGACCGGGCTCCAAGCCGTCCGGCATGTTGCTGTAGGCCGCCATCGCGCATTCGGCGATGGTCACGCCCCGGTCGGGAGCGCTGCGCACGTAGAACCGGCCAAGCTCCCACTCAACGTCTTCTTCTGAGACCTCAAGCAGGTGCGCGGCCAGCTTGCGCGCCTTGGCCCTGATCTTTCGGCTCACCATCGCGACCGCGGCGCCCGCGACCGGAGTCGACCGCGAGGCGTAGGTACCCATGCCGAACGGCGCGGTGTCGGTGTCACCCTCTTCGACCACGATGTCTTCGGCCGGGAGGCCGAGTTCATGGGCGACAATCTGCGCCCAGGTAGTCTCGTGGCCCTGGCCTTGGGACTTGGCGCCGGTCCGCAGGATGGCCTTGCCCGTCATGTGCACCTTGAGCTCGGCCGAGTCGAACATCTTGATGCCGAGGATGTCGTACTCGCGGCTGTTGCCCGCGCCGAGCGGCTCGGTCATCGTCGAGATGCCGAGTCCGAGCAGCCGGCCCCTCTTCCTGGCTTCGGCCTGCTTGGCCCTGAAGTCCTCGTATCCGATCGCCCTGAGCCCGACGTCCAGGCACTTGGCGTACTGGCCGGAGTCGGTCAGGAAGCCGAACGGGGTCCGGTGCGGGAAGTCGTCGTCCCGCACGAAGTTCATCCGGCGGAAATCGGCCTGGTCCAAGCCCAGATCGGAGGCGGCCGCCTGCATCATCCGCTCCTGGAAGAACATGGCCTCGGTGACCCGGAACGAACACCGGTAGGCGACTCCGCCCGGGGCCTTGTTGCTGTAGGTGCCACGGGCGGTCAGGTGCGCGGCCGGGATGTCGTAGGCGGCGAACGCCGAATGCATCAGGCCGATCTTGAACTTGCTCGGCTGGGCGTCGGAGAAGAACGCGCCGTGGTCGGACTCGGTGTGCATGCGCACCCCGAGGATCTTGCCGTCCTTGCGCAGCGCCATCTGGCCGTGCAGGTAGACGTCGCGGGCGAAGCCGGTCGAGATCAGGTTGCCGCTCTTGTCCTCGATCCACTTGACCGGGCGCTCAAGCAGGATCGAGGCAAGGATCGAGCAGACGTAGCCGGGGTAGACCGGCACCTTGTTGCCGAACCCGCCGCCGATGTCCGGCGACACGATCCTGATCATGTGCTCGGGCAGCTCGGCCACCAGCGCGACGGCCGCCCTGATGATGTGCGGCGCCTGCGAGGTCATGTAGACGGTCAGCTTCGACGTCGCCCGGTTGAAGTCGGCGATCGAGCCGCAGCACTCGATCGGGCTCGGGTGCGAGCGCGGATAGTGGAGTTCCAGCTTGGAGATGACATCGGCCTGTTCGAACGCGGCGTCGGTACCGGCCCTGTCGCCAACTTCCCAGTCGAAGATGACGTTGTCGGGCTGGTTCTCCTTGTCGTCACGGATGACGGGAGCGCCTTCGGCCTGAGCCTGGGTCGGGTTCACGATGGCCGGCAGCGGCTCGTAGTCGACGTCGATCGCCTCGCAGGCGTCCTTAGCGATGTACGGATCATCTGCGATCACGCACGCCACTTCCTGGCCCTGGAAGCGCACCTTGTCAGTGGCCAGCACGGCCTGGGTGTCGTAAGACAGCGTCGGCATCCACGCGAGGTTGCGGGTCGCCATCCGCGCGTGCGCGAGCGGGCTGCGCAAGATCTCCATGTGCAGCATGCCGGGCAGCGTGATGTCGTCGGTGAAATTGCCCTTGCCCCTGACGAAGCGGTCGTCTTCGACCCGCTTGCGGCTGGCGCCAAGTCCGCCGATCTTGATCTCGTCTAGTGCCTGGGTCACGTCGCTGATCCGCCTTCCTCAGCTTGACTCGCAGCCGAGGCCGGCCGAAGCTTCTCGGCCGCCCACAGCACGGACTTCACGATGTTCTGGTAGCCGGTGCAGCGGCACAGATTGCCGGATAGCGCCCAGCGGACCTCGTCCTCGGTGGGATTGGGGTTCTCGTCGAGCAGCGCCTTGGCGGCCATCATCATGCCAGGGGTGCAGAACCCGCACTGCAAGCCGTGTTCCTCCCGGAAGCCCTCCTGCAGCGGATGCAGCTCGCTCTTGCCGGACAGCCCTTCTACCGTGCTGATCTCGTGGCCGTCGGCCTGCACCGCCAGCATGGTGCAGGACTTGATCGGCTTACCGTCGAACAGCACAGTGCATGCGCCGCAGTTCGTGGTGTCGCAGCCCATGTGCGTGCCGGTCAACGCAAGACCGCGCCTGATCAGGTGGGCCAGGAGCAGGCGAGGCTCGACCTCGGCGATCTTCTTCTGACCGTTGATCGTGAACCTGATCCGGTTGACCGGTACCTCGGAGACATCTTCACCGGGGTCGTCGTAGACGATCGTCATGTCAGGCCGCCCTCTCCGTTGTGTCGGGGGCAGCGCCGCCTTCGGCACCGTCCACCCGGTAAAGGAGCCGGGTCACGAACGTCCGCACCATGTGCCGCTTGTACTCGGCGCTGCCCCGATGATCGGTCCTCGGATTGGCCGCGCCGGCGGCGAGGTCGGCCGCCTGGCTGATCCGATCTTGGGTGAGCGGTCCCCCGGTGAGCGCCTCGCTCGCCTCGGTGGCGTTGATCGTGAATCCGCCGACTCCGGTCAGGCCGATGCCCGCCCTGGTCACCGTCCCGCCCGAGGTCTCCACCGCCACCGCGACGCCGACCGTGGCGAAGTCGCCGACCCGGCGTTCGAGCTTGAGATATCCGCCGCCCGGGGTGCCTTTGGGTGCGGGGATCACCGCCTCGATCGCGATCTCGTCGCGGCTGAGCGCGTTCTCGAACGGGCCGCTGACGAACTCGGTGATCGGTATGGTCCGCCGCCCCTTCGGGCCGAAGGCGACGACATGGCCGCCCAGAGCCGTCACCACCGACGCCCAGTCGCCTTGCGGATCAGCGTGGCAGAGCGATCCGACGAGAGTGCCACGGTTCCTGACGATGGGGTCGGCGATGAGCGGTGCGGCGGCGGCCATGACCGGCTGCTTGCTCTTCAGCAGGGTCGAACGCTCCAGGTAGGCATGGCGGCACAGTGCACCGATCCTGATCGTGCCGTCCGCGTCCTGACGGTGGTAGTCGAGATCGGGCAGGTTGTTGATGTCGACGAGAAGCTCAGGCGAAGCAAAGCGCAGCTTCATCAGCGGCACCAGGCTCTGGCCGCCAGCCAGCACCTTCGCGTCGTCCCCGCCTTCGTGCAGCAGCGAGACCGCTTCACCGAGCGAGCGCGGCGCCTCGTAGCGGAACCGAGACGGATACATTCGATCCTCCAGTGTGGAGTTGTGTCCGGTTACCAGGTTCAGGCCGACGGCTCAGGCCGCTCCCCTTCGGGGGTCCGGGGGTCGTCCCCCGGGCTAGCACTGCGCTCATGGTGGGTGTCGGCGATCGCGACCGGCAGCGAGTCCGCCTCTGGATCTGGCCGTGGCTCCTGGTGGGGAGGCCATGGTCCCGGTACCGGTTGGCCCGCGATCTTCAAGTAATCGATGAGCTCAGGCCAGGCCCAGACAGTCGGGCTCTTACCGGTCTTCGGCGCGTGCTCGATCAGTTCGTACAGACGCGGGTTTCCCGCGCTGTGCCCGTCTGACTCAATTCGCATGGCACGCTCCCGGCTTTGGGCTGCACACATGACGCAGCAACCTCGATCATTTCGCCAACTCGCCCATTCCAGCAACACACGAATAAGTTCTTGCTTAAGTGCCCTCTCCAGGCCCCTGCGACACACTCGCCCGCTTGACTTACTTAGCTGTCTGACTAATTATTAGTCACATGACTAATCAAACGGTCATCTGTACCTACCGAGTCAGGCCCGAGGCCGAGGAAAGCTTTCGCCGACTGCTGAGCAAGCACTGGCATACCTTGCATGACCTGGGTTTTGTTACCGACGACGAATCGCTGGTGTACCGCCAGCTTGACGAGCGGCCCACTTACGTCGAGATCTTCACCTGGGTAGCGGGCGGGTTCGAGCTCGCGCATGAGCATCCCGACATAGTCGCCATCTGGGAGCCGATGGAACCGCTGCTGGAAGACCGTGACGGGCTGGACAAATGGGAGTTCCCGCACTACGAGCGTGTGTCGATCGGTCAATGAACTCGAGCACATGAGCGACCCGCCGAAAGGCCTGGCCGAACTGGCCGAGCTCGACGCGGTCTTCGGTGCGCTCGCCCATCAGTCGAGGCGGACGATCCTGGCCGTGCTGCAGGCCCGGGGCGGCGAGATGACCTCGGGCGCGATCGCCGCGAGGTTCGAGCACTCCTGGCCGACGATCTCGGTGCACTTGCGTGTCCTGGAAAAGGCCGGCCTGGTCACGATCCTCATGCGCGGCCGGGAACGGGTCTACCGGCTCAACGCCGACCATCTGCACTCGGTCGCCGGCCACTGGCTCGCCCGATTCCCGGCATCGGCAGAACTGCCGCCCGCAGCACCGTTGCCTCCCTGAGGCTGTTATTCCAACACCGGGGAGGCAACGGTGCTGCGGGCTGGCCGGCCAGCCCGGGCTGGCCAGCACCGGCTAGCTCCAGATTGTTACGTAGACGGGGGGGCGGAACCTGGATGGCGGCACGCCTGCGGCCGGTGCCCGCATCAACTGCATCGCCTCGGGCGTGCTCAGGAACCGGCGCAGCGAACTCGCCACCGCACTGCGCTGCTGGCGTTCGAGCAACGTGGCGTACCAGCAGCCCTGCCCGGGCGAGCCGGGCACCTCGACCAGCGAAAGCTCACCGCGCCGCAACTGCTGTGCGACCAGGTGCTCGACCGCGACCGACACCCCGTTGCCGTCGGCCACCGCCGCCATCGCGGCGGTCTGGCTGGGGCAGACGCCCATCCGGTCCTCGGGGATCCGCAGCTTGGCGAGGAACTTGCCCACGTCGCTGCCGGTGTCAGTGGCCGAAGGCCCGACCAGCCAGCGCCACTGGTGGGCGCCGCCGCGCGGCTTGGCGTGCCCGCCGGTGACGACGACCAGCCGGTACTTGAAGATCGGCTCGCTGACTACCGGCAGTCCCTGATCGACCGCCACATCCGGGCCGATCGCCACGTCGGCAAGCCGGTTGGCGACCAGCACCGCCATCTCCTTGGTCACCGCGACCCCCGAGGTGACCTCGAGCCCGGCGGCGAACCGCTTGGTGAAGGCCTCGATCAGCGGGGCGGTGACGAACTCGGCCGCCATCGAGCTGGCCACTACCCGCAGTTGCTCAGGCGCACCCTGAGCAGCCCGCACCTGGGCGTGCGCCTCGGCGCCGAGCACCACGATCTGCGAAGCGGTCGCGAGCAGCCGCGAACCCCCGGCGGTCAGCGTCATGCCCGACGGGCCCCGGCTGACCAGCTGGTCACCGAGATGCTGGCGGAGCGCCGCGAGCGCCTGGGACACGGCCGGCTCGCTGACGCCGAGCGCGTTCGCGGCAGCGGTGACCGAGCCAAGCCTGGCCACCAGCACGAACGCGTTCAGCTGGGTGAGTGTCATAACCCTTCCGATTATCACGCAGACCGCCGCCGGGTACCGACCTCGTACACTGTGCTGGTTAGGGTGGCGGGCGGGGGGCGCAGCGGGCGGGACCCCCTGTCAACCCCCGAAAGGGGACCCGTGCAGGTTCCGGCGTACGTCGAGTACGAGAAGGCGTCGAGCGTCGAGCACGCGCTCATGCTTCTCGCCCGGTTCGGCCCTGAGTCGAGGATTCTGGCCGGCGGGCACAGCCTCATCCCGATGATGAAGCTGCGGCTGGCGCAGCCGGAGACGCTGATCGACATCAATGGCCTGAAGGAACTCGACTTCATCAAGGTCTCCGGCGGCGAGCTGCGGATAGGCGCGATGACCAGGCATGCGCAGCTGCTCGACTCGGCTGCTGCTGGGCAGCATTTCGCGATATTGCACGATGCGGAGCGGGTCATCGCTGACCCTATCGTCAGGCTCTGGGGTACGGTGGGCGGTTCGCTGTGCCAGGCCGACCCTTCTGAGGACCTGTCGGCCGCTTTCGCGACGCTGCAGGCAACGATGGTGATCATGAACCTCGACGGCGCCAGGACGATCTCGGCTCGGAACTTTCACGTCGGACCGTACGAAACCGTGGTCGGACCGGGCGAGATCCTGACCGAGATCAGGATTCGGATCGAGGCCGGCTGCGGCAGCGCGTACGAGAAGGTCGGCCGCCGGGTCGGCGACTGGCCGGTCGGTGCCGCCGGCGCGGCGCTCTGGCTGGACGACACCACGATCAAGGCGGCCGGGATCGGCCTCACCGCGGTCGGCGCCGAGCACTTCTCCGCCCCAGAGGCCGAGGAGTTCCTAGTCGGCGCCCTCACGACCGAGGAGAGCTTCGCGCGCGCGGGTCAGCTCGCCGCCGAGCACTGCCACCCGGTCTCCGACCAGCGCGGCCCCGCCGAGTACAAGAAGCACCTGGCCAGTGAACTCACGATCCGGGCCCTTCGCCGGGCGGTCAGGCGCGCCCGAGGACAGGTGATCTAGTGCAGATCGCCGTGAATGTCAACGGAACCGACTACACCCGCATCATCGAGCCCCGGCTGCTGCTGATCCACTTCATCCGCGACGAACTCGGTCTCACCGGCTCGCACTGGGGCTGCGATACCTCGAATTGCGGCGCCTGCGTGGTCTGGCTCGACGAGACCCCGGTCAAGTCCTGCACCGTGCTCGCGGCGATGGCCGATGGCCGACAGGTCCTGACCGTCGAAGGCCTGGCCAGCAGCCGCGGAACCCTCGACCCGGTGCAGCAGGCGTTCGCCCAGTGCCACGGCCTGCAATGCGGCTTCTGCACCCCCGGCATGATGCTGACCGCGAGATGGCTGTTGAACCACAACCCCGACCCGAGCGACGAGGACATCCGCGAGGCAATTTCCGGCCAGATCTGCCGGTGCACGGGGTATGAGAACATCGTCCGCTCTGTCCGCTGGGCGGCGAAGTTTGAAAATGCCGAAGGCGCGGGGGGTGCGGGGGGTCGTCCCCCCGCAGGCCACGCTGAAGCAGGCGACGACCAGTCATGAGCAAGGAAAAAGAACAGACGACGACCAGCCACCGGCAAAGCCAAAAAGAAGAAACCGGCATTATTTATAACGCATCGTACGGACCGGTCGCCCGCAAAGAGGACGCTCGATTCGTCCGTGGCAAGGGCACGTTCGTCGACGACATCGCGCTGCCCGGCATGTTGTACGGGGCGGTCCTGCGTAGCCCCCTCGCCCACGCCAGGATCGCATCGATCGACACGGCCGCGGCGTCGGCGCATCCGATGGTCGAGGCCGTGATCACCGGCGAGGACCTGGCCGAACGCGGCATGGCGTGGATGCCCACGCTCTCCGCCGACGTGCAGGCCGTGCTGGCTACCGACAAGGTCAGATTCCAGGGCCAGGAAGTCGCGTTCGTGGTGGCCAGGGACCGGTATTCGGCCCGGGACGCGCTCGAGCTGATCAATGTCGAGTACGAGCCGCTCCCGGTGGTCATCGATGCCCAGCGCGCGCTGGATGCCGATGCCGCGGTCATCAGGGACGATCTAGATGCTCGCGCCGACAACAAGATCTTCGACTGGGCGGCGGGCGACAAGGCCGCGACCGACCGGGTCTTCGAGCAGGCCGACGTGGTGATCGCGCAGGAGATGCTCTACCCCAGGTCTCATCCGGCCCCGCTGGAGACGTGCGGCGTCGTGGCCGACCTCGACCCGATCTCCGGGAAGCTCACGATGTGGCTGACGACGCAGGCACCGCACGCGCACCGGACCCTGTACGCGATGATCACCGGCCTGCCCGAGCACAAGATCAGGGTTATCTCGCCGGACATCGGCGGCGGCTTCGGCAACAAGGTGCCGGTGTACCCGGGTTACCTGTGCGCGATAGTCGGCACTATGGTCACCGGCCGGCCGGTCAAGTGGGTCGAGGACCGGTCAGAGAACCTGATGTCCACGTCGTTCGCCCGCGACTACCACATGCGCGGCGAGATCGCCGCGACCAAGGACGGGCAGATCCTGGCCGTGCGCGCCAAGGTGCTCGCCGACCACGGCGCGTTCAACGGCGCGGCCCAGCCGACCAAGTTCCCGGCCGGCTTCTTTCACATGTTCACCGGCTCCTACGACCTGCGGGCGGCCTACTGCGAGGTCACCGGCGTCTACACGAACAAGGCGCCGGGCGGCGTGGCGTACTCCTGCTCGTTCCGCATCACCGAGGCCGTCTACCTGGTGGAACGCATGGTCGACCTGCTCGCCCGCGAGATCGGCGCCGATCCGGCCCAGCTGCGGATGCGGAACCTGCTGCGGCCAGAACAGTTCCCCTATACCTGCCCGACCGGCCTGGAGTACGACTCAGGGGACTACCCGAAGGCGCTGGCGGTCGCGATGGATATCGCCGGCTACGCCGACCTGCGCGAAGAACAGGCACGCAAGCGCGAGCGCGGCGAGTACATGGGCATCGGCATCAGCTTCTTCACCGAAGGCGTCGGCGCGGGCCCGAAGCACCTGATGGACATACTCGGGCTCGGCATGAACGACGGCGCTGACCTGCGAGTTCACCCGACCGGCAAGGCGGTGCTGGCGATCTCCTGCCAGACCCAGGGCCAGGGCCACGAGACCACGTTCGCCCAGATCGTGGCCGGAGAACTGGGCCTGTCGCCCGATGACGTCGAGGTCGTGCACGGCGACACCGACCGGACGCCGTTCGGGCTCGGCACCTACGGTTCCCGGTCCACCGCGGTCTCCGGCGCCGCCGCCGTGGTCGTCGCGCGCAAGGTCAGAGACCGGGCCAAGCTGGTCGCCGCGGCGATGCTCGAGGTCAGCGCCGAGGACCTGGAGTGGGCCGACGGCGTCTGGAGGGTGAAGGGCGACCCCGAGCAGGCGCGCGGTATCGCCGAGATCGCCATGGCCGCGCACTCCGGCCTCGACCTCGGCTCTGACATCGAGGGGCACCTCGACGCGAGTACCGTGTACGACCCGCCGAATCTGACGTTCCCGTTCGGCGCCTACATTTGCGTGACCGATGTCGACCCCGGCACCGGCGTGGTCACGGTCCGGCGGTTCGTCGCGGTCGACGACTGCGGTGTGCGGATCAACCCGATGATCGTCGACGGACAGGTGCACCGGGGTCTGGCCGATGGCGTCGGCATGGCGCTGATGCAGATCATCGCGTTCGACGAGGACGGCAATTGCCTGGGCGGCTCGCTGATGGACTACCTGCTGCCGACCGCGGTCGAGTGCCCGTCGCCCGAGCTTGGCGCGACCGTGACGCCGTCGCCGCATCACCCGATCGGCGCCAAGGGAGTCGGCGAGTCCGCGACGGTCGGGTCGCCGGCCGCGGTGGTCAACTCGGTGATCGACGCGCTGGCGCCGTTCGGCGTCAAGCACGCCGACATGCCACTGACCCCGGCGGCGGTCTGGTGCGCGATCCAGGCCGCGGGGGTTCGGGAAGAGCGCGATGGCGCCTGGACTAACGGCTGAGGAGCGTCGGGGCGCGGCGCCGTCTGGACTGACGAGCGGGGGAGCGAAGCGGAGGAGGGAAGACGGCGCATTGAAGGGGGAAGGGGAGGTGGGCCGGGGCCCCGACCCCTCGGGGTCCGGGGGTCGCCCCCCCGGGTTAGCACAGTCCGGGTACCAACCGCTGGCTGAGGTGCAGCATTATGGGTTCCGCAATGCGTTTCGCAACCAAAGGAGGCCAGCATCCGGGATGAGTGAACTTTCCGAGCAGCTTCCGGACGTCGCGACGCTGCTTTCCGCCCTCGATGACGTGAGCTACCTGGCCGACGAGCCGCTCGGCACGGCGCTTTTCCTGGCCGCACGGATGGGGCAGCCGATCCTGCTCGAGGGCGAACCGGGGGTGGGCAAGACCGAGGCGGCCAAGGCGCTGGCTTCCGTTCTCGACACGCCGCTGATCAGGCTTCAGTGCTATGAGGGGCTGACCTCGGCCGAAGCGCTGTACGAGTGGAACTATCCGCGGCAGTTGCTCGCGATCAGGCTGGCCGAGGCTCGCGGTGAGACGCCGCGCGAGGCCGACCTGTTCAGCGATGAGTACCTGCTTGAGCGACCGCTGCTGGCCGCGCTCGATCACCCTGGCCCGCGTCCCGCGGTACTTCTGATCGACGAGGTGGACCGGGGCGACGATGAGTTCGAGGCGTTCTTGTTCGAATTGCTGGCCGAGGCGGCGGTCACGATCCCCGAACTCGGCACGAGGCGGGCCGCCCACCCGCCGGTCGTCGTGCTGACCTCGAACCGCACCCGCGACCTGCACGATGCGCTGAAGCGGCGCTGCCTGTACCACTGGATCGACTATCCGGACACCTCGCGGGTCGCCGCGATCATCCGGCGGCGGGTGCCAGAGGCGGCCGAGCCACTAGTACAGCAGGTGGCGAGGGGAGTGTCCCGGTTGCGCGGGCTTGAGCTGGCCAAGCCGCCCGGCGTGGCCGAGGCGATCAGCTGGGCGACCGCGTTGAACGTGCTGGGTGCGGTCGAACTCGACGCGGCCGGTGCCGAGCGAACGGCTGGGGCGGTGCTCAAGTACTCAGAAGATCTGGCGACGGCGCGGCGGACCGGGTTCGCCGCGCTGCTTGAGCTCGATGGCTAGTGACCTGGCCGAAGTCAGCGCCAGGTTCGGGGCGGCGCTTCGGCAGGCCGGACTGCCGGTGGGGCCCGGTCGATGCGAGCGGTTCGCGGCCGCGGTAGCCGTGGCGCAGCCGGCGACCCGGCGCTCGCTTTACCTGTGCGCGCTCGCGACGCTGGTGTCCAGCAAGGACCACACCCTGATCTTGCAGGCCGTCTTTGACCAGGTCTTCGGGAATCTGGGCGACGGGGCCGACCCGCCGTTGCCGTCGCGCGGGCCGGATTCGACTGGCCTTACCGGGCCGCCGGCTAGATCCTCCGATGACCTGCTCGCGCGGGCGGCCAGGGCGGCCCAGCGGCACGCCTCGGTCCTGCGGGAAGACCAGCCGGAACGTAGCGGCGAAGCGGATGGCGATGGGGCCGACCCGGATCGGGAGGTCGCGGACCGCTATCTGGGTACCAGCGCGGAGCGGCTGGCTAGCAAGGACTTCGCTGACCTGTCCGATGACGAGCTGATCTCGGTGGTCTCGCTGATGCG
>WNEY01000643.1_pt1 | contig 22456 bp, 25 predicted proteins | sample 5400531 | NCBI WGS metagenome assembly WNEY01 (sample SAMN13153338, study PRJNA577476) | soil metagenome | isolation source: 200 cm saprolite under Douglas fir tree site 1 | place: USA:California | collected 2015-04-18
CGCAATACGTGCCCGACCTGATCTCGGGCGCGGTGCCGCTCGGCTTCCAGTGGCTCCCGAACGTCACCGCCGCGCTCAAGACCGGAGACGCCAAGCCGCTCGCTGTCACCATCAGCAAGCGCATGACGGCGCTGCCGGACGTGCCGACCACCGCCGAAGCCGGCGTCAAGAACTACGAGACCTCCGGTTGGCTCGGGCTATACGCGCCGCGCGGAACGCCGAAGCCGATCGTCACCAAGCTCAACCAGGAGATTGCCGCGGCGCTGAAGGATCCGGCCGTGCGCGACCGCTTCGTCGAGCAAGGTAGCGAAGCCATCGGCAGCACGCCCGAGGAGCTCGCCAAGTTCATGGCTTCCGAAACCGTGAAGTGGCGCGACATCATCACCAAGGGCGGCATTCAGCCAATCCAGTAAGAGTTCAAGCTCATGCGATTGTCGTCTGCGCTTTCGCGGGGACGACAGCGAAATGCACATGCCCATTGAAGAACGCGTTTTGATCGCCGGCGCCGGGCCGGTCGGCCTCACCGCCGCCGCCAGTCTGGTGCGCAGCGGCATCCCGGTGACCGTGCTCGAGGCCGGCCCGCAGCTCAGCGAGGAGTCGCGCGCGTCGACATTCCACCCGCCCACCCTCGACATGCTCGATCGGCTCGGCGCCGCCAAGCCGCTGATCGCGCAGGGGCTGATTGCTCCACAATTCCAGTATCGAACCAAGCAGCAGGGGTTATTGGCGCAGTTCGACTTCGGCGCCATCGCTGACGTCACCGACCATCCCTACCGGGTGCAGGCCGAGCAGTCGAAGCTCACGCGCATCCTCTACGACCAGCTCCGCGAGCATCCGGCATTCGAGCTGCAATTCGACAGTCCGGTGCAGGACGTCACCCAGCATGCCTCTGGCGTGGAGATCGCGATCGAACGGAGCGGACGCATCGACACGCGTTCCGGCCGCTGGCTGATCGGCGCCGACGGCGCCCGTAGCGACGTGCGCCGATCGCTAGGGATCGAGTTCGACGGCTTCACCTGGCCGGAACGCTTTCTGGTGGTGAGCACGCCGTTCGACTTCGGTACGGTGATTGCGGATCTGGCGGCGGTGAGCTACGTCGCCGATCCGCAGCGCTGGCATTTCCTGCTGCAAATTCCCGGCCTGTACCGGGTGATGTTTCCGATCGCCGTCGACGAAAGCGACGACCTGGCTCTGAGCCCCGACTTCGCGCAGTCGCTGATGGCGACTGTGGTGCCCGGGATCTCCAAATATGAAATCGCCCACACCACGCTCTATCGGGTGCACCAGCGGGTGGCGAAGACCTTCCGCCGCGGACGCGTGTTCCTGGCCGGCGACGCCGCGCACATCAACAACCCGCTCGGCGGCATGGGCATGAACGGCGGCATTCACGACGCGATCAACCTCACCGCGCGCCTCATCGAGGCCTGGCGCGGGCGCAAAGGCGAGACCGAGCTCGAACGCTACGACAAGCAGCGCCGGCTGGTGACGCTCGAATATATCGAGAAGCAGTCGATCCAGAACAAGCGCAACCTCGAATCCGACGGCATCGCGTTCAAGCAAAACCTGCAGGAGATCGCCGCCGACAAGGGGCGCACCTACGAGTACCTGCTCAGAGTCTCGATGATCGCGAGCTTGCGGCGGGCCGAAAAGCTGGGATGACGCAAGTACGTGCTCGCTGCGACAATCGGACGGCTATCGAGAGCGGGTGGAAGTTTTCCATGCTCATCGGCCGGCGGCGTTCAAGATAGCTTGAAAGGAATTGCCATGAAACATGCGAGGACCAGGCGGTTCATGCGGAGTGCGATCGTGGCGCTGACGGCTACACTCGCCGGCCACGCGGCCGAGGCGCAGACCTATCCGGCACGGCCCATCACGGTGATCGTTCCCTTCGCCGGCGGCAGTGCGAGCGACGTGGTGACCCGGATCATGCTCGAGCGCATGAGCAGGTCGATGGGACAGCCGATCATCGTCGACAACCGCCCCGGCGCCGGCGGCAATACCGGGACCGCCGCAGCCGCAAAGGCCACTCCGGACGGCTACACGTTGGTCGGATCAGGCTCGGGACCCATTGCCGCCAACAGGACGCTCTATCGCGATCTCGGCTATGACCCCGAAAAGGATTTCGAGGCGATCTCGCCGTTCGCCCTCTTCACCATCATCGTGGTGGCAAGCGCCCAGTTGCCGGTGAAGACGCTGCCGGAACTGGTCGCTTATGCCAAGGAACGTCCCAATCAGCTCAATTACGGCTCGGTCGGCATCGGAAGCTCGCAGCACCTCGGCGGCGCGTATTTCGAGCAGGTCGCCGGGGTCAAGCTCACCCATGTGCCTTATCGCAATATCGCCCAATACGGACCCGACTTGATTTCGGGCGCGGTCCCGCTCGGCTTCCAGTGGCTGCCCAACGTCTCGGCGCCGCTCGCCAGCGGCGGCGCCAAGCCGCTCGCCGTTGCCGGCAAGAAGCGGCTGGCGGCGCTGCCCGACGTGCCGACCACCGCGGAAGCCGGGCTCCCGAGCTACGAAATATCGGGCTGGTTCGCCATGCTGGCGCCGCGTGGAACGCCGAAACCGATCGTCGCCAAGATCAATCAGGAACTCGCTGCGGCGATCGCGGATCCGGCGGTGCGCGAGCGGTTCCACCAGCAGGGCGCAGAGCCGGTCGCGGTCTCGCCGGAGGAGGCCGCCAAATTCATTTCCGCCGAGACGCTCAGGTATCGCGACATCATCACGAAGGCGGGCATCCCGCAGATCCAGTAGCGGCGCCGCACGCGCCACGACGCCATGAACCCACGCTCGGGCCTGAACGAGGTCCGGCGCGGGCGCAACGGCGAGGCCAAGCTGTATCCGCAGCGATCAGCGCGGCTCATCCGCGCCGGGATCAACGTGCTGTCAAAGTGGGTTGAGAGTCCACTCTTCGCCGGCGTCGGACTTTCTCGCACCGATGCTGACGAGCAATCGTTCGGTGGTCGAGCGGTCGGCACCGATGCCCTTCTCGAGTTGCCCGGTCGACCTGAAGCCCCTTGCCGAACGCGGGTCTTTCAGCATCCCGCGCAGCTTTCGCTTCTGATTCCATTCGGAAATAGCATTCCAGACCATTCACATCCTCCCATAGATGGAAGACACAAGCTTACACCAACCAGTCCCGCCAGGCGAACGCGGCAATTGGCCTCGGGGCATTAAGTTTCGGTAATGTTCCGCCGCAGCGCGCGAAGCGGCGAGCCCATTATTTGGGCACTATACCCAGTGGTAGCCGTAGCTGCGGATCGCGCCGAGCAGCCGGTTGGCGGCCGACGGCGTCGCATCCTCGGCAACCGCGGCGCCGACCAGCCAGGTGCGGCCGTGCACCTCGAGGCCGCGAACATCGGCGCGGGTCGCAAACACCGTCCGGTTGGCCCAAAGGCCGCCGAAGCACTCGCTGTCCTGCAGGCTCGCGGCGCCTCCAAACCGCGTGCGATCGAGCGAGAGGTTGCCGTAACAGGTCATGCGGTCGAGAAACGCCGCATCCGCGAATTCGGCCTCATCGAAGCAGGCGACGCCGCGGAATTCGGCGCCCGAGAAGGTCGCGACGCGGCGGAAGCGCGCGCGCTCGAAGCGGCCGTCGTTGAGAAAGACCGCGCCCGAGAGGTCCACCGGAGCATTGAAGGTGCAGCCGGTGAACCAGGCGAGCCCCTGGAAGACAGCCTCGCGCAGCATGAGCGGTACGTTGAACGTGGCGCCCGAGAAATCGAGATTGGGAAGCTCGGCGCCCTGCAGCTCGATCGGTTCGTCGATCACGATGCCGCGCAAATCTTCGACCTCTCCCCGGCGGAGCGGCTGGCGAAGCCTGGTGAGAATCGAGGTCATGGCCGCGCCATCACGCGCTGCCCGCGGCGCCCGCCGGCGGACCGGCAAACGACTCGGCGAACGGACCGATCGCCACCATGTCCACTTCGACCAGTTGCGGCCCGCTCGCCGACACGGCGCGGTCGAGCGCCGCCGCGAACTCTTCGATGCGCGAGACCCGCTGATGGGGAAGCGCGAGGGCTGCCGCCAGCAGAGAAAAATCCGGCGTGTGGAGATCAGCGTAATGGCGGCGACCGCCGAACTGGGCATCCTGGATGTTGCGGATGACGCCGTAGCCGCGGTCGTTCATCAACACGAACACGATCTCGGCCTTGCTGTCGACCGCGGTCGCGAGCTCGCCCAGATTGACCATGGCGCCGCCGTCGCCGATGAGCGCGATCGTCTTCGCCGGCACGCCGGCGAGCGCCGCTCCCACCGCCATCGCCACCCCCTGCCCGATCCCGCCGCCGAGCGCATGGACGCCGAGATGGGGCGCCGCGAGATGCACATAGCGATTGCCGAAGGTGCTGTTCGAGAGCGTGACATCGCGCACGAACGGATGCCCGCTGCGCGCGACGCGGGCCTGCAGCGCGTCGGCGACGATCCGATAGGGGCCGAGCGCCGCCGCGAGCCTGCGTTCAGATTCTTTGCGCGCCGGTGCGATATCGCCGAGAAACTTGGCGTCGACGTCGAGCCGCGCCGGCAATCGTTCGCGCAGGCCGTCGAGCGCGGCCGCCGCATCGGCATTGATGAAGAGATCGACTGCGTAGTTGCGCGCGGCCTGGCCGGCGTCGGCGTCGATCTGGATCAGCGGGCGCGGCAGCCGCGCCGCATTGTTGCGGGTCTCGTTGCCACGCAGCCTGGAGCCTGCCACGATCATGAGGTCGGCGCGGTCGTAGATCGCCTGCGCCTCCGGAGTCATATTATAGGCGCCGAGCGTGTGCGGGTGCGCCTCCGGCACCACCGCGCGGCCGTTGGTGCTGGTCACCACCGCAAAGCCGCGCTCGGCGAGATCGCGCGCGGCAGCTGCTGCCTCGCGCGCGCCGCCGCCGAGCCATAGCATCGGACGCCGCGCCCGCCGCACCAACTCGGCCAATTCATCGAGCAGCTTCGGATCGGCAGATTGCCGGGTGATCGGGCCGACGCTGATGTGGCGCGGCCGCGCCGCCTTCTCGCGCTGCACGTCGATCGGGATCTCGAGCGAGACCGGACCGCGCGGAGCGCTCAGCGCGGCACGCGCCGCCGCCTCGACCATGGCGACGGCAGTGCGGCCTTCCCAGACGCGGAAATACGCCTTGGAGACCGCGCGCAGCATGTCGGCCTGCCGCGGCACGTCGTGGATGGCGGCACGATCGCGGTCCATATAGGGACGGTCGATCTGCGAGGTGACGTGCAGCACCGGCGATCCGGCGGTCAGCGCCTCGACCTGCGAGCCGGCGGCGTTGCCGGCCGCCGTCCCGGTGCTGGTGATCACGACGCCGAGCGAGCGCGAAACGCGCGCATAGGCGTCCGCCATGTTCATGGCGCCGGCCTCGCCGCGCGCGGGAACGAAGCGGATGCGACCCTGCCGCGCGATCGCGTCGAGGATCGGCATGTTGTGGATCGAGATCACGCCGAACACCGTGGTGACGCCGATCTCGGCAAGCGCATCGGCGATCAGATCGCCCACCGGCTCGGCGAACGCTGCGATCTCAGCCTGACGGGCCGGCACGGCGACAATCATGGATGTCATCCCTCAGATATGGCGCGAGGCGCCGCCCGAGATTTCGAGCTGGGCGCCGGTGATGAAGCCTGCCGCCGGCGAGCACAGAAACGCGATGGCGCGGGCGACCTCGTCGGATTCTCCGAGCCGCTCCATCGGAATATGCCGCGAACGCGCGATCTCGGCGATCCAGGCTTCGCGCGTCTGCGTTTGATCCTTTCTGGCTTCGAAGCGGCGCTGCCATTGGCCGGAATCGATCAAGCCGAGCATCACTGCGTTCACCCGAATGCGCGGGGCGAATTCCCGCGCCAGCGATTTCACCAGGCTTTGCGCGCCGGCGCGCGCGGCCGCGGTCGCCACCATGTAGGGCTCGGGCTGGTAGGCAAGCAGCGAGTTCACCGCCATGATCGCGGCCGCGTCGCTCTTGTCCAGAAGCGGTTTGAAAGCACGGACGGGATGGATCTGGCTGAAGAATTTCAGCTCGAGCTCCTCGCGCCACGCTTCGTCGGTGGTGTCCGCGAACGTCGACATGCGCGCCTGGCCGGCATTGTTGACCAGGATGTCGCAGCGTCCGCTCCATCGCTCGACGGCCGCGGCGAAACGGCCGACCGCCTCCTTGTCGAGCACGTCGCATTGCAGCGCCAGCAGCGCTTTCTCTGCGGCGTTGCCGAGCAGCGTAGATTTGGCGGCTGCAAGGCGCGCTTCGTCACGGCCGCAGATCGCGACCGCGGCGCCTTCCGCCAGCAAGAGACGAGCGGTGGCCAAGCCGATGCCCGAGGTCCCGCCGGTCACGACCGCGACTTTTCCCTGCAGCCCTAGATCCATGCGCGCTAACCCAACATCAACCGGTGTCGTCCCCGCGCAAGCGGGGACGACAATGGTTCGTGATGTGGCACGCAAGCACTCATCGTGCGGCCTCGACTAGCGGCGTGGTCGTGGCTTCGCGCGCGGCGTCGCCGCCGATCCATCCCAGACGGCGGGAAATCTCCAGGCCGGCGGCGCGCAGCTCCGCGCCGATGACCGCGCGATGCTCCTTGCCGGCAAAGGCGTTGACCGGTCCCGACACGTTGATGGCGCCGAGCGGCGTGCCGGCGAAGTCGAACACCGGCACGGCGGCCGAGCTGATGCCGGTTTCGAAATGGCCGTCGCTCCAGGCCATGCCGGCGCTGCGATCCTGCGCGAGCTTGGCGTGCAGCGCCGCAAGCGTGGTCGCGGTGTGCTCGCTGAAGCGCTCGAGCGCCTTGCCGGCATAGAGCTTGTCGATCTCGAGCTGCGGCAGGAAGGCGAGGATCATGCGGCCCATGGTGGTGGCATGCGCGGGCAGCCGGCTGCCGACCCGGATATTGCTGGCGAGCGACGTATTGGGCGCGCGGCGCACGAGATAGAGCACGTCGGTGCGGTCGAGCACGCCGAGATGTGCCGAAAGCCTCAGCGTCTCGGCCAGCGTGGTCAGGATCGGGACGGCGACCTGCACGAGGTCCTGCGAGAACAGCGCGCGCGCACCCAGTTCCAGGAACGTCAGGCCGACCTGAAAGCCGGCGCCGCTCGGGCGCCGCTCCACGAAGCCTTCGACCTCGAGCGTGTGCAGGAGGCGCAGCAGCGTGGTCCGGTTGATCTTCAGCGCCTTCGCGGTCTCGCTCATATTGAGCACGGGATTGCCTTCGGCGACGTGGCGGATCAGCCGCACCGCGCGCTGCACCGGCGGCGCGATATAGGCCCCGTTGGCCGAGGCACGTTTGCGCTTGCTCTTTTCAGGCATGGGTTGTCGCCTTATCGTCGAGGATCGCGCCGATCGCGCGTGCGACCTCGCCCGGTTGCTCCTGACACAGGGCATGACCGGCGCCCGGAAATTCCGCAAACGCGTGCCGCGCCGATGCGCGCAGCGCCTCGAACGCGCGGCGGACATTGGCCGGCGGCGTGATGGTGTCTTTCGATCCGACCAGGACGGCGGTCGGAACGTCGATTTTCGCCGCATCTTCCAGGAGGCGCCCGCTCGCGAGCATGCGCGCGGCCTGGTCGTAGCCGGGGCGGCGCACGGCCGCCATGGCGCTTGCCACCGCCTGCAGCACGTCGGGCTGTCCCGCCGGATCGCCCAGCAGGCTCGGCGCGCGCGCGGCGGCGAATTGCTCGGCACCCAACCGGTCGAGGTCCTCGATCCGTCGCGCCACCGCCGGCGGCAATGCGGCGCCTTTTTCGACCGCATGGCCGAGAGCCGGCGAGACCAGAAACAGCGTCGCCACGCGCTTGGGCGCCACCAGCGCAAAGCGGGCCGCGATCAGCGCGCCGAGCGAATGTCCGAGCAGACTGCAGCGCGACACTCCCAACCGAAGGAGCAGACGGTTGAGCGCCGCCGCGTAGTCGGAGGCATCCGGCCACTCGGCCGCGAGCGGCTGCGAGGTCCCGTAGCCCGGTGCATCCCAGGCAAAGACCGGATAGCCTTCCAACGCCTGCATGAACGGCACGAACGATTGCGCGTTGCTGCCGATCCCGTGCAGCAACACGATCGGCGTCCCCGCGCCGCTTTCGCGTGCCAAGTAAGAGAGGCCTTCGGCGCTGGCTTGCGTGATCGTGCTCATGTGAAAACGAAGCCTGCGTTCACGGCGAGCACCTGCCCGGTGAGCGCGAGCGCGCCCGGGGTGAGCAGGAACACGACCGTATCGACGATGTCCTCGGGCGCTTGCGGTCCCGGCACCGCGCGTCCGGTCTCGTAGAGCTGGTGACGCTCGGCGGGCACGTATTCGGTCGCCTCGCAGCGCAGGATGCCGGGCGCAACCACGGTGACGCCGATGCCGCGCGGGCCGAGCTCGCGAGCGAGCGAGCGCGTCATCGAGATCACCGCGCCCTTGCTAGCCACGTAGGCAAGGAGCCGCGGCGCGCCCCAAAGCGCAGTGTCGGAGGCGACGTTGACGATGCGCCCATTGCCGCCGTCGGCGATGAGCGGCGCCAAAGCGCGGGTGACCAGCCAGGTGCCGCGAACGTTGACCCGCATCACGCTGTCCCAGAGCTCGAGATCGATCTCGTCGAACAGCTTGCCGCCCACATTGGTGGCGATCGCCGCGTTGTTGACGAGGCCGTGGATTTCTCCTTCGTGCTGCGCGACGTCGGACGCGAACGCCTCGATCGATCGCGGATCATTGAGATCGATGGGGACGAAGCGCGTCTCGGTCATCGTGGCCAGCTCCTGGGCGACGTCGCGGCCGGCCTCCACCAGGACGTCGCCGAGCACAAGGCACGCGCCCGCGTTGGCGCAAGCTCGCGCGATCGCCCGCCCCACGCCGCGCGCGGCACCCGTGACGACGATGGTTCGCCCGGCGAGCATCGACCTCCTTCTCTCAGACCGCGGTCCGCACCGAGGACATGTCCTCGGCGGCGAGCTGGTTCTTGACCTGTTGCGAGAGCATGCGGCGCATGCGCGCGACGCCGACGTCGTGCTGGTAGAGCATCTCGCGCTTGTGGGCATCTCTCGGAATGTTGGTGAGCATCTCGCGATCCTGCTCGAGCACGTGCCAATGGCGCGCCTCGAGCGTCGCGCGATAGAGGAAGCGCCACGACTCGCGCGCGATCCCGCTGACCTGCCGGAAGCGCCAGAAGAACACCATGCAGGAACCCTCATCGACCGGGGTCGCGTAGCCGATGATCCGGAACGGCCCGCCGGGTCCGGCGGCGGCCGGATACGGAATATCCAGCCGGCAATAGACTTGGCTGCCGTCGATGACCACGTGGGTCCAGTCGAGGTTGACGTCCTTCTGCTCGACGCGGGCGATGTAGAAGCCGTCGTCGCGGTTCTCGACCTGCAGCACGTCCTGCTTGGCGCCGAATGCGAGCGTGAACGAGTCGGCGTGCAGATAGCAGGCGTGCATCGGATCGGCGAAATTGTCATAGACGTAGCGATAGCTGCACTGCCATCGACCGGTGCACAAAATGCTGCTCCAGGCCGGATCGGAAAATTCCGTCGGCAGATCGAGCGCGGGCGGCGCGGGCCGCTCCTTGCTCGGGAAGTAGACGAAGATGCCGTCGTTGGCCTCGATCACCGAATAGCTGTCGACCGCCTTGCGGCCCTCGAGCGCGCAACCCGGCATGGCCGGCACCCGCACGATGGTGCCGCTGCCATCGAGAGTGACGCCGTGGTAGCGGCAGGAAATGTTGTCATGGTTGACCTCGCCGCGCGAGAGCCGCGCGCCGCGATGCGGGCAATAGTCCTCCAGGCAATGCAACCGGCCGCCGGTGTCGCGCCAGAGCACGAGATTGCGCCCGAGCGCCTTGACGGCGTGCGGCTTGTCGCGCTTCACCTGCGCAGACTTTCCCACCACGTACCATTGGCCGAGGATGCCGGTGGTCAGGCGTTCCTCGACCTGATCCTTGTCGACGCTGGTCATGGGCCGTGCTCCGAGCTTGTAGGGTGGGCAAACGCGCCTGACGAGCGCTTGCTCACATGAGGTCTCACGCGCGTTTGCCCACGCGTGGTCATTCCATGCGGGGAGCGCTCCGCGTGGGCAAAATCGCGCACCCGCCTGTTCAAGGTTGCACCGATACGGCAGGCGATTTTGCCCACCCTACGAAGCGCCGCCGTTTTTCGGACGCTTGATCTTGGCGACCGGGTGGTCCGGCGGGTAGGTCGGCGTCACCGGCTTGGCGTTACCGATGATCACGCACATCAGCGCCTCCTCGACGCCCTCGTTGACCAGGCCGCGATAGACCCCGGGCGGCACCGAGAACAGGTCGCGCTCCTTGAGGACGGTCTCGAACCGCTCGCCCTGATGCTCGATGATGAAGCGCAGCTTGTTGCCGCGCAGCACGAAGAACACTTCCTCGGCGTCGGTGTGGAGATGGAGCGGCCCCTCGCAGCCGGCCGGCAGCACCATGGTGGAGAAGGTGAAGTGCTCGGCCGGAACCGCGTTGTCGTCGCCTTCGACGCCGGTGCCGCCGGTGCCGACGTAGCGCATCTGCGCGCGCCGATATTTCGGGTCGTGGTCGGCCTGGAACTTGAGCGCGTCCCAGTCGAGCGCACGCGTCTCATAGCGGGCGATGCGCGAGTCCAGCCAGGACGCCAGCGTCTTGCCCTTCGGGACGACGACGCTCTCGGGCCTGATCTCGGGATAGATGGGCTTATGTTCCATGGATTTCCTCCTTCAAGAGTTGCATCAGCGCATGGCGCGCGGAATGTAGTGGAGCACCCTCGCCTCCAGCATGGCGACGGCGCCGTAGAGCACGATGCCGATCAAGGTGAGCAGCACGATAGCGTTGAACACCATCGCGGTGTTGGCCTGGCCTTCGCCGAACGTGATCAGATAGCCGAGCCCGGTATTGCCGCCGACCAGCTCGCCGACGGTGACGCCGATCACCGCCAGAGTCGCGCCGATACGCAAACCCGCCATCAGCGCCGGCATCGAGGTCGGCACCTCGATCTTCCAGAAGATCTGCATCCGGCTCATGCTGTAGGCGCGCGCCAGATTGATCAGGTCGCGGTCGACGGTCTTCATCGATTGCAGCACGTTGACCAGGATCGGGAAGAACACCACCAGGATGGTGACAAGCAGCTTGGGCCAGGCGTTGTAGCCGAGCCACATGATGAAGAGCGGCGCGAACGCCACCTTGGGCGCAATCTGCAGGCCCAGGAGGTAGGGCGACAGCACCTTCTCGATGAACACCGACATCCCGAGCACGTAGCCCATGGCGGCGCCGAGCAGGCTGCCGATCACGAAGCCGGTAGCGGCGATGGTCACGGTTGAGAGCACGTGCACGAGCAGGTTCTCGCGCGCCGCCATGCGGCCGAACTCGCGGACCAGGTCGGTGACGGTCGGAATGATGTAGGACGGCACGCCGAGCGCCGGCGGCAGGAACTGCCAGGCGAGCAGGAACAAGATTCCAAAGGCGAGGCTTCCGAGCAGAATCGAGGTCGGCGATGCAAGGCCGGCGGACGGCGCGGCTTCCACATGCTGCGATGCGACCGGCGGCTCTGCGGTCCGCGTGACCGCCGTGGTGACGTCGGAGCTCGTCATGCGGCCTTCTCCTCGAGATGAAGGCTCGCCAGCAGATGATCGACGTATTCGCGCGCCCGCGGCGCCGAGATGCGGTGCATCGGATTGTCGCGGTCCGGCAGGTCGACCGGAATCTCCTCGACGATGCGGCCCGGCCGCTCGCTCATCACCAGGATGCGGTCCGACATGATCACGGCTTCCATCAGATCATGGGTGATCAACAAGGTGGTGATCGCCGACGACGCGATGGTCTGGGCAAAGCTCTTCTGCAGGATCAGCTTGGTTTGCGCGTCGAGCGCCGAGAACGGCTCGTCGAGCAGCACGATCGCCGGCTCGATCGCCAAGGTGCGCGCGAGCGCGGCGCGCTGGCGCATCCCGCCGGACAATTGATAGGGATAGCTCTCGGCGAAATCGTGCAATCGGCAACGCTGCAATTCCCGCAACGCCCGCTCACGGCGCTCGGCGCGGCTGATCGAGCGCGCCTCGAGCCCGAACTCAACATTGTGGACGATGGTCCGCCACGGCAGCAGCAGGTCCTTCTGCAGCATGAAGCCGACGCTCGGGTTCGGCCCCTCGACCGGCACTTGGTTGAGCAGAATGCGGCCCTCGTTCGGACGATCGAGCCCGGCGACCAGGTTGAGGATCGTGCTCTTGCCGCAGCCGGAAGGGCCGACGATGGCGACGAACTCGCCGGCGCGCACGTTGAGGCTCACGCGTTCGATCGCGGTCAGCCAAGACGCGCCGCCGGGCGCGGGGAACCGCTTGGTCACGCCGATGAGATCAAGCACCGATGCCGTGTTCAGCATAGGCGGCATCCAATGACGCGTTGATGTTGGCGAGCTCTTGTTCCAGCACCGCGACGGTCCAGGGACCTTTTTCGCCCGAAGGACGTTTGATGCCGTCGCGCTCGAGCGCACGCGCCACCTCCTCGAAGTCGTGCTGCCCGGTGAGAAAGACTTTTTCCAGCGCGTCGGCGAGCGCGCGTTCCGCGTCGGTGAGCTCCCGGCCGAGGGATTGATGCTCGAGCCTGGAATGGAGGTCGCTTATCCCTGTCTGCGCCATTTTGAACCTTGCGTTCGTATACGAACAGGGTAACATGGCCATGGGCGGAGTCAACGCCCTATCCTGTCGGCGTGCTTTTGGAGGCGATGGCGTGAGCAGCGACCCGGCCGAGACGATCCTCCTGACGATCTTCCTCAAGCACGACCAGTCGAAAAATCTGGAGGGAATCCAGGGACATCTCGCCGCGACCGGGTGGTGGGAACGGTTTCCGCCGCAAGGCGTCGAGATCGTCAGCTGGAACGTGGTGATGGGGATTGGACAGATCGTCACCTTGCGGCTGCCGCCGCATCTGCTCAATGTCGTCAACGTGGAGATCGAACGCTGCGCCTGGGGCGTGTTTTCGACCGAGTTCTTCCCGACCTATGATTTCGTCCCGGTGCGGGAGCGGCTGGCGCGCGAGTGGCGCGAAGGCAAGGGAAAGGAAGCAGGCGGACGATGAGCAATCAGCGATCCGTGTCCCGGACGAGCGCGCTCTTGCGCGCGAGAGCCGGGACCCATGTGGAAACGCATCCGATGGTGCGCTTCGCGAGTCTTGCGCTGGGTCCCGGGTCTCGTTCCGCTCGCGCAAGAGCGCTCGCTTCACTCGCCCGGGACACGTTGCTCGGCGTCAGCTCACGGCGAAACAGGAGATCGGTAATGTCGTTCCATAGAGCAGGTCAGCTGCGAAAATCGCGCTCGACCTGCGCGCTGGCGGCTGTCCTTGGCGTCGGGCTGTGGGCAAGTCCTGCTGCGGCGGGCGAGAAGATCACCTATCTGCTCCCCGCCCCGCCCAGTCTCCCGGCGTTCGCGCCGTGGGTGCTCGCCAAGCATCTCGGCTACTACACGGAAGCCGGATACGACGTCGACTTCGTGGTGGCGCGCGGGGGCGTCGACGTGGCCAAGCAAATCGGCGTCGGCAATGCGCAGATCGGCGGCGCCATCGGCGACACACCGATCATCGTGCGCGGCAACGGCGTGCCGGTGAAGGCGGTCGGGGTGATGGGCGGCGGCGCGCTCACCGTCGTGGTCGGCCGCAAGGACCGCGGCATCGAGAAGCTCGAAGATCTGCGCGGCAAGAAGATCTCCGTGCTCGCCTTCCAGGACACCACCTATTACGCGCTGCTCGGCGCGCTCGCCTCCAAGAACATCACCAAGAACGACGTCAACGCCCAGGCAGTCGGCCCGGCGGCGGTCGCGAGCCTGGTGGTCGCCGGCACCGTCGACGCCTGCGCCTGCACGCCGGACTGGGAGATCAACGTCAAGGACGGCGTGGCCGACACGGTGTCGCTGCCGACCAAGGACTACTTCCAGTCGATGTCGCAGGCGATCCTGGCGTCCGACAAGATGATCGCCGAGCGGCCCGACATGGTGCGCGGCATCGTCAAGGCGACCCTGCGCGGCATGAAGTTCGTCATGGACGATCCGAGCAAAGCCGCGCTGATCTATGTCGAGGCCTCGCCGGCCTTCAAGGGCAAGGAGGAGCTGATGAAGCGGATCCTCGCCAACTATACCGAGCGCACCTACAAGGGGCAGAGCACGCTCGGCGCCATGGACCCGCAGCGGCTCGCCAACCTGCAGAAGTTCTACAAGCAGGAGGGCTTCATCGAGGCCGAGCTGCCGGTCGAGCAGCTCTACAGCAACGACTTCATCAAGTAGCATCTCCGTCATGCCCGGCCTTGGGCCGGGCATCCACGTCTTTTCGTGAAGCGACCAAGACGTGGATGGCCGGGACAAGCCCGGCCATGACGCTCAACCAGGCGGGAATTTCGCCATGGCGGACCAGGCCAGAGAACGGATCGACGCGGTGGTCAATCGCGGCCTGCTCGACCAGTGGTACGCGGTGGCGAAGTCGGTGCAGGTCAAGGCGGGCAAGCCGCATCCCGTCAAGGCGCTCGGCCGCGATCTCGTGCTGTGGCGGGATGCCGGCGGCGTGCTCAAGTGCCTGGAAGACCATTGCCCGCATCGCGGGGCGCGGCTCTCGCGCGGCGAAATCCTCGGCGACCACATCGCCTGCCGCTATCACGGCGTGACGCTCGACGGCACCGGCACCATCGTGCGGGTGCCGGCGATGCCTGATTGCGCACTCGAAGGGCGCAGCCCGGTCGAAAGCTTCCCGGTCGCCGAAGGAAACGACGCGATCTTCGTCTATTTCGGCAGCGGCCGAGATGCCGCGCCGCCGCCGCTGGAATTGCCCGAGGAACTCACCAGCCCGGAATGGTCGGCGATCCTGTGCGTGTCGCCGTGGTCGTGCAATTATCGCTACGCGCTCGACAATCTCGCCGACCCGATGCACGGCTCCTACCTGCACGCCAACTCCTTCACGCTGGCGTTCGGGGCGAAGCAGGATTTGATGCGGATCGAGAAGACCGAAACGGGCTTCATCGTCGCGAGAGTCGAACAGGAAGACGTCAATTTCGACTGGACCGAGATGGTGACCGAAACGGCCGCGCCCTATTGCCGGCTCGACATCCCCTACCCGGCCGCCGCCGGCCCCGGCGGCGTGTTCCGTATCATCGGCTTCACCACGCCGGTCGACGAGGGCAACTGCCTGGTGTTCTTCTGGCGCCTGCGCAAGGCCACGGGGCTTGCGCGCGAGGTCTGGCGCTTTCTTTATCGCGCGACGCTCGAAGCGCGGCATTGGCACGTGCTGGAGCAGGACCGCGAGATGCTCACCAACATGCCGGCGGACGCGCGCAAGCGCGAGATGCTCTATCAGCACGACGTCGGCGTCGCCCGCATCCGCCAAGCGCTGATGCGCAAGGCCAAGGCGCAGCTCGACGCGCAGGACGCCGCCGCCGCGCGCTCGGCGGGGTAGCCCGGATGGAGCGCAGCGAAATCCGGGTTCTCGCCGCGCGGCGAGAACGCCCCGCATTCCGCTCCGCTCCATGCGGGCTACTTGGTGCCATTTTGGCGGAACGAACCCAACGTCTCACGATGTCAAACAGCAATTAGACAACGCTATGCCGCCCGGGCCTTTGGATTTTCGGGCGCCGGGCGTCGCCCTTTCCCTTTTTCCTTCTCCCTTGCACGCAAGGGAAATGGAGCGCCGGGAGGCGCCGGGTGCTTGCGAGGCACCCTGGCGGACCTTGCGAGGGTCCGCCGCGCGCCTTGCGAGGGCGCGCGCACCCCAATGACGTAGGGGTGCGGCGCCTCCCGGCGCTCCACCGCGACACTCGAGGCGGGACCACGTTCTTCCTGCGCCTGTCCGCGTCGCCGCCGATCCGCCGGGGAGACCTACGAAGTTCCTAGGCGAATCAGCCTATATGTTCATGATATGTTCTTTTCACGTCCATGTCAACAGAGTTGGTGCCTCAGCTTGAAGTTCCTTGACGGCGCCATCGTCGCGGTTTCAGCTCGCCACCGGGTCGAGGTTCCTGCCGTTTTGTCGTCGACCCTGGGAACAGACCGCGTTTGGGGACTTTGTCTATCCGAGGGAGAACAGAATGGCGGATTATCCGACGACGAATCGTCCGATCACCACTCCCGACGAGTATCGGCAGCGCGCCGAAGAATGTCTGAAGCTCGCCAGCGCGGCGAAGGAACCATACGTCAGAGCGGCCCTGCTCGAATTGGTGGCAGAGTTCAGCAGGATGGCTGAAAGCTTGAAACGACAAGCGGCCACCGGCAAGAGCTAGGCGATATTTCGCCCCCACGCGTGCTCGTATTCATCAAGTGCGCCGTCGGCCAAAGCCGACTTGGGTGGCGCCCCGGAAATTGACCATTGATGGTGCTACGTCAGCGGAACGTGCTCTAGCGTGAGCTCGATTGCGCAAGCTGGGTTTGGTCGGCCACCAGGTCCGCATCCAACCGGGTTCGGTCGGGCAACAAGTTCGCGTCCAATCCCGTTCGAGTGGGGGCAGGATTGGCCTTCAACTTGACGCTGGTCACGCCCCATTTCCGGCAGTCCAGCGTCGAGTACTTGATCCATTGCCGCAGTTGCCTCTTGTGGCGAAGGACACGACGGATGGCCAGCCCGAAGCGGCCGGTATTGGTGTTGACGAAGCCGGGGGTTTTGCCGCGAGCGCGGCCGTGACCGTGGACGAGCCGAAGCTCGGTCTCGCCCATTTCCCAGCACTGTTGCACGATCGTGATGAGCAGCCCGTTCCACACGATCTCGGACGGGCGATAACCGTGGAGGTCGATGCGCACTTGCGTTGCCTTCGCGCTGAAGGTCCCGACTAGCACGGATTCCAGTTGATTCGCACCAGTCCCCGATCGACCAGGGTCGCGATCGCTTCGAGTCCGGCGAGCTCGAACCGCTCGCGTGGCCGAATGCCGACTCGGCGTAGATATTGATCAACCAGCCGCCCGGTCCAGTTATTGCGATCGTATCGAATGAACGGCTCGTTCGCCAAAAGCTCGTGCGGGTCTCGATTCCCCATCGATGCAGGTGATACCGTGTGCCGGCGTGGTGATGCCCTTGAATCGGACCGTCATGCGCTGCACGCGTCAACGACCTTGCGGCAGTGAAGAGGTGTCACATGAAGACGCGCTTTATTTCGATCGCCTTTGCCGCCGCTGCGGGGAGCATTGCGGGCGTGATTGCCCCGGTTCTGGCCGCTCGTCCTGCGCTGGCGCAGATATGGCCGGCCAGGCCGCTGACCATGGTGGCTCCCTTCGCCGCCGGTGGAACGACCGACGCGATCGCGCGCATCGTCGCGGAGGGCTTGAACAGCCAGCTCGGTCAGCCGGTGATCGTCGAAAACATCGGCGGGGCCGGCGGCATGACCGGCGCGAACCGCGTGGCGAAAGCAACACCCGACGGCTACCAATTCCTGCTGGGCAGCGTCAGCACGCACGCGCAAAGCCAGACACTCTACAAGAAGCCACTTTACCACGCGGTGACCGATTTCGCGCCGGTCGCGCTGCTCGCCGAGCAGCCGGTCGTGCTCGTCGCACGCAAGGATTTGCCGGCCGACAATCTCCGAGAGTTCATCACCTATGCGAAGGCAAACCAGGCGAAAATGCAATTCGGTTCGCCCGGAGCGGGTAGCTCCAACCACCTCGCCTGCGTGCTGCTCAACGCAGCGATCGGGATCGACGTCACACACGTTCCCTATCGAGGCGGCGGGCAGGCGATGCAGGATCTGATCGGCGGCCGGATCGATTACCAGTGCCCCACCGGGGCGGTCGCGATCCCGCAAGTCATGGGCAAGACGGTGAAGGCGCTCGCAATCCTGACCAAGAGCCGCTCGCCGATCCTGCCGGACCTGGCGTCCGCGCACGAGCAGGGGCTGGCCAATTTCGACAGCCAAAACTGGTACGCCATCTTCTTGCCCAACGGCGCGCCGGCGCCGATTGTCCAGAAGCTTCACGACGCCGCCGTCGCATCGCTGGAAATGCCATCCATCCAGAAACGGTTGAAAGAGATCGCCGCCGAGCCGGTCTCGCCCGAGCGCAGATCACCGGAGTACCTCGGCAAGCTCGTCGTGGACGAGATCGAGAGATGGGCACGCCCGATCAAGGAGAGCGGTGTTCAGTTTTGAATGGAGCATTTTCCGGAAAACGAGGAGCAGCGATGACGATATCGTTCAGAAACCTGAACGCCGCCCTGGGCGTGGAAGTCGGCGGCATCGACGTTTCGCAGCCGGTGGCTCTCGACGACGTCAAGACAATCGAAGATGCATGGCGCGAACGACTTGTCGTCGTGTTCCATGGGCAAAAGCTCTCGGACCCGCAACTCATTGCCTTCAGCAAGTACTTCGGAGAGCTCGATCCACCGGGGCCGAACCCCTACGGCGAGCCGTTCAACAAGGAACATCCGGAGCTCAACGTCATCTCCAACGTCGTCGAAAACGGCAAGCCGATCGGAAATCTCGGCGACGGCGAAGCGGTCTGGCACGCCGATATGACCTATGTCGACGTGCCGCCGAAAGCCGCGATGCTGCATTCCCTCGAAGTGCCGCCCACCGGCGGCAACACTCATTTCGCCAACATGTTCGCGGCCTATGAGACCTTGCCGGCGGACCTGAAGAAGGCCACTCGAGGCAAGATTGCGGTGCACGATGCGTCGACCAACAGCGCGGGCATGCTCCGGAAAGGCTACCAGCAAGTCACCGATGTTCGGAACGTGGTGGGGGCGCATCATCCGCTGGTCCGCACCGATCCGAAAACCGGACGCAAGGCGCTGTTTCTCGGGCGCCGGCCGAACAGCTATGTGCTCGGCCTCGAAGTGCCCGAGAGCGAGGCGTTGCTCGACGCGCTCTGGGCGCATGCGACGCAACCGCGGTTCGCCATGTGCCACGAGTGGAAGGTCGGCGACTTGCTGATGTGGAACAATCTTTCGGTTTTGCATCGGCGCGACCCTTTCGACCCCAAATCGCGACGCGTCATGCATCGCAGCCAGATCAAGGGTCACGAGCGGATCGCCTGAGCGGCGGGACGAGCCATGAAGCTGCAAGAAATCACGCTGCGGACGGTCCGCCTTCCGCTGATCCGGCCTTACGTCCTCTCCTACCGCAGCTTTACCGAATTCGAGCCGATCATCGTCGAAGCGCGCGACAGCGACGGCCGGGCCGGCTGGGGCGAAGGGCACATCTCGCCTGGCTCCAGCAGCGAGACGCGCGAGCAAGGCTGGGCATTTTGCCGCGAGCACGCCGCGGCGGTGGTCGGCAAGAACACGACCGAGCAGCGAATTAAGTCACAGACCCCCTGACCACGATGTGCCAGTTTGAGTAGGATGCGATGTCGTCCTCGAACCGGTGGGGGTAAGTGCGGATCAATCGTTTGAGACGGTGCGGGTTCAGCACCCTTCTCCAAGACGCAATGGGAAGAAACGAGAGGAGCGCAACATGAGAACGAAAAGCAGCTTGTACCTAGCGGTGGCGGCGGTTGCGATCGCCGTGCTGTTGGCCGGTTCGCCGGCCCGGCTGAGCGCCCAGCAGGCGGTCGACCCGGCGATTCAAATCGGCAATAGCGACCTTGGCGGCGTGGTCACCGGACCGAACGGGCCGGAGGTCGGCGTCTGGGTCATCGCCGAAACGACCGATCTGCCCACCAAGTTCGCCAAGATCGTGGTCACCGATGAGCGCGGGCGCTACGTCATCCCCGATCTTCCCAAAGGCAATTACAGCCTGTGGGTGCGCGGCTACGGGCTCGTCGATTCGCCCAAGGTTCGGTCCGAACCGGGCAAGATCGTGAACCTGACAGCAGTGGCGGCGCCGAACGCGGCCGCGGCGGCGCAATACTATCCGCCGATCTACTGGTATTCGATGCTCAAGGTGCCGGAGACGAGCGAGTTCCCAGTGGGGAAGGTGAAAAGTCAGCATGAGTGGCTGACCGTCATCAAGAGCGGCGGCTGCAACGCCTGTCACGCGCTCGGCACTCCGGGGACGCGCACAATCTCGAATGAGCTCGGCGAATTCAAGAATTCGGCGGAGGCCTGGGAGCGGCGCGTCCAGTCCGGGCAGGCCCTGACGCAAATGGCCCGCGACATCGGCAAGCTCGATGCGCCGCGCGCGTTCAAGATGTTCGGCGACTGGACCGATCGGATCGCCGCCGGCGAATTGCCGTTCGCCAAGCCGGAGCGGCCGCAAGGCATCGAGCGCAACATCGTGCTCACCCTGTGGGACTGGAGCACGCCCACAGCCTATCTCCACGATCTGATCGGGACCGACCGGCGCAAGCCCACGATCAACGCCAATGGGAAGCTCTACGGGGCGACCGAGGACAGCACGGATTTCATTCCGGTCCTCGATCCGAATACGCATACGGCGACCCAAGTGAAGCATCCGGTGCGCGACCCGAAGACGCCGAGCTCCAAAGACTTTCCGATGGCGCCCTCTCCGGTCTGGGGAGACAAGCCGATCTGGGACAGCCAGACCAGCATGCACAACCCGATCATGGACGAGAAGGCGCGGGTCTGGTTCAGCGCCCGGGTGCGGCCGCCGGCCAATCCAGATTTCTGCAAGAAGGGATCGGACCATCCCTCGGCGAAGGTGTTCCCGATCGAAGCGGCCAACCGCCATCTCTCCATGTACGATCCGGCGACCGGGAAATTCACGCTGATCAGCACGTGCTTCCCCACGCACCACCTGATCTTCGCCGAGGACGCCAACAATACGGTGTGGACGTCGAGCGGCGTCGGCGGCGCCGGCGTGGTCGGCTGGCTGAACCGGAAGATGCTCGAGGAGACCGGCGACGAGGCAAGGTCGCAAGGCTGGACGCCGTTCATCGTTGACACCAACGGCAACGGCAAGCGCGACGAGTATGTCGAGCCCAATGCGCCGGTCGATCCGACCAAGGACAAGCGGTTTGCCGTCAACATCTACAGCGTGGCGGTGAGCCCGGTCGACGGGTCGGTCTGGGGGACCAATCTGGGATATCCCGGTCAGGTCATTCGGGTCGCACCGGGGTCGAATCCATCGGAGACCGCGCTGGCGGAAATCTACGAGCCGCCATTGCCCGGCTATGGACCGCGCGGCGGCGACATCGATCGCAACGGCGTGTTCTGGGCGTCGCTGGCGAGCGGACACCTCGCGAGCTTCGACCGCAGGAAGTGCAAGGTCCTCAACGGCCCGACCGCGACCGGCAAGCACTGCCCCGAGGGCTGGACGCTGCACCAGTTCCCCGGACCGCAAATGAAGAACGTGAACGACCCGGGCTCTGCCGAGGCGAGTTACTACGCCTGGATCGATCAATACGACACTTTCGGCCTCGGCAAGGACGTGCCGATCGCCAGCGGAAACCTCAACGACTCCCTGCTGGCCCTGGTGAACGGCAAGTTCGTCAATTTGCGCGTTCCCTACCCGGTTGGTTTCTTCACCAAATGGACGGAAGGGCGCATTGACGATCCGAATGCCGGCTGGAAAGGCAGGTCGCTGTGGACGACCTATTCCACGCGGGCGATGTTCCACCTCGAAGGCGGCAAGGAGAACCGGCCCAAGGTTGTGAGGTTCCAGCTCCGCCCCGATCCGCTTGCGCGGTGAACCGATTACGAAAGCAAGGCTTGAACTAGTTGGGGGCACCGGCGGTGCCCCCAAGCTTTTCAACTCGCCGCAACGAGATCAGCGCTACGGCCTCATGTTGAGCGTCGCGGATAGGCTTGGCCATTTCGGCATTTCCGCCTCGATCCGCGCAGCGAAATCCTCCGGCGTCAACCGGTCTGAGATGTTGGAAAGCGGATGGGAATTGTTATCAAATATTCTGCGCCCGCATGTCAGGTCTGGGTCATTCGCAAACCCTCAGTAGCCTCTCCGCCGCTCTTTTTTTGCAGCTTTGCGCGCCGCGTATCGAGCATCCCGGACAGCTTTTTGCTCGGCTTCCAGGGCCGCCTCGCGTTCGGCCTTTTCGGCCGCGGCGACGGCCTCGGCTTTCTCTGCTTCGCGTTGAGCCTGCGCAACGAGCTCGGCGGCACGGGCAGCTTGCTCGGCCAGCTCGGCCTCACGCACCTTCTTGGCGGCTTCGCGCTCGGCAACGCGGACCAAACGCTGCTCGTTTACCGCCGCTCTGGTCGCATGCTGTTTCGCAACAGCGGGGTCTTCGGACGCCGCGCGAAATTTTTCCAACATCGCCTTCTTTGCCGCGGCGGCGTTGCTCTGACGCTGTTGAAGATCAGGGCCTTTGTAGCTGCTGCTCATTCAATCTCCCGTGCAGTGGGGCCATAGGCTGCTATGTCGTTTCTCGGTCCGAGGACATCGATCTGAAATAATGTTCGGCGTGCTGGTAGTAGTTCTCCGCCCCGACTATGTCGCCGGACAGGGCTTGAGCTCGAGCGAGCGCGAGATATCGCTCATAGTTTCTTTGCGCGTTTTGAGAGCCCCTCGACTCGGGCCGGGCGCCACTCGATGTCCAGTGCTTGGCGCGGACGCCAAACGACCCCGCCGGTTGGGGTCGGCGCCTACTCGTCTTTGGGCCATTCTGCATGGCTCACTCCTTTGGTAAATGGCAGGTGAAATATGTTCCGTGCGGCACACGA
>WNEY01000644.1_pt1 | contig 22452 bp, 21 predicted proteins | sample 5400531 | NCBI WGS metagenome assembly WNEY01 (sample SAMN13153338, study PRJNA577476) | soil metagenome | isolation source: 200 cm saprolite under Douglas fir tree site 1 | place: USA:California | collected 2015-04-18
GTTTTCAGCTTGGGCCGCGCCGGACGATCTTTGAAAAATGGCGCGAGCGCCTGCGCGTCGATAAGGCGTTGGGCCGGCTCGAGTGGATGAAAATCGGAATCAGCGATGCCGACGTTCCACGAAATCAGACAGTGCGATCCGATGTCGATCTTGTCCTCGGCCATGATGAGCGCGCCATTCAACAAAGTGAAATCGCCGATCGTGCACGTGCCATTTTCAGCGATAGCGAAAGAGCAGCCGGCGTAACAGGAAACGTGCTTACCGATCACAACTGCCTTTCGCTTACGGCTGCGGAGGTGACGAAAAATCTGCGCGGTCTCGCAATAAAATCCTTCGCCAAACTCCACGTTCGAGGGAATCGGATGAGGCCACCAATCGCTTTCAACATGTCGATCTTGTCGGACGTTGCTCATGTGTGAAATTTTCCCGAAGCGTAGAGGTTCGCGTAAACTCGGCCGCGCGCGACTAGTTCGGGCCCGCGGCCCTGCTCGACAACGAACCCGCGCTCCAGCACTACGATTTGATCGCAGTTGTGGATCGTGGCGAGCCGATGCGTCGCGATCAACGTCGTGCGACCGCGCATCAGCTCCTTGATCGTCTCGATAATCGCTGCTTCGGTCGCCGGGTCGAGTGCCGAAGTCGGTTCATCAAGGAGCAGAATTGGCGCATTTTTTAAAAAGGCGCGCGCAATTCCGATTCGTTGGCGCTGGCCGACACTCAAATGTCCGCCCCGTTCTCCGATCGGACTTGCATATCCGGTCGGAAGCTGCCGTATAAAATCATCGGCCTGGGCGCGTCGCGCGGCGTCGACAATTTCATCTTCGGTCGCGTCGGGTCGCCCGTAGGCGATGTTTTCGCGCACGGTTGTGGAAAAGAGCAGGGTGTCTTGCAAGACAATCGCGATTTGTGCCCGCAACGATTTCTTTGTGATGGCGCGCAAATCGCGACCATCGATCGCGATTGAACCTTCAGTCGGATCATAAAACCTGGGCACCAAGCTCAAGAGCGTGCTTTTCCCCGCGCCCGTTCCTCCCACGAGCGCGACGATTTGGTTTGGTGAAATCGCAAGATCGACATGATGCAGCACATGTCGATTTTGCGCGTAACCAAAGGACACATTTTGGAATCGCAGCGCGCCTTTGGTTTCGGCAATCACAATCGCCTCCGGCGAATCGACTACATCATCCTGGCCATCCAGCACCTCAAAGCAACGCTTCGCTCCTGCAGTCGCACCTTCCATCGCCCATGCTGTGTAAGTGAGCGATTCGAGCGGCTGATAAAGCATCAATAAATACGCGCTGAAGACGAGGAGCGAACCGAGAGTCAGCGTGCCGGCGAGGACATGGAGCGTTCCTACGTAATACATCGCCGCCGTGCCAACGACCATGAGCGTGCTAATCACAAGCGCGCTGTTCACATTCGTTAGCGTGAGACGCAGATTTGCCTGCAAACTCTGGCTGGCTTGTTGGTGGAATTGCCCAACTTCAAATTCTTCGCGCCCGAACGCGTGCACCATGCGAATGGAGCTGAGGCCTTCCTGCACTTGCGCGAGAATTGCGCTCTCGCGCTCCTGAATGAATGTGGACTCGCGACGAATCCGGTGCGCAAAAAAGTAAATCGCACCCACCACCGGCGGCACGATGGCAAGCGAAAGCAACGTGAGTTGCCAATCAAGCCGCACCATGATCAGAAACGTGCCGGCGAGCGTGATTGTCGATCCAAAAATATTCGTGAAGCCTTTGTTGTAGATCGTTTGGATCGACTGCGAATCGTATGCGACGCGGAAACTCGAATCGCTGGATCGGCGCATATCGTGGTACTTGAGTGAGAGCGATTGCAGGTACGAGTAAAGGTCCGTCCGAAGCTTAAGCAGCGCTTGCAGACCGATTTTTACGAATAGATAGTTAGTGATCCAGTTAATGATGCCCCAGAAAAGCTGAATCACCACGAGTGCGACGCAGAGGAGGGGAATCCAGAGACGCCAATCACTGCGCGCGGCCCCATTCGCCCGCAGAAAATCGTCGACAATAATCTTGAACGGCCACGGCTTAAGAAGATTCAAACCGATGCCGCAGAGGGTGAGCACGAGACCGAAACCTGTTTGTCCCCAAAAGGGACGATAGTATCGAAGGACGCGCCGGTAGATCGACATGGTGGAATCAGGTTGCGGCTTTCGGAATTCAGAATCAACTACGTTGGATTGATTGCAAAAAAGAAGATCGAGAGATTCCTTGCTTCGCTTAGAATAACAATATGCACCATCTTCTGGAGCTCTGGTTCGGCTGGGTCCTAAGCGGCGGTTATCTGGGAATTATCCTGTTAATGGCGATGGAAAGTTCCATCTTTCCGGTGCCGAGCGAAGTTGTCATTCCGCCAGCGGCGTTTCTCGCAGCACAGGGCCATCTTAATTTTAGCGGCGTTATTTTAGCGGGAACAGCCGGCTCTTATTTAGGCGCCGGCATCACTTACTGGGTTTCGCGGGGTCTGGGTCGAGTCGTCATTGTCCGGTTCGGCCGGTTCTTTTTTATTACTCCTGAGAAACTTGAGCGGGCGGAAGTGTGGTTGAGTCGTTACGAAGCAGGGGGCGTTTTTTTTGCGCGCCTTCTGCCGGTCATCCGGCACCTAATCTCGATTCCAGCCGGCATTGTGCGCATGAACTTCATGGTTTTCAGCGTGGTAACGATCCTCGGCTCCGCGCTCTGGTGTTTCATCCTGGCTTATCTCGGTGACAAAGCGTATCGCGTTCAACCCGATCTGCTTTCTGATCCCGACGGGATGGTGCGTTTCATTAGAAGCCAGTCTCATTGGATCGTTATTTTCGTGGGCACACTCGCATTTCTCTATTTTTTAACCATGAGATTGACCGCTGGAAGGGCGGCAACCGACAGAGACGAAGTGTAGCGGTACGTGTAAAGCGTTTTTACACAAGTGTCGGAGGGATTGGTGTCTGACGACCGCTTAATCTTCGATATGTAGCGCTACCGCCTTGTAAAGGCACCGGAATGGGTAGGCTGGCATCTAAATTGCTCTATCTAAAAGGAAAGCACGCTATGAAAAAGACGACCCATATCCTGAAGCCGCGCTTGAAACTTTCTCTAGGAGAACTGATCTTGGCGGTGAGTTCCTGCGCAAAGAACACAAAAGAAACGGTCGCAACGGTGGCCGACCTTTTTGCCAGCGGCCAGGTGCGCGTTCAAAACAACGGCCGGTTTATTCGCGCCTGCGTTTGTTAAGCGGCAAGATCGGCAATCGAATTTGATAATCGCTCCGGCGGCGAATCTGCCGGAGCGATTTGTTTTTCGCACAAAACGCTTTCCGCGCTGAGCCGGCGCTTTTATCTTGGCACGGTGATCAATCGTTATTCTCGCCAGGAGATGCGCCAGATTTGGTCGGAGGAGCGGAAATTTCGAATTTGGCTCGAGATTGAAATACTCGCCTGCGAGGCGATGGCCGAGCTCGGCCAGATTCCGAGGAAAGACGCGACCGAAATTCGCAAGCGCGCGCGCTTCTCGATTCCTGAGATCGCGGAGATCGAGAAGCGCACAAATCACGACGTCATCGCATTCCTCGAAAACGTGGCGGAGTCAGTGGGGCCAGCGGCGCGCTGGATCCATCAGGGGCTGACCTCATCGGACATTTTGGACACGGCGCTCGCCGTCCAGTTGACTGAATCAGCGAGAATCCTGAGTGAAGATGTAAAAAAATTGCGCATGACGGTCGCTGATCGGGCCCGACGCTTCAAGATGACGCCGATGATCGGCCGCAGCCATGGTATCCATGCAGAGCCGATCACCTTCGGGTTAAAACTCGCTTTGATGTTCGACGAATTTGGGCGCGTGGAGGAGCGACTGAGACAGACGCTGGAACGCATTCGAATCGGAAAACTGAGCGGCGCGGTCGGCACGCATGCCCATGTCGACCCTGCGATTGAGCGTGCCGTTTGCGAGAAACTTGGGTTGAAGCCAGCGACGATTTCCACACAAATCGTACAGCGCGACCGGCACGCGGAGTTCGTGGCTATTCTCGCGGTGATCGCATCGAGCGTCGATCGCTGGGCCACTGAATTTCGCCATCTCCAGCGGACCGAGGTCCTGGAAGTGGAAGAACTTTTTAGTGAAGGGCAGAAAGGCAGTTCGGCGATGCCGCATAAACGTAACCCGATTACCAGTGAAAGGCTAAGCGGGCTGGCGCGCGTTATTCGCGGCAATGCGGTTGTAGCGCTGGAAAATGTCGCGCTCTGGCATGAGCGCGATATTAGTCACTCGAGCGCGGAAAGGATCATTTTGCCGGACTCATGCACGCTTCTCGATTACATGCTGGTGAAGTTGCGTGAAATTGTCGAAGGCTTGCAGGTTTATCCGGAACGAATGGAAACGAATCTCGCAATGACCAAAGGCCTGTATTTTAGCCAGTCGATCTTGCTCGCGCTCACGCACGCGGGCGCGGAGCGGAAGAGCGCGTATGAAGCGGTGCAACGTGCCGCGAAGAAGACCTGGAAGGGCGACGGGACTTTCGCGGAGAATGCTAAAAAGGAACCGGAAATTGCGGCGCGACTTTCCGCGGCCGAAATCGACCGCCTTTGCTCGCTCGATGTTCACTTTCAACATGTCGATGCAACATTCAAAGCGCTCGGCTTGGATTAAATCGACAATCGATCGCGAGAGCCAGTTACCTGATTGGATTGAGAAGTAATTCGGAAATTCTCGCAGCCCTGCATCACTGAGATCCGGTTTCGGAGAGAAGTTGCTGCTTCGCTTCCAGCCAATCAGAACTTGCGTCACCTGGGAGACCAAATTCCCGTCGCTGTTCCGAAATGAAATAAGCCCGGAGACGAACTTCCTCGTCTGATGGCTCGGCCGTTTTCATCTTCGCCTCCTGTTTCGACGTTTTCGTTTTCCGCGCGGTTTCACTTTTCTTGCGCGCAGGCTTGCCGTTCTTTCTGCTTGTCGATCTGCGGCGCGGTGGCGGAACAGCGCCCAGTTGCGAAAGAGCTTCACTTTTCTGTTGCTTTGGAATGCCTTCCGCCGCAGTTACTCGAACCGGCGTTGGAGTCTGCGCCGACGCCGCGGGCTCAACGGTTTTAATCCGCACCGGGGCTCCGGATGTTCGCTGCACGAGACTAACGAGCGCTTCGGATAGAAATGGCTTTTCGATGGTTGCGACCACATTCTCGAAGCGCGCCGCTGCGGCATTCATTTCCGCCACGTGGGCGGACATCATCAACACCGGTACACGCGCGGTGTGCTCGTTCTCCAATAGTCGCCGGCAAACTTCGTCGCCATTGAAATCCGGCAAGCTATAATCGAGCAGCACAAGGTCGGGATTGACGCGCTCGATTTGCTTCATTCCATCGGTTGCGTTCAGCGCGGTTGTGATTTGCAACTCGGGGTCCGCCGTGGCCAGCACATCCTCGACAAAAATCAGCAGCATGTCGGTATCATCGATCAGGACGATTTTCTTTCCCATCTTGGCGCGCGGCTTGGCAGGTACGGCCTTTTCCGTAATTGGAATGCCCGGGACCTGGCTCGCTTTGAGTTCGCGCAAAGCCTCTAATAACGTCGCTGACCAATCCGGCTGAATTGTCGGCCGCGCCGGAACAACTGCTGCCCGTTCGTTCATTCTCGCCTCGGACCAGGTCAAGATTTCGCGCAGAGCTTCTGCACCGGTGAGCTTTTCCGTTTCGGCATGTGAAACTTGACCCCCCGTCAGGTGAATCTCACCGGGCTGCTCACCGCTCGCGTGAACATCGACAATCACATTTGCGCCGGCTGCGTAATGCAATAAGACGACGTCAATGGGATTAAGAGTGCGCAAGCTTCCGGGCGGACTCGTGGGTTTCGATTCGCGCCACGGCCCAAGCGACGCTTGAACGGCTGCTTCGAACGTCGCTAGTTCAAACGGCTTCTCGATGAATTGCACCGCGCCGAACGATCCGCGCTCGACTGCGATTGCGGCGGGAATCGCGCCGCCGATGACGAGCACGCCCGCATCCGGGTGCGCGTTTCGCATTTTCTCCAAGAAATCGGTTAATCCCGCCCACGGTGGATCGACGTCGATGATAAACAGCTCGGGGCAGATTTTTGCACCGAGGGTTTCCGCTTGAGCGAGAGATCGAGCAATGACGGTCGCGTGCTGCGGTGCAAACTTTTTCAGCGCCGCGCCGACGGCTGCGGCGAGCGCTTCGTACTCTTCTAGGAGAAGGATGCTACGATGGGAAGCAGTCCCGGCGGAAGGTTGATGAATAGCAGGCACGTCGGCAACGGCTCAAAATTACGAGAGTAAGACAAGCATTAGGCATGGTCAAAGCAAAGGAGGCGCAAGTTGCGTGCCGCCGCGATGAGAACCGCAGCCCGCCCCGGTCGATTCGTTACTCGTAACGCAGCGCTTCGATCGGGTCAAGAGCCGCTGCCCGAACTGCCGGATACAAACCAAATCCGATGCCGATTGCCGAGCAAACAATCAGACCGGCAAACGCCCACCCGAAAGGAAAGATCAGGTCAACCTGCAGCCAAAGAGCGAGCAAATCCCCACCGATCACTCCGAGAAGAATTCCGAGGACACCGCCCGCTTCGGAGATAAAGACGGCTTCGGTCAAAAATTGCCGCAGGATGTCGCGACTTCGTGCACCGATCGACTTTCGCACTCCGATTTCTTTTGTCCGCTCGGTCACGCTGACCAGCATGATGTTCATGATGCCGATGCCGGCCGCCACCAGGGCGATAAAACTGATAACAAACGCACCGATGCGCACCACCCCCGCTATCGAAATGAACGCGCTCTTGAGCGAATCGTTCGAGTAGATTTCGAAATCGTTTTCCTGATTGGCCCGCAACCCTCGCGCGATGCGTATCGCGCCGATCCCTTTATCAAGCGTCCCATTGTAAGTTTCGTGCGAGAACGATTGCGTCGCGATGTTGATCGTTCGGTTTGCCTCGCCATAATTTTCAAAGAATCGGGTGATTGGCATCGCGCATATATCGTCCTGGCTTTGACCAAAAGCGGTTCCCTTTTCCCCGAGGACACCGATAATCGTGTAGGTGTGTCCGCTCAGCCGGATCACTTTTCCGATGGGCGTTTCATGCGGAAATAAGCGCTTCTCGATTATTTTGCCAACAACAAGGACGCTGCGAGCAAGCGCCACATCTTCATCGTTAATGTTGCGCCCATAGGCGAGCGTGTAGGCATTTGCAGTCAGAAAGCTGTGGTTTGTTCCGACCACCGTCAGGCTCGGCGTCGTTTTTACTCCGTTGTAAACTGCTTGTCCTTTGCTGTAATCGAAAACTTTGAGACAGATATCACTCGCGTTTCCTGTCATCAGCTCGTAATAGCGCATGGCCTGCCGATACGTGATGTTCTGCCGGTTCTGATACTTTTTCTTTATGTTCCCGCCCGCATCTATGTTTACGGGGTACTTGGCAAATTGAAAAATGTTGGAACCGAGAAAGCTTATCCCGCTCTCAATTGAAGCTTGCAGTGCGCCGATTGCCGTCATGACCGAGATGACGGAAAACACCCCAATGGTGATGCCGATCATCGTCAGCGCAGAGCGAAGTTTGTTCGCGCCTAACGAGCTCCAGGCCATCGCTATGATTTCGCGAAATCGCATGTCGATCTTATCTTAGAGTCTTGGGGATATCGGATTACTCATATCTTAGCGCCGTCACCGGATCCAGGCGCGAGGCCGACCATGCCGGTGCGAAGCCCGAGATCAGCCCAGTCAATACCGATACGATCATGCTCACTACGACCAGACTGACCGAAAAATGCATCGGAAATGACGGAAATCCTTTGCCGAGCCCAAGGCACATCAGATAGGCAAAGGTCAGCCCGATAAATCCGCCGACCAGACAGAGTGCGGTGGACTCGATGAGGAATTGAAGAAGAATTGTCCGCCGGCGCGCCCCGAGCGCCTTGCGCGTTCCGATTTCCTTCGTGCGTTCTTTCACGCTTACGAAAGTGATGTTCATAATGCCAATCGCGCCCACGAAAAGGGAAAGACCAGTGATGAACAACCCTGCGATCGCGATTGAGTTTTTTATCGGATCAAGTGTGCTCTTCAATGCTTGTTGTTCGTTGATGCTGAAGTCGTCTTTTTTCTCGGGAGGCAATCCGCGCACGCGCCGCATTAATCCGGTGAGTTCGTCTTTCGCTTCGGCCAGCCTGGTTTTGTCCTTCACTTTTACGAGGATGTCCGATTCGCTTTTTGCGCTGAAATATTTCTGAAACGTCGGCAGCGGCATTACCACGATCGAATCCAGGCTGAAGAGACCGAGAAAGGTTCCTTGCCGCGAAATGACCCCGAGCACTCTGAAGGGCTGTCCATTGATTAATACCGTCTTGTCGAGCGGACTGGCAGATGGGAAAAGCGCGTCGGCCACATCGTAGCCGACGACGCAGACGTTCGCGCCGCCCCGAGATTCCAGCTCGTTGAAAAAGCGGCCCTCCTTGAAATCGAACGTCGAGGTGATGATGTAGTCGGATACGGTGCCCCTGACGTAAACGCCACTGACCTCGTTGCCGGCATATTTGACACTCTGCACCAGACTCGATGTGGGAACGGCCACTACTAGGTTCGAGTTTGGCGTCGCCGCGATCATGCGATTGAGCGGCTCCGCGTATTCGGTTTTGATCTTTTTGCGGTCGCGATAATTCCACCAATCATCCACCCGTTTCCACGGCCATTGCCCGACATAGAGGACATCATCGCCGAAAACGGCCATGCTTTTGTCGAATCCAACCTGAATTCCAGCGATTGCGGTTCCCATTAACGTCACCGCTACAATTCCAATGATGACACCGAGCGCGGTAAGCGTGGAACGCGTTTTGTTGGCCCGCATCTGCGCCGCCGCGATCTTCCAACTTTCGCTTAGCTCATAGAGAAGGCGTTTCATTGTCGATCTAACGCACCGCGACCGATTCCATTGCGCGAATCGCCGCAAAATCGTCGCTCTCGATTAGGCCGTCGCGAAGATGAACCGTGCGGCGCGCGTGTCGTGCGATATCTGCTTCGTGCGTAACGAGGATGATCGTATTGCCGCGTTGATACAGATTCTCAAACAATGCCATCAGTTCCTCGCCGGTTTTTGAATCTAGATTGCCGGTCGGTTCGTCCGCGAGAATGATCGATGGCCTGTTGACAAGGGCGCGCGCAATCGCCACGCGCTGCCGCTGGCCGCCCGATAACTCGTTAGGCTTGTGATGGAGCCGATCTCCCAGCCCGACGTCGATCAGTGCCTGCGCGGCGCGCTCTTCGCGCGCCTCGGGATCGATACCGGCGTAAATGAGCGGCAGCTCGACATTGCGCAAACTATCAGAGCGGGGGAGCAAGTTGAATGTTTGGAAAACAAACCCAATCTCGCGATTTCGAATCGCCGCCAGCTCGTCGTCGTTCATCTCGGCCACGTTCCGGCCGTTAAATTCGTAACGGCCCGATGTCGGCGTATCGAGACAACCGAGCATGTTCATCAGCGTCGATTTGCCGCTGCCGCTCGGGCCCATGACTGCGATGTATTCGTTGCGGTGAATTTGCAGCGAGACGCCGCGCAAAGCACGCACGATCTCTTCGCCCATCACGTAATCCTTCGTGATGTCCTCGATGTCGATCACGTTGGGCCCGACTGGCCTGACTGAATTCCGCGCCTCCATCGTAAGATCGACAATCACTCGCCGGCGCGCGGCTACTATTTCTTTCCTTCCTTTTCGATCACGACCTTGGCGCCGTCCTTCAACTTTCGGCTGATCGCGCTGTAACTGCCGGAAATCACTTCGTCGCCCGGTTTAATACCGCTTTTGATTTCCATGTAGGAATCGTCCGCAATTCCGGTCGTCACCTTAACCATGTGGGCTTTGTTGCCGTTCTTGAGGAAGACGACCTTGGCAAGTTTTTCCCGTTCCTCCTTCTGCGCCTGTTTTTCCAGGCGATCGCTCGTGACCTCGGCGCTGTTGTCGCCCTTGTCCCGCGCCGCCGCTTTCTGTTTCCCTTTCTCAATTTCCTCCGGGCTCAAGTTGCTATCGCCGGTGCGAATCGTGACGCTTTGCATCGGCACCGCGACCACATCCTTGACCATGTTCGTTTCGATATCCGCGGTACAACTAAGGCTCGGACGCAAGGCGACATCACGGTCCTCAATGCGGATTTTCACCTCAAAGTTCGTCACTTCCTCTTGCGTGCCGGCGCCCGTCGTTTTTCCCGTGTTCGCGATTTGCTGCACCGTCCCCTTGAACTTGCGCTCGCCGTAGGCATCGATTTTCACGCTGGCTTTGTCGCCCACCTTTACTTTGACTACGTCGTTTTCGTTTACGTCCACGCGCGCTTCCATGTGCGCCAGATCGGCCACCCGCATCACTTCTGTGCCGGCAAATTGTCCCGTCGCCACCATGCGCTCGCCCAATTTGCTGTTTAAAATCGTGACCTTGCCATCGATCGGCGAGTAAACCGTCGTCTTGGAAAGTTGATCGCGTGCCTGACTCGAGCCCGCCTGGGCACGCTCGATTTCGTGGACCGAGCTTTCATAAGTATTTTTCGCCACGTCGTAAGCGGCTTGCGCCGCATTGTACTCCTGCACTGAAATCAATTTCTTATTAAACAGGTCCTCTGCTCGTTTGAAGTCCTGCTCTGTTTTCATCATCGTCGCTTTTTGTTGCAGATTCGTCGCCTTCGCCGCGCTGATCGCGGCTTCCTGCTGTTCGACGAGCGCCTTGTACGAATCGGGTTTGATCTTTACAAGCAGGTCGCCCTTTTTCACCGCCATTCCATCTTGGACCGGCAGCTCGATGATTTCGCCCGCCACTTCTGGCGAAATTTTTACTTCCGTTTCCGGCTGGACCTTGCCAGTAGCCGAAACTGTTTGCAGGATAGTCTTGCGCACTGCCTTTTCCGTCGTCACCGGAATCGGCTTCTCGCGCTTGGCGTTGATGATGCCGGCAATGATCAAGAGTAAAAGCATGGCGCCAACGCCGATGAAAATATTGCGCTTGCGGCGCGGACGACGTTTGCGCTGCACAACTGGCGCGCCGGCGGGTGTGGTTACGGCTCGATGCATTACAGCGGAATCAGTTTTCGCGAAAACGCCAGACCTAATTCGTCTTTTAACCTTTGCAAAGGAAATCGCGTTCATTTCGATATCGTTGAGATGCGCTTAGTGAACGCTTTGGATTCAACAAATTACAGCGACTTTGCTCGCGCACCGTTCGCGAATTCGGTTGATTGCCCACTGCGCGTGCTCGGCGATTAGCGGCTCGACGTCGTCCCCGGCGCGACCTAGCGCCGGCAAATCCGATTCATCGCCTACGTTGCCGAGCGCGACGCAAACATTCCGCAAAAATCCGCGCCGCTTGATTCGTTTTATCGGCGAATAACGAAACATTTCTCGAAATTGTTCGTCGTTAAGATCGAGATAATCGCGCAACGCCATGCCGATTGTCGATCTTTGCGCGGCGAATGCGCTCTCGCGCGAAACCTGTGCAAACCGGTTCCACGGACACGCGTCCAGACAGTCATCGCAACCGAAAATGCGATCGCCGATGAGCGGCCGCAATTCGGCCGGAATGGAAGTTTTCAATTCGATCGTGAGATAAGAAATGCAACGCCGCGCATCCAACCGATGGGGCGCCGCAATCGCGCCCGTCGGGCAAGCGGTAATGCAACGCTCGCAAGTTCCGCACCGATCGCCTTGCGGCGCGTCTGGCGGTAACTCGAGGGTCGTGAAAATTTCCGCGAGGAAGAAATATGTTCCGAGTTTTGGATCGACCAGCATCGTGCTCTTGCCATGCCAGCCGATCCCCGCCGCGGCTGCGTGATCACGTTCCAGAATCGGCCCCGTATCGACGTAACATTTCTGTTCGCCGCCGAATTCGCGCAGATAATTGTCGATCTTATCCAGCTTTGCTGTGATCACATCGTGATAATCATCACCCCACGCGTAGCGCGCGATTCTTCCCGTAGCGGCGGTCTGCGACCGCCGGAAGTTGCCTTGCCAATAATTCAACGCCAGCACAATGATCGATTTCGCCCCCGGTAAAACTCTTTGCGGATCGCTCCGCTTTTCCGCGCCGCGTTTCATGTAATGCATTTCGCCATGCGCGCCGTCTTCGAGCCAGGTGTGAAATTCATTCGCGTGGGGTGGGGGACGGCACGTCGCAACGCGACACGAATCGAAGCCAACTCCACGGGCGAACGCGACAACTTTCGATTTCAGTTCAGCGCTCATTGCTTCGTCGAAAATAAATTACCGATCTTGTTCAAAATCATCTCGGCCGCGTCGTCCTGGTTCAGCGACGAGGTATCGATCCGAATATCGGCGATTTTCGCATAAAGGGGCGTGCGCGTCCCCAACAGTTCTGCAAATGTCGCACGCGGATTTTCGGTTTGCAGCAACGGCCGATTCTTTCTCCGCGACGCCCTCTCGAAAAGCGTGTCTTCATCTGCTTCGAGCAAAACAATCGTCCCGAGCTGGCGCATAAGATCGACATTTTCATTCCGCAGCACGATACCGCCGCCCGTCACGATTATCATCGCTTTCGCGGGGTCCAATTCTCGCAGCATTTGTGTTTCAATTTCGCGGAATTTTTCTTCGCCGAATTTGGAAAAGATCTCCCGGACCGACAGACCAAGCTTAAATGCAGCCATTTCGTCCGTATCAAATCGACTGCGCCCCGTCCGTCGCTCCAAGCAACGCCCGACCGACGATTTACCCGCGCCCATCATTCCAATAAGCACAACCGATCTCGCGGAACTCACGCCGCAATATGTGAGAGAAGATCGATAATGAAAAGCCGAAGCGAGCCGTGGAAATCTGTAGAGGAAACTGTTAGCTTTCCGTCTATTTATATGCCTTCACCGAAATCTTCGTCGCTCGTCGCCGTTATCATGGGCAGCAAATCCGATTGGGAGACAATGCGCCATTCGGTTGAAACGCTCGATGAACTCGGTGTGCCTAACGAATCGCGCGTACTCTCCGCGCATCGCTCACCAGACGCGACGGCCGAGTTTGCGCGGAAAGCCGCAGGTCGCGGATTGCGGGTGATCATCGCCGGCGCGGGCGCCGCTGCGCATTTGGCAGGTGCGATCGCCGGCCACACATGGTTGCCGGTTCTGGGCGTGCCGATCCCATCGTCAGAATTAAACGGACTCGATTCTTTGCTTTCCACGGCACAAATGCCCGGCGGAATTCCCGTCGGGACACTCGCGATTGGAACTGCCGGGGCAAAAAACGCGGCCCTTCTTGCTGCCGCAATTCTCGCCACCTCCGATGAGAAGGTTCGGCAAAAATTGGAAGCGTTCCGAAAAAAGCAGAGTGAGACGGTGCTCGCTGCGAAACTGCCGAAGTGAAGACTGAGATTTCAACCGACCGCGATGCGGCGGTTGAATTGCTCCGCAAAGGCGAAATCGTCGCGCTGCCCACGGAGACTGTTTATGGATTGGCAGCCGACGCGCTAAATCCAGTCGCGGTCGCAAAAATTTTCGAGGCTAAGGAACGACCGAGTTTTGATCCGCTGATTGTTCATCTGCCAGATCGCGATTGGCTCGAGCGCATTGCTAAGATCGACAATCAGTCTCGAGAGGTCATCGAAAAATTAATCGCGCAGTTTTGGCCTGGACCGCTCACGCTCGTTTTGGACCGACAATCAATCGTGCCTGAAATTGTAACTGCCGGTCTGGACACGGTTGCCGTTCGAATCAGTGAGCATCCAATCTTTGCCGAAATTGTTCGCGAGTTTGGTTCGCCACTCGCTGCGCCGAGCGCGAATCGGTTCGGTCGGGTCAGCCCAACGACTGCACAGCATGTCCTGGATGAACTGAGCGGCCGGATTCCGCTGATTGTCGATGCCGGACCGACCAGACACGGAATTGAATCGACCATCATCGCGCCGCGTGGCGACAAGATCGACATCTTGCGCCGCGGCCCGATCACCGAAGAACAATTGCGTGGTAGGGGCTTCCAGCCCATGTCCCATCGGCAAGATGCCGATGCCACAAAAATCTCCGCACCCGGACAATTGCCATCGCATTACGCGCCGAAAACTCCGGTGCAACTCGTTAATGACGCGCAATCGTTTTCACCGAAACCGAATCACCGCTGTGCATTGCTTGCCTGGAATGCGGTCGAAAACGGCAGACGCTTCATCGCAATTCGCCGCTTGAGCGAACGCGGCGATCTCTGTGAAGCAGCCGTAAATTTGTTCCGCTTTTTGCGCGAGCTCGACGCGCTCGATGTCGATCTTATCGTTGCAGAACGAGTTCCTGATCAGGGACTCGGCGCGGCGATTAATGACCGGCTGGAACGGGCGTCAGGTAGGGGCGATTGACCTCAATGGCCCGCGGCCGGTTCGGTGAACCGCCCCGACCTAAATCATCTTGATAGGCGAGACACGCCTGGATGAACCCTTTAAAAAGCGGGTGTGGCTTGTTCGGTTTACTTTGAAATTCCGGATGATACTGACACCCGACGAAATAAGGATGACCGCGTAACTCGATTAGTTCGGCGAGCGCTCCGTCGGGCGATGTTCCTGAAATGGCAAAACCTTTGTCGCTCATCCGGTCACGATATTTTATGTTGAATTCATAACGGTGTCGGTGCCGCTCCATCACTTCGCCGCTGCCGTAAATTTTTTCCGCCAGCGTACCTTTGACGATTTTTGTCGGCCAGGTGCCGAGTCGCATGCTTGCGCCTTTGTTGCGAATCTCGCGCTGTTCCTCCAGCAAAGAAATCACCGGCTCCTTTGCGTCCTTATCGAATTCCGTGCTATTCGCGCCTTTGAGCCCGCAAACATTTCTCGCAAACTCGATTGTCGCCACCTGCATGCCTAGACAAAGACCGAGGTAGGGCACTTTGTGCTCGCGCGCAAAACGCGCAGCCTTCATTTTTCCCTCGACACCGCGCTCGCCAAATCCACCCGGGATCAAAACACCCGCGACGTCTTGCAATTGTCGATCCACGCCATCCTGGAGCGTTTCTGCATCGACCAGTTTCAACTTGATCCCGCAGTCCTCGCTCGCGGCCGCATGCGTGAGCGATTCGTAAATACTTTTGTAAGCGTCTTGCAGATCGATGTATTTGCCGACAACCGCGATCGTCACCTGTTTCTTGGGACTGATGACGCGCTCAACAAATTTTCGCCAGTCCGTCAGATCCGGTTCGGGAGTTTTGAGATGCAGCAGATCGCAAACCAGTTGGTCGAGGCCCTCCGTATGCAGCATCAACGGATATTCATAAACCGTGTGCTCGACATCGCGCGCCTCGATCACCGCTTTTTCCGAAACACTGCAGAACATCGACAGTTTTTGTCGCACTTCGCGATCAAGCGGTTTTTCTGTCCGGCAAATCAACACCTGCGGCTGCAACCCAATCTCACGCAACTTCGCCACACTCTGCTGAGTCGGTTTTGTTTTTAATTCGGCCGCGGCCTTGATATACGGGACGAGCGTGACGTGCATGTTCACGACGTTCTGCGCGCCGACTTCCAGGATAAATTGCCGGATCGCTTCGAGAAATGGCAGACCTTCGATATCGCCGGTTGTTCCGCCGATTTCCGTGATGACAATGTCGTATTTACTTTCGTCGGACAGTTCGCGAATGCGGTCTTTGATGACGTCGGTGACATGCGGAATCACCTGCACGGTTTTGCCGAGATAATCGCCGCGCCGCTCTTTTAAAATCACGCTCTCGTAAACCTGACCGCTGGTGAGATTGTTGTGCCGCGAGAGGACGCAGTTGGTGAAACGTTCATAATGACCGAGATCGAGATCGGTCTCGGCGCCATCGTTTAACACGTAAACTTCGCCGTGCTGAAACGGATTCATCGTTCCAGGATCAACATTGAGATATGGATCGAACTTTTGGAAAACAACGCGCAGACCGCGAAGCTCGAGTAGCGTCCCGAGCGAGGCCGCGGCCAGGCCTTTGCCCAGCGAACTGACCACGCCGCCGGTGACGAAAATGTATTTCATCGAGACGGCCTTCGCTTTGCTTTGGAGCCGAACGTCTGTAGCCGTCGCTCTATGGGCGACGCCGACGCTTCGCGCAGCGAAGCGGCTACAATCCCAGCGCGAGCGAGATTTTGCTCCAGCGCTATCGCGTCCTGAGGCGTGTCTACGCCGGGTGAACCATGTTTCGTGACGAGCACATGAACCTTTACACCATTTTCAAGAGCGCGCAATTGCTCGAGCGACTCGGCGCGCTCCAGTGGCGTCGGCTTCCATTTCACAAATTGCAAAAGTGTCTGGCGCCGAAAACCGTAGATGCCTTGGTGCCGCAGATATCTTATCGGCGCGGAACGATCGCGAGGGAAAGGGATGGCGTAGCGCGAAAAGTAGAGTGCGTTGCCGCGAAGATCGACAATCACTTTCACTTGATGCGGCGACGATGCTTCCGCTGCATTTTCAAATGGATGCGCTGCCGTGACGATGCCGATCTTGCGATCGGAGCGCAATCTTTCAACCAGCTTGTCGATTAAAGCAGGATCCACCAGCGGTTCGTCGCCTTGAATGTTGATGATGGACGCGAATTGTTTGGCTTTTCTTGCAACTTCGGCAATGCGATCCGTGCCGCTTTGATGATGCGGGGACGTTAGCGCAACTTCCGCGCCCCACTCAAAAGCTGCATCCGCGATGCGCATGTCGTCGGTGGCGATGATGACCGAATCCAGTTTTTCCGCGCGCCGGCAGTGTTCCCAAACATGACGAAGCAGCGGTATGCCCGCGATCAAATGCAGCGGTTTGCCGGGAAAACGCGATGAGCTCCATCGCGCCGGAATAATGCCGACCGCCTTATTCATTCCTAAGATCGACAATGATGTTTGCCGCAGCCGGCAAATCTTCCGCGACCCAATCGGCGCAGCTACCGTCGGTCATTTTATCGAAACCGCTGCGGACGCGAATCGTCCGCACGCCGGCGTTACGGCCGCATTCGACGTCGATTTCCTTGTCGCCGATAAAAAACGAACGCGCAAGATCGGCATCGTGGTCGCGAGCGGCTTGCAAAATCATTCCCGGCGCAGGCTTGCGGCATTTCGAAGGGACACCAGGAACGTCCGGACAAAAATAGGTCGCCTCGATCAAGCCGTCGCCGAGTTGGCGCAACACTTCCGCTTCGACCGCGCGGTATTGCTCCACTGTGAAAAAACCGCGGCCGATCCCGCTTTGGTTCGTGATGATGATGAGTTTGTAATTGTTCTCCCTGAGCCGACGCAACGCTTCCGGCGCGCCCTGAAAAACCTGCACTTGTTTCGGATCGGAACAATAATCGGCATCGTGCATGAGCGTGCCGTCGCGATCTATAAAAACGGCAGGAACCTGTCTTTCTGCGGGCAGGGTCATTTAAGTCGGCGCGATGCGTCAAACGGCAAAATCATTCTGAAAGCTCGCGAAAAGTTCATCGCGCGTCACCGTAGCGGTGCCAAGTTTTCCGATCACCACGGCGCTGCCGTAATTGGCGATTTCGGCTGCTTCGGCCGGCGTGGCGTCGCAGGCGAGCGCGAGGGTGAAAAGCGCGATGGCAGTGTCGCCTGCGCCGGAAACGTCAAAGACCTGGCGCGCTTTTGTCGGAATATGGTGCGGCGGTTCGTCCCTTTGAAAAAGCATCATGCCTTGTTCGCCGAGAGTGATGAGAATATATTTTGTCTCCCACTTCTCGAGCAAGATTGTGCCGGCGCGGACAAGATCGACATCTTTCTCTGGAGATTCGTCCAAATCACGCCACGGAATGCCGGCCGCGAGAAAGGCCTCGGTGCGGTTCGGTTTCACAACGGTCATGCCGCGCCAGTCGATCAAATTTCGTGAGTTGGGATCCGCCGCGACAAGTTTCGCGGGGGCGCGCGTGTGGTGCGCGATTTGCGAGACTAATTTACCGGTGAGAAAACCTTTGCCGTAGTCTTCGAAGATGATGGCGTCTATCTTGGAAAGGTTCTTTTGAACGGCGCCCACGACTTTTGCAATTTGCCTGGACGAAGGACCGACGATCCGCTCGCGATCGACGCGGACGACTTGTTGATGCCGCGCGATGATGCGCGTTTTAACGATGGTGCGGAAGTTTTTGTCCTCGACCGAGTTGACGATATCGATCTTTTGTTCGGCGAGAAGCTCTCGAAGCTGTTCGCCGCTGTGATCTTTCCCAGTCATTCCAATGACTGAGACACGATCGACAAATTCGCGAAGATTGCGAGCGACATTGGCGGCGCCACCTGGATAAAACGATTCGCCGGTTACTTCGACAACCGGCACTGGCGCCTCGGGCGAGATGCGGCCGACTTTTCCCCAAACGAATTCGTCGAGCATCAAATCGCCGATCACCAGAATGCGTTTGGCAGGCGCGCGGTCAAAAATCTGCTCGAGGCGGGTGAAATTCATGAGAAAAATGACGGACGATGCCGCCGGGATGAAAAATTGATACGATTCAAAGGAGTCAAAATGTGGTGCGTGGCGATTTGTGTGAAGCGGATGTTCTGCTTAGAATCTCCCCATTAATCCTGAATACGAAGACGAAATCAACAGTCGAAGCGCCCAATGATTCCTTTCGCTAGATACCTGAAGCTGAGTGTGCTCGTTGCGAGCAGCCTGACCCTTTGCGCCCACGGCGCCCAAGCCCCGCAGCATATCGACGTAAAAAAATTGTCGAAAAAAGTGGAAGACGTGGTCGTGCCGCTCCCGAACGAAGTTTTCGGCGCACTGAACAAGCTCGGCTCGGTCAATTGGAAAGAGTACGTGCGCAGCGACAAAGGAACCAATTTTACGGAACGGCCGCGCATTGCGTTGTTGCTCGGTACGGTGATTGCCGACGGCTTCATCGCGGTGCAGGCGGAAGATGCTCCGGCGGTGAAGGAGATTGGTCAACGCGTGCAGACGCTGGCCAGAGGAATCGGCGTCGAGCGCTCGATCACGCAACACGCCAAAGCGATCACCGAGGCAGCGGACAAGCGCAAATGGGAGAACGTGCGGCAGGAACTCGATCGCACCCAGAACAGCGTGCAGCAGGCGATGAACGAAGTGCACGATGAAAAATTGTCGCAACTGGTCAGCCTGGGTGGATGGCTCCGAGGCACGGAGGTTTTGACCGCGGTGGTGACGAAACATTTCTCCACCGAAGGTGCTGAGCTGATGCACCAGCCGGACCTGCTCGTTTATTTTCAAACGCGATTGCAGGCGATGCCCGAGTTTGATCTGGCGATCATCCGCGAAATTCGAGGCGCCCTTGTCGAAGTAAAGCCTTTGATCGACGTGGGCCGCGCGCACATCTCGCCCGAATCGGTAAAAAAAATCAATGATATTACGACGCGCCTCGACTACGGCATCGTGACCAGGGAGTAGGGAACTTAATGCGTGCGTTTGTGAAAGTTCTCTTTCGTGGAAGTTCGTCCCTCGCGATGCTGCTCGCGCTGCGACTGACAGTTTTCGCATCAGTCGACGATGCGCAATCATTCGCACTCCAGGCCGCGGAACCGTACATCAAAGAGGGGTTCCAGGTGCGCGAAGATTACTGGGGCGGCGATCTCGGCTCGGGCGAAAAAAAGGCGGTGCGGCAACAATTATTTAAGGGCAACGAATATTGGTTTTGGATGGGTACGGAAGTCGAGCGGGCGCGGATTTCCGTTCATATTTACGATGCCGAGGGAAAACTCGCGGAGCAGCCGGACGGATGGGAGAAGGGTCACTTCGCCGCGGCGCACATCATTCCCAAAAGCACCGGCAGCTATTTTATCATCGTAAACATCGAGGAGTCACCGGAAGAGCGCACGCACTGGGCGCTGGTTTATGGGTTCCGCTAAGTGACCTAGATGTCGATCTCGCAAGACAGGGAAGGCCGCTTTCCAAAACGCCGTTCCTCGGTTCTATGACTGAGACGCGCACGTTACAATTTGAGAGCGCGCGCGCCTTGCAATCGCTCTACGCAAATGACCTCAAGCTTTTGAAAAATCTCGAAGATTCGCTCGGCGTAAAAGTGACCACGCGCGAAGGCTGGGTGAAGCTGGAGGGCGAACCGGACAAGATCGACAAGGCGCAGCACGTTTTCGACCAGCTCGAACAAGTCCGGCAAAAAGGTGTGCCGATTCAGAAACACGAATTCAATTACGCGTTGAACTCGGTGAGCGAAGCGCGCGAAGATAACCTCGGTGAAGTTGTCTCGACCAAGATCATAACTTCGCCGCGCAAACCGCCAATTGTGGCGCGCACCACCGGGCAGCGCAGTTATGTCGATGCCATCCAGAAGCACGACGTCGTCTTTGGAATCGGGCCGGCCGGCACGGGCAAGACTTATCTTGCCGTGGCCATGGCGGTGGCCGCATTAAAAAAAGAACAAGTTGCGCGGATCGTTTTGACGAGACCGGCGGTGGAGGCGGGCGAAGCACTGGGATTTTTGCCCGGGGACTTGCGGGAAAAAATTACGCCATATCTTCGCCCGCTTTATGACGCGTTGCACGACATGCTCGACCCTGAAGAGATTGAGCGCTCGGTCGCGCGGCAAACCATCGAAGTCGCTCCGCTCGCGTATATGCGCGGCCGGACGTTGAGCAACGCATTTGTGATTCTCGATGAAGCGCAGAACACGACGACGGAGCAAATGTTCATGCTTTTGACTCGCATAGGCACAAATTCCAAATGCGTTGTCACGGGCGACGTAACGCAAATCGATCTGCCGGTGAACAAACGGTCCGGAGTTCTCGAGGCGTTGCAGGCGCTGAAGAATATTCCCGGGATCGCGACTGTTTATTTCACCGAGCGCGATGTCGTTCGCCACGAACTCGTGCGTGCCATCATCAATGCTTACCAGCAGCATCGGGCACCGCTCACCTCGGAGTCTAAATAAAATCGTGCCATGTTCGATTTCTTGCGACACAACCGGTTGGTAAGACGTGGTCTCGCCTCGCGCAAGATGCGGCGCCGCCGCGCGCGTAACGAACTGCTGCGCGGTCTTGAGTGCGCTTCCTCTGTTAAAGTATTGATCTTTGCTGGGTTCACCGCCGGACTGGCGTTCCTCATCTTTAGTGGGCAACAGCCGGAACCGACGAAGAATTTCGTTATCGCGCTGCTGTTTCTGGCCATTGCGATGACGCAACTCTGGATCAATCAGCCCAGCACTTTTTCGCAAAACTCGCGGGTCCTGCTCGTTTTCGGAACGATCTTGGTGCAACTGGCGGTGACTAAGCTCTTGCTCGTGCTTTGCAATGACGGCACGTTTCGATTTTTGAAGCCGGAGATGGGCGGGCTCATCGCGCCCTACGCGTTCGCGCCGCTGGTGCTAAGCGTTTTGCTCGGCCGTAACCATGGCCTTTATGCCGGCGTTTCCGTCAGCCTTTGGAGCAGCGTGTTGTTTGGAAAGATCGATGCGCCGCTGCTCGTGACCAGTCTGATTAGCGGATTTACCGCCGTGTATCTCACGCTCCAGGTCCGGCGGCGTAGCAAGTTGATCCGTGCCGGCCTCGGGGTCGGACTCGCCATCTGGTTATTGTCGCTCACGTTCGGCCTGATCGGGCCGATCAGTTTGTTTTCACCGATGGCCAATGATTGGGGAGTGATCGGCCTCCAGAGCGCGCTCGCAGTCGGAAATGGAATCGTGACGGCAACCGTGGTTGGCGGCGTGCTGCCAATCCTCGAGCATCTCTTTCAAATTACGACCGATATCTCCTGGCTCGAGGCCTCCGATCTTAATCATCCATTGCTGCGCCGTATGACGATCGAGGCGCCGGGCACTTACCATCACAGCCTGGTCGTGGCGAATCTTGCCGAGGCCGCCGCGGAAGCCATCGGCGCGAACGCGACGCTTTGCCGGGTCTGCTCCTATTTTCATGACGTCGGAAAATTGGTGAAGCCGGAATACTTCACCGAAAACATGAATTTCGAGCGCAACCCACACGATGATCTGGCGCCGACGATGAGCGCGTTGATCATCATCGCGCATGTGAAGGTGGGCGTTGATCTTGCGCTCAAGCACAAACTAAATCAGCGCATCATCGACATCATCCAGGAACATCACGGCACCTCGCTTGTTTACTACTTCTACCAACGGGCGCTTCAGCAACAGGAGGACGCGCGCGCGGGCGGAAAAATCACGAACATCCGCGAAGAGGACATTCCGGAAGTGCGCGAGGAAAGTTTTCGCTATAGTGGGCCGAAGCCGCAAACCAAGGAAAGCGCCATCGTCAGTCTCGCCGACATGGTTGAAAGCGCATCCCGCAGTCTCGAAAAACCAACGCCGCAAAAAATCGAACAGCTTGTCAACGAGCTCATCGAAGAGCGAATCGCGGATCGGCAGTTGGATGAGTGCGATCTCACCCTTGGCGATCTAACAATTATCGCCGACCGGTTTCGATTTACGCTCATGACCATGCTCCATAGCCGGATCGCGTATCCGAGGCAGGAAACAAAATTGGCTGTGACCCGCGATGAAAGTTTGCCCGACGTAATGGCGGCAACAAAAAAACCGGCATCCGCGCCACCGGTCTCGGCCGCCTAGCGCC
>WNEY01000645.1_pt1 | contig 22442 bp, 14 predicted proteins | sample 5400531 | NCBI WGS metagenome assembly WNEY01 (sample SAMN13153338, study PRJNA577476) | soil metagenome | isolation source: 200 cm saprolite under Douglas fir tree site 1 | place: USA:California | collected 2015-04-18
GCCGCCGCGCTGCGGGCGCTCGGCAACCAGGCGCGCATCAGGGAAGAGGTGCGCGCGCTCTCGCCGATGGCCGCGATCGACGACCTCCTCCAGGATCTCCGTTACGGCCTGCGCATGCTGCTCGAGCATCCCGGATTCACGATCGTCGCGGCGCTGACGCTCGCGCTCGGCATCGGCGCGAACACGGCAATGTTCTCGGTCGTCGACGCGGTGCTGTTGCAGCCTCTGCCCTATCCGCAGGCCGATCGGCTCGCGATGATCTGGGAAAACGTGAACCTCCCGGCGTACAAGAACAGCCATAACCCGTCGGCGCCGGGCAACTTCCACGACTGGAGAACGCAGAACACGTCGTTCACCGACATGGCGGCGATCGGCGGCCGGAGCTGGAACCTCACGGGGAGCGGCGAGCCGGCGCGAGTGGACGGCGAGGCCGTGTCGGCGGCGCTGTTTCCGCTGCTGCAGGTGGACGCGGCGCTCGGCCGCGTATTCACAGCCGACGAAGATCGCCAGGGCGGCGCTCGCGTCGTTCTGCTCAGCCAGGGCCTGTGGAACGATCGCTTCGGCGCCGACGCCGGCATCATCGGGAAAACCATCCGGCTGAACGAGGAGCCCTACACCGTCGTCGGCGTAATGCCGCGAGGGTTCTATTTTCCCGACCCCGACGATAAGCTCTGGGTGCCGATCGCGCTCACGCCGCAGCAGCTCGCCAATCACGACGGCCATTCCCTCCAGACGCTTGCGCGTCTGAAGCCCGACGTGACGCTCGCGCAAGCTCAGGCGAACCTGGACGGGATCGCGAAGCGGCTCACGGAACAGTATCCGCAGTCGAACACGGGTGTCGGGGTCACGGTGGCGTCGCTCAGCGAGCACACGGTCGCCGGCGTGCGCACCGCGCTGCTCGTCATTCTCGGCGTCGTCGGTTTTCTGCTCCTGATGGTGTGCGCGAACACCGGCAACCTCTTGCTGGCGCGCTCGTCGGCGCGCGGGCGTGAGTTCGCCGTGCGCGCCGCTCTTGGTGCGAGCCGCGGCCGGCTCGTTCGCCAGCTCCTCACGGAGAGCACGCTGCTCGCCGTGATCGGCGGCGTGCTGGGCCTGGCGTTCGCGTTCTGGGGCATCAGCGCGCTGCGCGGGCTGGCACCGACGGACCTTCCACGGATCGACGCGATCGGTCTCAACGCTTCGGTCGCCGCGTTCAACTTCGGCGTAGCGGTGATTGCGGGCCTGATCTGCGGCGTGGTCCCCGCGCTTCAATCGAACCGCCGCGACCTGCACGAGACGCTCAAAGGCGACGCTCACGGATCGGCAGAACGCTCGCGCGTCCGTGCGCGGAACCTCCTCATCGTCGCCGAAACGGCGATCGGCGTGATCGTGCTCGTCGGCGCGGGCCTCTTGTTGCGCAGCTTCCTGGAGCTCGGGCGTGTGCCGCTCGGATTTCAGCCCGACGGGATCCTCACGTTCCGGGCAACGCTGCCCGCGTCTCACTACGACACTACGGCGAAGCGCACGGCGTTCTACCGGCAGGTCACCGAGAAGCTTCGCGCGCTTCCTGGAGTGCAATCGGTGGCGGGCGTCAGCATTCTGCCTCTGTCGATGGCGTCGCGCTCCACTGGGATCTCCATAGAAGGCGAACCGCCGCCCGCACCGGGCCAGGTCCGGCTGGTCGACTTCCGAACAGTCTCCCCCGGCTACTTCTCGACGATGGGGATTCCTTTGCTCCGAGGACGAGACGTCTCGTGGAGCGACACAGCCGACTCGCCGCCTGTCATCGTCATCAGCCAGACGATGGCGCGCATGTTCTGGCCGAATCAGGATGCGATCGGCAAGCGCATCAAGGGTGTTCCCGGCAATGCGCCGGCGCCCTGGGTGACCGTCGTCGGGATCGTCGGCAACATCCAGCACGTCGATCTCGTCAACCCACCGCGGCCCTCGATGTATCTCGCCCCATCGCAAGATCAGCGCTCGGGCGATACGCTCCGCGAATGGGCCGCGAGGACGTCCGGCGACCCCACCGCCGTTGCCAACGCTGTACGGGACGCGGTTTGGGCTGTCGATCCGGCACTGCCTATCACACGCGTTCAGACGATGCAGCGCCTGCGATCGGCGGTGACTGCCAAGGAACAGTTCATTCTCCTGCTGGTCGGGTTGTTTGCCTTGCTGGCGCTGATCCTCTCAGCCGTGGGCCTCTACGGCGTCACCGCGTATGCCGTGATACAGCGCACCCGCGAGCTCGGCATTCGCCTGGCGCTGGGCGCGCAGGCGGCCGACGTGCTGCGCATCGTCGTCGGACAGGGCGCGCGCCTCGTGGCCATCGGGCTGGCGATCGGCACGCTCGCCTCGCTTGCGCTCACGCGGCTGATGGCAACGCTGCTCTTCGGCGTCAGCTCACGGGATCCGGCCACGTTTGCCGGCGTCGGCGTGCTGCTCGCCGTGGTATCGCTCGTCGCCTGCTACATCCCGGCGCGTCGGGCGATGCGCGTCGACCCGGTCGTCGCGCTCCGCGGTTGAGCGTTTGCGCTATCCTAGGTTTCACAACCTCGCCGTCGGAGCAGGAGGCGTGCGTCCGCCCGGGGTCCGGCACATCGGTCGGCCCCGACGAGACCAGCGACGAAGCCGCCGGTGTGGCTGTCCCTTGGATCCCATGTCGCTTTCCCAGTTTCATCCAATCGTTGCGCGCTGGTTTAAGGAGACGCTCGGTCAGCCCACCGCCGCGCAATCGCAGGGCTGGGCGGCAATTCGCGCCGGGCAGCACACGCTCATCGCGGCGCCGACCGGTTCGGGTAAGACGCTCGCCGCGTTTCTGACCGCGCTCGACGACCTCGTCCACGAGGGGCTGCACCATCCGCTGCCGGACGAAGTCCGCGTCGTGTATGTGTCGCCCCTCAAGGCGCTGAGCGCGGACATCCACAAGAATCTGGCGGAGCCCCGGGACGGGATCTGCCGCATCGCCCGGGAGCTGGGCGTGACGCCGCCGCGGATCAGCGCCGCCGTGCGGACGGGTGATACGACGCCCGGCGAGCGCGCAGCCATGCTCCGGACGCCGCCGCACATTCTCGTCACGACGCCCGAGTCGTTGTATCTGCTGCTGACGGCTCGTCGCAGCCGCGAGATGCTCCGCACGGCCCGGACCGTGATCGTCGACGAAATTCACGCGGTGATCGGCGGGAGGCGCGGCGCCCATCTCGCCTTGTCGCTCGAGCGGCTGCAGCACGTGGCCGAGCGGCCGCTGCTGCGGATCGGCTTGTCCGCGACGCAGAAACCGATCGAAGAGGTCGCACGCTACCTGGTCGGCGTGCGCGATCCGCAATGCGCACTCCGCGATCCGCAATGCACAATCGTCGATGAAGGCCATCGCCGCGACATGGATCTCGGGATGGAGGTCCCGCGATCGTCGCTCGAAGCGGTCATGGCGCACGAGGTGTGGGACGAGTACTTCGACCGTCTCACCGAGCTGATCGGGCAGCATCGGACGACGCTCGTGTTCGTCAATACGCGCCGGATGGCGGAGCGCGTCGCGCGATGCCTGAGCGATCGGCTCGGCACCCCTTCGGGTCTCCGGCAGGCTCGGGCTCGCCTCGAGCCAGGTCGAGAAACGACGAGGGGCGACGAGGCGGTCACGGCGCATCACGGCAGCTTGTCGAAGGAGAAACGGCTCGACGCGGAAAATCGACTGAAGACCGGCCGGCTTCGCGCTCTGGTGGCGACGGCGTCGCTGGAGCTGGGCATCGATATCGGATCGGTGGATCTCGTCTGCCAGATCGGGTCGCCGCACCGGATCGCCACGCTGCTGCAGCGATTCGGGCGCTCGGGCCACACCATCGCCAGCACGCCGAAGGGCCGGCTCTTCCCCGTCTCGCGCGACGATTTGATCGAGTGCGCCGCGCTGTTGAGATCGGTCCGTCGCGGCGAGCTCGATCGCATCATCTCGCACGATGCGCCGCTCGACGTGCTCGCCCAGCAGATCGTGGCGGAGACGGCATGCCGGGACTGCACGGAGGACGAGCTGTTCACGCTGGTCACGGGCGCGTGGCCCTACCGCAACCTGCCGCGCGACAGCTTCGACGCTGTCCTGACGATGACGGCCGACGGGTTCGCGACCAGGCGCGGGCGCCGCAGCGCGCTCGTGCATCGCGACGAAGTGAACGCGCGGGTGCGCGGCCGCCGCGGCGCGCGGCTGCTGGCGATTGCCTCCGGCGGGGCGATCCCCGAGGTCGCGGACTACCGCGTCGTCCTCGATCCGGGCGAGACGTTCATCGGCACGCTGAACGAGGACTTCGCGATCGAGAGCAACGCCGGCGACGTGTTTCAGCTCGGCAACGCGTCATGGCAGGTGCTGCAGGTGGTCGGCGGTGTCGTGCGGGTGTCCGACGCAAAGGGCGCGCCGCCGACGATCCCGTTCTGGCTGGGCGAGGCGCCGGCGCGCAGCGACGAGCTCTCGCGCGCGGTCAGCGATCTGCGCGCAGATGTCGAGGTCCGGCTGAAGGCGGATACTCTCGCCGACTGGCTGTCTGCCGAAACGAGCATTCCGCTTGCCGCGGCTGAACAGGTCATCGCGTACCTGGCCCGGAGCCGCGCGGCGCTCGGCGTGCTGCCGACACAGGACACGATCGTCCTCGAGCGGTTCTTCGACGAATCGGGCGGCATGCAGCTGGTCCTGCACGCGCCGTTCGGCAGCCGGATCAACAAGGCGTGGAGTCTCGCGCTCCGGAAGCGGTTCTGCCGGCAGTTCAACTTCGAGCTGCAGGCGGCCGCCACTGAAGACGGATTGCTGCTCTCGCTCGGCCCGCAGCACTCGTTCCCGCTCGCCGACGTCTTCCGCTACCTCCATCCCGCAACGGTGAAGGAGATCCTGATCCAGGCCTTTCTCGACGCGCCGGTCTTTCAGACGCGGTGGCGGTGGAACGCGACGATTTCCCTCGCGGTGCCGCGGAACCGCGGTGGCAAGAAGGTGCCGCCGCAGCTCCAGCGGATGCACGCCGACGATCTGATGGCCGCCGTATTCCCCGACGCCGCGGCATGCCTCGAGAACATCCCCGGCGATCGCCAGATCCCGGATCATCCGCTCGTCAACCAGACGGTGCGCGACTGCCTCGAAGAGGCGATGGACTTCGAGGCGCTGGCGTCGGTGCTCGCGCGGATCCATTGCGGTGACATCCGCTGTGTCGCGCGCGACACGACCGAACCGTCGCCGCTGTCGCACGAGATCCTGAACGCGCGGCCGTATGCGTTCATGGACGATGCGCCGCTGGAGGAGCGGCGGACGCAGGCGGTGTACGCGCGGCGCGCCAGCGACCCCGCCGGCGTTGGTGATCTGGGCGCGCTCGACCCGGCGGCGATCGATCGAGTCCGGGACGAGGCGCGGCCCGACCCGCGCGACGCCGACGAGCTGCACGACACGCTGCTGACGGCCGGGTTCTTCACGCTGGGCGACGCGCGGCCGATCGCGCCGGAGTTGTTTGAGCAACTGACGCAGGCGAAGCGAATCGCAGTGGCGCGGCCACGTGGGGGCGAACCCGCGCGTCCGCCCGGGGCCGACACGTGGGTCGGCCCCTGCCACAATCTCTGGATTGCGGCCGAACGGCTGCCTGAGCTTCGTGCGGTCCATCCGCAGTGCGACGTCGAGCCCGCGATCGAGCCACCGGCCTCGCGCGCGGCTCGGCTCTGGACGCGCGACGCGGCAATCGTGGAGCTGCTACGCGGCCGCCTGGCGATCGTGGGCCCCACCAGCGCACGCGCGCTCGCCAACGAACTGTCGATCGCCGAAACGGATGCCGACGCGGCGCTGCTCGCGCTGGAAGCGGAAGGCGTCGCGCTGCGCGGCACGTTCGAGGAGAGGAACGTAGAGCTCGCGGAGACCGGCGAGAAAAACAGCTCTGCGCGCTCTGCGGACTCCGCCTTCAAGACAGTCGGTCCGCTGCAGTGGTGCGACCGCCGGCTGCTGGCGCGGATCCATCGCTACACGTTGAACCGCCTGCGCGCAGAGATCGAGCCGGTCAGCCCGGCCGACTTCATGCGGTTCCTCTTTGCCTGGCAGCATGTGGACCCGGCGACCCGGCTCGCCGGCGTCGACGGTCTGCGCGCGGTCGTCGATGCGCTCGACGGATTCGAGCTCGCCGCCGACGCCTGGGAGCGCACGGTCCTCCCGGCGCGCGTCGACGGCTACGATCCCGCCATGCTGGATACCCTGTCGCTGACCGGCGAGGTCGGCTGGGCTCGGCTCTCGACCACCACGCGCGACGCCACGCAGCTGGTCGGCGTGACGCCCGTGGCGCTGTTCCCGCGCGAGCACGCCGACGCGTGGGTCGCTCTGAAGGGCTGCGCTGCGAAGGAAGATGCAGACCAGGAAGCCAGCGACGATGCTCGAGCGGTGCTCGACGCCCTGCGTGCCCGCGGCGCGTCGTTCGTCCCCGAGCTGGCCCCTGTGTGCGGGTCCGATGAGGCGCGCGTTCGCGCGGCGCTCGGCGACCTGGTCGCGGCCGGCCTCGTGGCGTCGGACGGATTCGGCGGGCTGCGATCGATTGTGCGCGGGTCGAGCAGACGCCCCCTGGTCACGGGCCGGCGCACGCAGGTCACGGGCCGATGGTCCATCCTCCGGGGCAGCGAAATCGATCGCCAGACCGCCGTCGAAATGCAGGCGCGCGCGCTGCTGCGCCGCTACGGCGTCGTGTTCCGGCGCCTGCTCGCGCGCGAAGCGAACCTGACGCCGTGGCGCGAGCTGGTCCGCGTCTACCGCCGGCTCGAAGCGCGAGGGGAGATCCGCGGCGGGCGGTTCGTCTCCGGTATGTCGGGGGAACAGTTTGCGCTGGCCGACGCGCTGGAGCGGCTGCGGGAAATCCGCCGCACGCCGCCTGACGGCCGATGCCTCGTGATCAGCGCCGCCGACCCGCTGAACCTGGCGGGCATCGTGACCAGCGGCGAGCGCGTCCGCGCCGTGGCGGCCAGCCGCGTGGTGTATCGCGATGGGGCGCCCTTGGCCGCGATGGAAGGCGATTATGTGCGACCATTGATTCCGGAAGCCGACATCGCGCCGGCGCTCGCGTCCGAAGTGGCAACCACGCTCACCGGACGCCCGATGCCGGCAGTGATCAGTGGCTTCCTCGGGAGGTCGTGATGCGCCTTCAGCTCGGCTGCGGTCTTGCGCTCCTGTGCATGGCCCCGCTTCTCGCGCAGACCACCGCACCTGGCAAGCCGGACAAGAACAAAATCATCACGCTGAGCGGATGCGTCGTCCGCGGCGAGACGGCGCCCGGCCGGTACACCCTGGAAGACAAGAAGGGAGGCGTGATCTACCGGCTCACGGGCACCGATGTCCGCGACTACATCGGCCGCCGCGTGCAGATTGTGGGCGGGGTCCAGTCAAAACGCTTCACGATTGTTGGCGGGCTGACGCCGAACGCGAACGTTGCGGCACAGGCGGGCGCCATGGATCCCGCGCGAGCGGCCACGGCCGCCGCGGGCGGCGCGGCCGGACCTGGCTCGGTGGAACTGCCTGAATTCCGGGTGAAAAGCGTCCGGCCGGTCAGTGGGGGGTGCCCGAACTGACCCGGCCGGCTGGAGAAACTGGAAAACTGGAAAAGACGGCTTATTCGGGGGAAACGGACGTCTTGCCGCAGTCGTCGCAGCGAAGATAGAGCACGGGCAGCGCTTCCGACCGTCCGATGACGCGTGCGCTCGGCACGCCGCAGCGGGGACAGACAATACCCGACGTGGATCGTTTGGCCATCGGTTTTTCTCCTTACAGACCTTTAGACTCCAAAGGCGTTTGAAAAGATACACGATTTACCCGCCTCGGTCAGTCCCTGTTGTGTCATTCCTTGTCTCTATATCGGTTTTTGTTGCAATTTCCTGCATTGAGAGGCAAAAAAGCGGCTCATCGGCAGCGTCTACAGCAGAGATAGGTACGCTCCAGGCACCACTCCTTGCACTCTGCATCGGCAGGAGGCTGGGAATGCTTTATACGCTTGCGGTCATTCTGTTGATTGCCTGGTTGCTCGGCCTGGTAGGCACCTACACCATCGGCGCCTTTTCTCCACGTGCTGCTCGTCATCGCGATCGTGCTGTTCCTGGTCGGCCTGCTGAGCGGGCGCCGGACCGTCGTTTAGCGCTCCTCGACGCAGTCGTCAGTTGGCAGTCGCCAGACCGGCGGCTGCCGATTGTCCTGCCGCTGACTCACTGTGGCGACGGTGTTTTCGGCGTCTCGGGCGCGTGCATCTGGTACTCGTGCGGCGGCTCGACCCCCAGCAAATACCGGACGAAGTAATCCCACCGCCGGCGGACCATATACGGCTCGTTGCCGAAGCCATGCCCGCGATTGGGCAGCATCAGGAGATCGAAATCCTTGTTTGCTTTGATCAGCTCGTCCACCACCAGCAGCGTATTGTTCGGCGGCACGTTGGCGTCCATCGTGCCGTGCGCGAGCAGGAGTTTGCCCTTCAGGTTCCTGGCGATCAGCTGATTTGCCTGGTTGTCGTAGTTGGTCGTGCCGTCCGGTTTCTTCTCCAGAAGCCCCTGCCACTTCTCGGCCCAGTCGTCTTCATACACGCGATTGTCATGGTTACCGGCTTCTGAAATACCAACCTTGAAGAAATCCGGATACCTGAACATCGCGTCGGCGGTGGCGTACCCACCGCCGGAATGACCGTAAATGCCTGCCCGGTCGACGTCGATCCAGGGATATCTGTCGGCCAGCTGCTTCATCGCCGCGACCTGGTCCGGCAACGTGTTGTCGCCCATGTTGCCGTAGTACGCCTCGTGGAACTTCTTCGATCTCCACGGCGTGCCCATTCCGTCGATCTCGACGACGACGAAGCCAAGCTCGGCGAGCGCCTGCGCATCGCCGCGCGCCGGCGAGAAGGTGCGCCCGCCGACGCTCCCGGTCTGCGGACCGGGATAAATGTGGTTGACGATCGGGTACTTCTTCGACGGATCGAGCGAAGTCGGTTTGTACATGAGACCGTAGAGGTCGGTGACGCCGTCGCGCCCCTTCACGGTAATCGGCGTGGGCGGCTTCCACCCGGCCGCCAGCAGCCGCGAGATGTCGGCTTGCTCGAGTGTGGCGATCAACCTTCCATCAGCGTCGCGCAGATGGGTGACCGGCGGGACATCAGGCGCCGAGTACGTGTCGACGAAATAGCGGCCCGAGGGCGAGAGCGACACGTCGTGATCGCCGTCTTCCGGCGTCAGCAGCTGCAGGTTCTTCCCGTCCATGCCGATCCGATAGAAATGGCGGAAGTAGGGATCGCGGCCGCGCTCGCGTCCGACGCCGACGAAATACAGCAGCCGGTTTTTCTCGTCGACGTGCAGGAGCTGCGTCACGTTGCCGTCGCCGGTGGTGATCGGATGCTTTTCGCGGCCGCTCTTCAGATCGTGGAGATAGAGGTGGCCCCAGTTGTCGCGCTCGGAGAACCAGATCACTTCGTTCGATCCCGGCAGATACCGCCAGTTGACCGCGCCGTTTCCCGATTCAAAGAACGTTTCGGCTTTCTCCTCGAGGACCTCCCGGATAGTACCGGTCGACGCATCCGCCACGCGAAGCTGCTCGCGGCGATGATCCCGCGCCGTCGAGACGAAGGCTACCGACGATCCGTCCGGACTCCACTGCACGTCTTTCCATTCGCCGCGGCACGCCAGGTCGTCGCACAGCGTCGATCGGTGCTGATCGGGCGGCAGCTGCAGCCGGACGATCTTCCCGCTGTCGGCATCGATGACGAGGCGTTGGATCATCGTCACGATCCCGTCGCCGGGCAGCGGATATTTCCAGGCCTGCAGCGTGGGGTGTCCGGCAGTCGTGTCGACGAGATACATGTCGCCGACGCGGCGTTGATCCTGCTGAAACGTCGCGATCTTCTTCGAGTCGGGCGACCAGACGAGAATCGGCCGATCGCTGCGCGTCCAGCCGGCGTTGTCGGTCGCGTATCCGAAATCTTTCACGCCGTCCTTCGTGAGCGCGGTTTCCCGGCCGCTGGCGACATCGCGCACCCAGAGATTCCAGTCGCGGACAAATGCGGTCCGCTTGCCGTCGGGCGACCTGACATCCAGGCGCGCCGCGGAGGGAGCGCGTCCAGTTCCGCCGTTCTCGTCGGCGGCCGCGAGGCAGGCGGGCAGCTCGCACGCCGATCGCGCTCCGGTGGCGGCGTCGATCATCAGTGCTTCGGCGCCCTTTTCCGTCGTGGTGCGGTACCAGAAGCGATCACCCGACGGCTGAGGCAGCCACGTCGGCCGCACGCCGCCATGCAGCACGAGCGGCGTGGTGTTGTAGGTCATGAACTTTTCGGCGCGCGCGTAGTCGGCCGCCGTGAGCGCGGGCGGCGCGTCGGCGGCCTGCCGAGCTTGCTGAGCAACAACAGTGATCGAAGTACTGGCCACCGCAACGACGATCAGAACCGCGCAGCGGGGTCGAACAGGTACACTCATCATTGTGACGGGATTATAATTCCCGCCGTCTGATGGATGCACCCGTCTCGACCGGCATCGAAGGACTCGATCACCTGCTCCGCGGCGGCTTCACGCCCGACCGGATATACCTCATCGAAGGCGATCCAGGCACCGGCAAGACGACGCTCGCGATGCAGTTTCTGATCGAGGGCAGGGAACGCGGTGAAACCGGCCTCCACGTCACGCTCTCGGAGACGGAGATCGAACTGCGGGCCATCGCCGATTCGCACGGCTGGTCCCTCGAGGGGATCGAGATCTTTCAGCTCGCGGCGGCCGAAAGCCCGAGACTTCAGGACCAGTACACGCTCTATCACCCTTCTGAAGTCGAGCTGGTCGAGACCGTTCAAAGGATTCTCGACGTCGTCGAGCGGCTCCGCCCGTCGCGGATCGTCTTCGACTCGCTGTCCGAAATGCGGCTGCTCGCGCGCGAACCGCTGCGCTATCGCCGCCAGATCCTCGCGCTGAAGGAGTTCCTGGCTGGTCGATCGTGCACCGTCCTGCTGCTGGACGATCATGACGGGGCCGAGAGCGACCTGCAGTTGCAGAGCCTCTCGCACGGCGTGGTCCAGCTGGAACAACTGCCCTTCGAGTACGGGCGCGCGCGCCGGCGGCTCCGCATCATCAAGATGCGCGGTGTGCCGGCGCTCGAAGGCTTTCAGGACTTCAAGATACAGCGCGGCGGCCTGCGGGTATTCCCGCAGCTGATTGGCGCCAGCGCCGAAGCACCACGGGCCGAGCCCATCTCCAGCGGGCTGGCCGCGCTCGATCGCCTGCTCGGCGGCGGCCTCACCTGGGGCAGCACCACCCTCGTCGTTGGCCCCGCCGGCTGCGGCAAATCGACGATCGCGGCGCAATTCGTCGCCGCCGTCCACGATTCGGTGCGCGCCGCCGTGTATCTCTTCGAAGAACGGCGCGGTACCTTCATCGCGCGATGCGACGCGCTCGGGATGCGCCTGTCGGCGCGCATACGGTCGGGTCACATTACGGTCACCCAGATCGAACCTGGCGAAGTCTCCCCCGGCGAATTCAGCCACCAGGTACGCACCGACGTCGACGCCGACGGCGCGCAGGTCGTCATGATCGACAGCGTGAATGGATATCTCCGCGCGATCCCGCAGAGCGACGCGCCGCTGGTGCGCCTCCACGAGCTGCTCTCGTATCTCAACGCGAAAGGCGCTGCGACGCTGATCGTCGTGGCGCAGCACGGCGTCATCGGCACGATGATGACGACGCCGATCGATCTCAGCTATCTGGCCGACTGTGTCGTGCTGCTGCGTTTCTTCGAGGCAGACGGCGCCGTGCGCAAGGCAATTTCCGTCGTCAAGAAACGCACCGGTGGACACGAGACGACCATCCGCGAGTTCCGCATCGGGCCCGACACCGTTCGCGTCGGCGACGCCCTGACCCAGTTCCAGGGCGTGCTGACAGGTGTGCCTCGCTACGTGGGCGCGGCTGGCCCGCTCCTCAACGATGCCTGAGACTGCCGTTCCGGCGCACGACATGCGCGTGCTCATCTTCGCGCCCGTGGGACGCGATGCCGACCTGACGCGCGATCTGCTCAGCCGCGCCTCCATTCCATGCCACGTGTGCCCCACGATTGCGGCGTTGTGCACGGAGTTCGAAAGCGGCGCGGGCGCGATCCTGTTGACCGAAGAAGGGCTGGGCGAGCGCGGGCTGCCCGATCTGGTGACGGCGCTCCGGGCCCAGCCGGCGTGGTCCGAGATCCCCGTGCTGCTCTTCACTGCCGGCGATCGCTCGCAGGCGCTGCTGCGGACGCTGCGGCTGCTCGAGGACCTGCGCAACGTCACGCTGCTCGATCGGCCGGTTCCCATCGCCGCGGTCGTAAGCACGGTGCGCGCCGCGCTCGTCGGCCGCACGCGCCAGTACGAGCTGCTCGACGTCCTCATGGCGCTGCAAGCCGCGCGGGACGACGCGGAGCGCGCCAACCGGTTGAAGGACGAATTTCTCGCGACGCTCTCGCACGAGCTGCGCACGCCGCTCAACGCGATCCTCGGATGGGTATCGATGCTGCGCCGCGCGCCGATCCCCGCCGAGCAGCTGCCGCACATCTACGATGTGATCGAGCGCAATGCCACCGCACAGGCGAAATTGATCGCCGACGTGCTCGACGTCTCGAGAATCGTGACCGGCCGCCTGTGGCTGACACGCGAATCGATCGCGCTGCCCCTGTTCGTCGCGACCGCGGTCGACAGCATCCGTCTGGCGGCCAAGGCCAAGGGCATCGCCCTGCGCCTCGAGATCGACGACAGCGCGGGCGCCGTGTACGGCGACCGCGAGCGTCTGCAGCAGGTGTTGTGGAATCTGTTGTCCAACAGCGTCAAGTTCACGCCGCACGGCGGTCGGATCACCGTCGGCGTCGTCCGCGCGGACAACGGCGTCCGGATCGACGTGTCGGACACCGGCCTCGGGCTGGCGCCGGACTTCCTGCCGTTTGCCTTCGATCGCTTCCGCCAGGCCGATCAGAGCTTCACACGCGTCCACGGAGGGCTCGGCCTGGGCCTCGCGATCGTCAAACAGATCGTCGAGCTGCATGGTGGCCGCGTGGAAGCTGAAAGCGCGGGCCTCGGGCACGGCACAACGTTCCGGGTGTTTCTGCCGCTCGAGCCCGTGCCCTCCGCCACGACCGACTCGAAGCTCTTGCCGGCGAACGCACTGCCCGAGGTCGATCTGACCGGACGCTCGATTCTCGTCGTGGATGATAACGCGTGCACGCGCGAGCTCCTCACCGAGATGCTGACGCATTGCCATGCCCGCGTGCAGACGGCCGATTCCGCGGTCGCCGCCCTCGAACGCGTGGAGCACACGCCGCCCGCGCTGATCATCGCCGACATCGGCATCCCGGGTCAGGATGGGTTGACAATGATGGCGACGATCCGGCAGTTGCCGGCCGATCGGGGCGGTGCGCTGCCGGCGATCGCGCTCTCGGCCTACGCGCGCGCCGAGGACCGCGCGGCGGCGCTCGGCGCCGGGTTCACCGACTTCCTGATCAAGCCGGCGCGGCCCGAGGAAGTGCTTCGGGTCGTCCAACATTTGCTGCACTGACCAGGGGCAGCCTGTCGCAAATACAGAAATCCGGTTCAAAAGCGCCGGGTCTGGCTGGCAGGTTCCTTGCCTCAGCAGCAGCCATGGCCCTGAATCGAATCCCCGTCGCCGTTGTTCTTCTATCCATCGCGCTGCTGCCAACACTGTCATTCGGCCAGGAACACGAGCAGAAACGGCGCCGCGAGGGCGCAGGGACGAAGCAGGAAGCCGGCAGCGCGGAACGCGCGCAGCCGCGCGTGCAGGTGGCGCCACCTCGCGCGGAGGCCGCGTCGCCGCGCACCGAGGAGGCACCGCCGCGCACCGAGGGACGCCGCGACGCCGGCAGATCCCGCGGGGAGGGCGAGGTCCAGCGCGCCGTTCCACGGAACGAAGCTGTTCCACGGAGCGAGGCGCAGGCGCCGCGCGGCGACCGGCCGTCGGTCGTCGATCCGCGCGTGGCGCCCCGCAGCGGGTCCGACCGCCGCGACGGATATGAGCGCCGTGACGGATATGAGCGCCGCGGCGGGTATGAGCGCCGCGACGGCTACCGCAGGTACGACAACAGCCGCAGGTACGACAACAGAAGCCGGCACAGCTACGCGCCGCGTTTCGGATACGGTTCCCGCCCGTACTACCGGCCGTATGTGTTCCGCCCCCGCTTCTCGATCGGCTTCGGCATCTTCTCCGGATATCCCGTGCCGTACAGCTACAGCTATCCGTACCCCATCTCGGTCTTTGGTTATCGCGCGCCGGTGGCGCCGGTGATCATCGGGCCCGGCTCGCCGCTCTACGGAGGCATCAGCCTCGAGATCACTCCGTACGACGCCGACGTCTGGGTGGATGGCACCTGGGCGGGGCGTGTCGAAGACTTCGACGGAACGTCGCAGCCGCTGACGCTGGTGCCCGGCACGCACCGCATCGAGCTGCAGGCGCCAGGCTACGCGCCGCTGGTGATGGACGTCGCCGTGCAGCCCGGTCAGGTGATTCCGTACCGCGGCGACATGCGGCCGTACTAACAATCCAGGCGTAGGGCCGGAGCTACTGGATAGACGTGCTCCCGCGAGTCCGAGCGCTCCGCCAGAGGCTGCACGACTGGTCCGACATCAAGCGTGCCGGAATCACGAACGCACGAAGAACACGAAGCAACATGAAGAAGACGGCAGGTTGTTTTCTTCGTGATCGTCGTGGAGCTTCGTGTTTTCGTGGTTGCATCTTGGACGCGCTCGTCGGGCGGTCGTGCGTTGTACAAAAAGCCGGCCGCGTCGGGGGAGAGAACGCGGCCGGTTGTCTAGAAGCCCGAAGGGAATGGACTACTGCACCCTCTGGAGCTGTCCGCGAGCGACGCCGCCTGGATTGAGCGTCGAGTGGACGTTGAAATAGTAACCGGCGGGATTGTTCATGATCTGCTGCGCGATCTCCGGCGTCACGTTGATCGGCCCCTTCGTGAACGTACCCGAGCCGCTCGCGTTCAGGACCACTTCGCCAGCTGTGAGCCCCAGGCTGACGATCACGCCGCCGTTCACACCTGCCGCTCCCGGATGGATGTGCGCGGCGTTGATGGGTGTGTTCGCAGGAAATCCAGACAGGTTTACCAGGAACGTGGCGCTCGCGGCGGTCAGGTTTCCCCCGGTGGCGGGGGTCGTGTCCCACGTCACCGTCACGTTGCCGCTGCCGATCGATTCAGCGTTCCCGATCGCGGGAACCTCGTTGGCCGGCGACAACGCCGCCGTGAACCTCGGTTGGACCGCCGTCGGCGAGGTGGACGAAGAGCCGCAGGCGGCGGCGAGGAAACTGAGCGCGACGACGAAGAGGGAGAGGCGCTTCATCGGGTGATCTCCTTTAGAAGAACTTGCGTGCGAGGTTGAAGCCGAGGTACAGACTTTCGGGAAAGCCGCCGCGTGCGAGCTGCCCGTAGGTGGTGGCGGCCGAGTTGGCGAACGTCAGCGCAAAGACGTGGGCGCCGACGCGCTTCTCCAGCGCGAACGCGAACTCCGCATCGCCGGCGATGTATCCGCTGACGCGCGGCGAAACTTCCCCCACCACGAAGGTCGATGGCCTCACGCGCAGGCGGGCCCCCACGCCGACATAGAACGTGTCGCGCACGATCCCGGTCCCAGGGGATGTATTGTGCGCCCAGATCGGCGCGACGTAAACAGCCGCCACGTTCGCGACCATCCGCGACACGACGGCGCCCAGCGCGGGCGCGTGGCGCTCCCGGAAGTTGTTTCCGCCCTCGATGCTCACGATGCCCGAAAGGCCGACCGGTCGCGACTCCGACTGATGGAACGCGTCGTATTTTGCCGAGAACTGGACGTCGCGGTCCACGTTGGTGTGCGACGCGATCGCTTCGAGGTGCTTCATGATGCCGAAGCGGTATTCGAGTTGAATCGTTGCACCCTGATCGAGGCCAAACAGGTTGCTGGCCTGCGTCGCGAAGTCGTCCCTTCGCAGGTTTTCGTTGAAGCGATGCGTCAGGTGGAAGTTGCCCCCGTGCACCGGCAGCGGCAGCGTCGTCGGAAGGTTGATCAGAGTGAAATCCGGTTCCAACGGCCGGAGCTGTGTGTCGTCATCGTCGGCCGATGTCGGCGCGGCCGGCGTTTGCGCGTGTGCAGGTGTAACACCGAGTAGCAGGAATCCCAAAAGGATCGCGGGTGCGGCTGCCGGAGACAGTCTGGTCACGGTGTGCAGTCATGAGCAAGGTCGGGACCAGCCGTAAAGTGTTGGAAACACTCGGCGAACGGATGCGTGCCGTTACTCGGAACGTAAGGGCTTACGAAACATGAGCTTACCCCCCACCATCGTCATGACGACCGTCATCTGCTCGATGTGCCTGGGAGGGCAGCTGAGGATGTCTTCCGGCAGAACGACGAGGTCGGCGAGCTTGCCCGGCTCGATCGACCCTTTGATCCGCTCTTCGAATGTCAGATACGCGTTGTTGATGGTCTCGACCTGCAGCGCTTCCCTCCGGCTGATCTTCTGATCGGCCCCGAGCACGCCGCCGCTGATCGTGTCGCGCGAAACAAAATGGTAGATCACCCACAGCGGCGGGTACGGGACGACCGCGGAGTCGGTGCCACCAGCGACGATGAAGCCCTGATCGAGATACGCGCGCATCGGAGTCGTTCGCGCCGCGCGCGCCGGACCCCAGTAGTTCACGAGGCTCGGTCCGGCGAGATAGAGATGATCCTGCGCGGAGATGACGAGGCCGAGCTTCTTCATACGGGGAAACTGATCTGCTTGCGGAATGAACCCGTGCTCGATCGTCCAGCGCCGCCCGACGATCGATTTCTCGGCGTCCGCGGCTTCGTACGCCGCGAGGACCTCGTCAATCGCGGCGTCGCCGACCGCGTGGGTCGCGACGCGCCAGCCCAGCCGGTTGAGCTCCTTCACGACGTCGGTGTACGGCGCCTGCTTCATCGTGTTCACGCCGGTAAACGTGCCGCCTTCGCCCCACGGCTCGTTGTAGGGCTGCCGCATCCATCCACCCTCGAACCCGCCGTCAACGCCGAGCTTCATGCCACCGACACGGACCCACTCGTCGCCTTCGTCGGGCTTCACGTGCAGCGCCGCGACCGCCGCGCGCATCTTCTCCGCGGTGTCGGCGCCGACGCGCATCAACTGGTTCACGCGGATCGTGAGCAGCCCGCGCCGCTGCATGTCCTGCAGCAGCCGGTATTGCTCGATCGACGCGCCCGGATAGCGGATGCTCGTGAGCCCGGCGGCGTTGAGCTTCTTGTGCTGCTCGATGAGTGATTCGATCGTGAGCGGCGGCGGCGGCGGCAGCTGGACGAGCGACTTCGCCCGATCGATGAGCTCGCCGTTCAGCTCGCCCCGCGCGTCGCGCGTGATTCGTCCGCCCGGCAGCTGCGGCGTGTCTTTCGTGATGTGCCACTTCGTCAGCGCCGCGGAGTTCAGGATGTATTCGTGTCCGCCGCGCACGACGACCACGGGGTTGACGGGCGAGACGGTGTCGAGGTCGCGGCGATACGGCAGCCGATGCTCCTTCAGCTGCGCTTCGTGCCAGTCGCTGTTCGTGACGATGATCTCGCCCGGCCGGCCGGTCTCGACGCGCGCCTTGATGGCGGCGAGGACGTCGGCCAGACTGCGCGCGCGGGACAGATCGACTCCCGGTCCGCCCCCGGCGTCATGCAGATGGTCATCGGCCAGACCCGGGATTACGGTCTGGCCGTGGAGATCGATTGTCGTCGTCGACGGGCCGGCAAGCTTTCTGATCGCGGCATCGGTCCCGACGGCCGTGAACCGGCCGCCGCCGATCGCGACCGCCTGCGCGATCGAGAAGCGCGCGTCGACCGTCACCACGTGCCCGTTGACGAGGATCGTATCGGGCGGAGGCGGGGGCGCCTGGGCGGACGCGAGTCCAATCGTCGCCGCGAGAATCGCGGCCATCCGAACTAAGCGTTTCATGAGACTGCGTAATCATAGCCGCCCGAAAAAGGGGCCGTACCCCTTTTTCGAGAGCGTCAAAAACGAAAAAGGGTACGGCCCCTTTTCGGACTCTGCCCGTTTGGGTGATCCACGCCGCTCGCGCATCTGCGACGATCGCCCCATGACTACCGACCTTCTCACGTCGTTTTCGAATCAACTTGCCGACGCCGTCGCCGCCGCGGCGCCGTCGGTCGTCCAGGTGCAGGGGCGCCGCCGGCCGGCGAGCGGACTCGTGTACGCTGACAACGTGGTGCTGACCACGGTGCGCGCGCTCGGCCGCGGAGACGGCCTGCACGTCCGTCGCGACGACGGGCGTACGCTCGACGCGGAGCTCGCCGGCTGGGATCCGACGACGAGCCTTGCGGTGCTCCGCGTCGCCGGACTGGAGACGCGCGCCGTCACTCCGTCGGACGCGGAACCGCGCGTCGGGCATCTGGCGCTCGCCGTCGCGCGTTCCTGGAGTAACGTCGTCACCGCCAGCTCCGGCCTCGTGTCTGTGATCGGCGGGCCCCTGCCGACCGGTCATCGCCGCGCGATCGATCAGGTGATCCGCACCACCGCGCCGATGCACGACGGGTTCGCCGGCGGCGCATTTCTCGACACGTCGGGCGGATTGATCGGCATTGCCACTGCCTCGGCCATTCGCGGTCTCGGCGTGGTCATCCCCGCATCGATCGCGTGGAAAACCGCCGCGACGGTCCTCGAGCATGGGAGATTGAAGCGCGGCTATCTCGGCCTCGCGGGCCAGCCGGTGGCGCTTCCCGAGGGTCAGCGTGGCACGGACGGACGCGAGCACGCGCTGCTCGTGGTCGGCGTGACGACCGGCAGTCCCGCGGCAGCCGCGGGCGTACTGGTTGGCGACGTGCTGCTCGAATTCGACGGTCACGCGATCGAATCGCCGGAAGAGCTTCTCGATCTTCTCCTCGGCGATCGCGTCGGCCGGACGGTGCCGGTGAAGGTTTTGCGTGGCGGAGCGGTCGTCGATCTCACGGTCGCCGTCGGCGAGCGGCCCACGCACTGAATGCGTGTGCTGCTCGTCGGCTCACCGGCGGACCGCGCGCGATTTCGATCGCAGCTCAATGGCGCGATGGACGTCGCCGGCGAGTTCGCCACGCTGGCGGCGGCGCGCGCGTCGGACGTCGACCACGACGCGATTCTGATGGCCGAGGGCATCGTCGAGATCGACGACGACGAAGACATCCAGGAGCCGCTCACGCCGCGCGAAATCCAGGTGCTCGAGCTGCTCGCCGAAGGGCTGCCGAACAAAGCGATCGCCGAACGGCTCCGCATCAGCGATCAGACGGTCAAGTTCCATGTGTCGTCGATCTCAGGCAAGCTTGGCGCCGCGAACCGCACGGACGCGGTACGCCGCGCAGTCCGGCGCGGGTTGATCACGTTATGAGATGAGATTGCTGATTGCTGATTGCTGATTGATTGCTGATTCTCAATTCCGCTGCCTGGTCACGGCCGCACCACCACCGGGATCGCGACGTGCGACGGGTACTGCGCCGAACGATACACACGATGCGTCGCCTTCCGGAAGTCCGAGGCTTGCGCGTCGAAGATATTCGGCACGGAGGTTTGCGGATTCCGGTCGATGATCGGGAACCAGGTGCTCTGCACCTGTACCATCAGCCGGTGTCCCTTCAGAAACGCGTAGTTCTGCGTGTGCAGGCTGAACGCGTACTCGAGGATCGCGTCCGGCGTGATCGCCTCGGGCTTCTCCGGATTTCGGCGGTATCTGCCTCTGAACACCTCATTCGAGACCATGAGCTCGTAACCCGCGAGATCCCAGTTTTCGGGATACTCCTCGGGGTAGACGTCGATGAGCTTCACGATCCAGTCGGCATCGCTCCCGGTCGTCGACGCAAACAGATGCGCCGTCACCTCGCCCGCGATCGTCAGGTTCGCGTCTAGGGGCGCTGTTTTCCAGCTCAGCACGTCGGCGCGGTCATCCACGAATCGCTGATCTTCGACGAGCCACGTCGACCACTTCGACCCGCCCGAGAAGTAGGTCGCCTGTATCGGACGCTGGCGGTACGGGACCGGGAATGCGGGGTCCGACACGTAGCTGTCGAACGCCGCGTCGCCGCCGGCCGCGGGGCGGTCGAAGGAAAGCCGGCGGTCGGCTCCGAAATAGATCGGCCGATCCTCCGTATTCCGCTTCGGCGGCCACGCGTCCCAGCGGCGCCAGCGATTCGATCCCGCCTCGAAGGTCAACGCCTCGGGCATGTCGAGCGGGCCTTTGTCTTTCAGGAAGTGCGCGAACCAGGGCGCCTGCACGTTCTCCCGGAAGTACTTGCCGGTCGCGCTGTCGAAGGGAATCGCGCCGAGGCGGTCGCCTGCGCCACTGCTCCATCCCCCATGCCGCCACGGTCCGACGACAAGGTAGTTGAGGTGCGAGGTGTCGTGTTCCTCGAGCGCGTCGTAGATCCGGATGGGGCCGTAGAAATCTTCCTGATCCCACCATCCCGCCACGCTGAGCGTCGGCACCTTCACGTCGTGGATGTGCGGAATCATCGTCTGGCGCTTCCAGAACTCGTCGTAGTCTGGATGCGCGACAAAATCGTTCCACGTCGGGATCTTGCCGTGAAGATACCGCGCGTTGGCGTTGCTGAGCGGACCGAGCGCCAGGTACCAGCCGAAGGTGTCGTAGCGATCGAACGCGAACTGCTGCACGTCCTTGCCGCTCTCCATCATCGCGGCGTACTCGAAGCCGTAGCTCAGACGGAACGCGCCGTTGTGATGAAAGTCGTCGCCCAGCCACATATCGGCCGGCGACGCCTGCGGCGAGATCGCCTTCAGCGCCGGGTGCGGCTCGATCGCGCCCATGATGGTCGTCCAGCCATCGTAGGAAATGCCGAGCATGCCGACGCGTCCGTTGTTGCGCGGAACATTCTTGAGCAGCCACTCGATCGTGTCGTACGTATCGGTGCCCTCGTCGAGCGCCGAGGCGTTGCCCGGCGCGCGCGGCGCGCGCTGCATGACGAACGTCCCTTCGGAGCCGAACTTTCCGCGCAGGTCCTGAAACACGAAGATGTAGCCTTCGTCGGCCAGCGCCTTGAGGTACGAGACAAAGTTACCGGCGGAACCCTCCACGCCGTACGGCGTGCGCTTCATGATGATCGGCAGCGCCGCGATCTGCGCGGTCGGCGTGAAGATCTTCGTGTGCAGGCGCACGCCGTCGCGCATCGGGATCATCACGTCGCGGATGACGAACCGCTCCGCGATTCGGGTGTCCTGCAGGCGCGGAAGCGCCGGCGTCACGGCCAGCAGCGAGAGAACAAGCGCAGCACGGAGCGCTTTGCGACGTGGGGTCGTCATGGCGGGGATTGTACAGCCGGCGTGGGTTGATCGCGCGCTGACGCCGCTCGGCGGAACCCTTCGCGCTACATCACGCCGCGCCTGCTTGACGTTCACGTCGCGCGAAGCCTTGGGCCGACTCCACGCAGCGTGAAAGGCTTCAGCCGAGCGGCTTCGATTCGCGCGGCACTACCGTGAGCTGAACGCGCCGCGCAGCCCGCAGGATCACCAGCGTCGCCGGCACGCCGATGCGATCTTCGGTGAGGTGGCGGTGCAGATCGTCGATGCCTGCGACCGCCTCGTCCCCTAGCGCGAGCACCACGTCACCCTCGCGAAGCCCGGCGGCCGCCGATGGACTCTGCGCCTCCACCGATACCACCAGGACGCCGGACGACACGGCGAGCTGGTTCGCGCGCGCCACCGCACGGGGAATCGGCACGTTCTGCCCGGCTACGCCGATGTAGCTGCGCCGGATGCGCCCGTCGCGGATCAGACGCGCGGCGACGAATCGCGCCGTGTTGCTGGCAATCGCGAAGCACAGCCCCTGTCCCGGGAGAATCATGGCAGTGTTGATGCCAATCACCTGCCCGCGCGTCGTGACGAGCGGGCCGCCCGAGTTGCCGGGGTTGAGGCTGGCGTCGGTCTGAATGATGTCGTCCATCAGTCGCCCCGACTGCGCACGCAGCGATCGCCCGAGCGCGCTGACCACGCCCGCCGTCACCGAATGGTGGAACCCGTACGGATTCCCAATCGCGATCGCGATCTGCCCCACGCGCACCGTTCGTGAATCGCCGAGCGTGGCCCATGGCCGCGACCCGACGCTCGCCGCGTCGATGCGCACGACCGCCAGATCGGTGTCCGCGTCATGGCCGACGAGATCCGCGGCCGTCGATGTGCCGTCGGACATGACGACGGCCAGTGGTCCGGAGCCAGCGACGACGTGGCTGTTGGTGAGGATCAGGCCGTCAGGAGTGAAGATCACGCCCGAACCGCCGCCGCGGCGGGCGTCAATCTTCACGACGGCGGGACCGACGGTTTCAACCGCGCCAATCACCGCCGCCGAATACGCATCCAGCAGCGCGGCATCGTCTGGCTGAGGGATCACTCTTCGATTGTAGAAACGCGATCGCGGGAAGGCACTACCCAAACGGGGGGGGGACGTGCGAGGTGCGACGTGCGAGGTGCGACGTGCGAGGTGCGACGTGCGACGTGCGAGGTGC
>WNEY01000646.1_pt1 | contig 22441 bp, 15 predicted proteins | sample 5400531 | NCBI WGS metagenome assembly WNEY01 (sample SAMN13153338, study PRJNA577476) | soil metagenome | isolation source: 200 cm saprolite under Douglas fir tree site 1 | place: USA:California | collected 2015-04-18
GAGATCGAACGCTCGGAAGGTCGAATCCGCCGTCGCGGCGATGAAGATCAACCCGCCGGCCGTCGTCACCGACCCGCCCATGTTCGGCACGCCAGAGGGAATCGGCAGGTTACTGGGTACGCCGAAGGGACCTTGATTGCGCGACGTGCCGAACGTGTGGCGCCAGACGATCTGGCGCGTATTCAGATCGAGGGCGGTGATGTGCCCGTACGGCGGCGCCTGACAGGGCATGAAGGCCGGCGAAATGAACGGGCTGACGAACTCGAGATACGGCGTGCCGTCCGCCGGCCCACCGAAGAAGTACTGTTCCGCGCCAACGTGTTCTGCCCCGGTCTTGTCGCGGGGAACCAGACGGACTTTCATCGGCAGCCAGCTCGTGTTGGCGATGAGCCGCATGTTCACTGGATCGATCGACACGCTGCCCCACTCGAACACGCCGGCCGAGCCGGGATATGAAATCGATCCTCGGGTCGACGGCGGCGTGTACAGACCGTCGTTCCGCATCGACTTGAACTGAATGCGGCACCATAGCTGATCGAGCGGTGTTACGCCCCACATCGACGCCTCGGTCAGGTCCGGCGGTCCGAAGAACGGAATGCCGGTCTGAAATGGCTGCGTCCTGGACGTCCAGTCGCCGTCGCTCGCACCCTGCGGAACGGGACGTTCCTCAATCGGCGTGATCGGCCGCCCGTCTCGACGATCGAGGATGAACAGCAGCCCCTGCTTGGTCGGCACGATGACGACGGGCGTCGGCGGAGCGCCGGGGGTTTCCGGGACGTCGGCGAGTACCGGCTGCGCGGGCAAATCGAAATCCCAGAGATCGTGGTGGACCGTCTGAAAGCTCCACCGCGCGTGGCCCGTGTCGGCGTCGACCGCGATGATCGCGCTCGCGTACTTCTCTGAAGACTCGAGACGCCCGCCTCCGAAAAAGTCCGGCGTTTCGTTGCCCATCGGCAGATAAACGAGCCCGAGCGCTTCGTCAGCACTCATGACCGCCCAGACGTTCGGGGTGCGGCGCGTATAGCTTTCGCCCGCAGGTGGCAGTCCTGTTCGGTCGGGTCGGCCGACGTCGAACGCCCATGCGAGCTTACCCGTCACCGCGTCGAACGCGCGCACGACGCCGGATGGCTCTCCGCGCTCCCTGTTGTCTATCACCAAGCCCCCGACAACGGCTTTGCCGCGCACGATCGCAGGCGGCGAGGTGACGTAGTAGTAGCCCGGCTTCACCAGGCCCATGCCCTCGGTGAGATCGACCGCCCCATTGATTCCGAAGTCAGCGCAGCGTTCGCCCGTGTCCGCATCGAGCGCGTACAGCTTCGCGTCGAGCGTAGCCGCCAGAATGCGGTGTGCACACACGCCCGTCGCGCTGGGAAGCTCATAGTAGGAAACGCCCCGGCAACTGAGCTGCTCGTCGTCTTGCACATTCGCGTGCGGATCGAATCGCCAGACCTCCTTGCCTGTCTCGGGTTCAACAGCGATCGTCTCTGCATGGGGCGTGCACAGAACGAGCTTGTCGCGAACTTTGAGCGGTGTGGCTTCGAAATTGAACTCGTGATCGGGTCCCGCTTCGCTGGCTCTGATTGTGGCTCCTGTGTGGAAGACCCACGCGACCTCGAGATCCTTCACGTTCTCGGGCGTCATCTGAGTCAACGGCGAGTAGCGCAGACCGCCGGCGGTGCGTCCCCAGTGCGGCCAGTCGCCGTCGGCGTCGGTCGACGCCACGCTTGCCGACGATACGTCACCCTCTTGTCCCGACGTTCCCGCGGTGGGGCGACTCAGGTGCCGAGGCGACCCAGCGTTCAGATCAGATATCGCTGTTGCGGCCAGCAACAGAAACGCAATCGCGACCGGAGCCGCGACGACCATCGCGCGGCCCCATAGCGGACGAGCGCCCGCAAACTCTGGTCGCGTCCAGGCGAGCGCTGCGGCGAAGGCCGCTCCCACTCCCACGAAGGTCGACAAGCGAGGCAGCAGGCCCCACATCGACAAACCTGATTCCGCGATCGCCCAGATCAACGTGCCCGACACGACGAGGGCGTACAGCCATACGCCGGAGGCACGCTGCCGCAGTAGCTGGATGCCGGACGCGATCAGTGCGACGCCGGCAATCACGTAATACGAGGAGCCGCCGAGCCTCGCCAACGTCACTCCACCAAGGAACAAAGCGGCCCCAAACAGAATGAACAGCGAGCCAAAGACGACGGTGACCCAACGCATTCGCGACTCTCCTTGTCTGGCGTTCGAGCGGGGCAAGTTCGTGGCCACGCACGCGCGCGCCAGGGAAACGAGCGAATCAGATGCGATTACAGGAATTTGAAGAAGTACGACTTGGTGCGCTTGGCCGATGACGTCGAAGGAAGTGCCGGCCAGCTAGCCGAGCGACCGCCCGCTGGCAGAGCATGGGGAAACGCGCTTGTGCAAACCACACTCTCCCGCGACAGCGGCGCTGACCTTCAGTCGACGCCTTGCACAATGACGGTGCATGGGATCCTCACGCCATCAATGCCGAATCACGACCTTGCCAAATGCGCCTCGGCCTGCGTAGTACGCCCATGCCGACTTCGCCTCCGCGAAGGGAAACACGCGGTCGATCACGGGGTGCATGGCGTGCGCATCGACCGCGCGTTGCATCGCCTCCACATCGATGCGGCTCCCGATGCTGATGCAGCGGAGCGTCGCCTGACTCATGAACAGGCTCATGAAATCCAGACCGTCATTGCTCTCCGCAAGTGTCCCGACGAGCGCGATCTCGCCACCGTACGTCACAGCCTTGAGCGACTGCGCGAGCGTCCCAGGTCCACCGACTTCAACGACCCGATCGACGCCTCGCCCGGCCGTCAGCGCGCGCACGGCCTCTGCCCATTGCGGGTTCTCGACGTAGTCGATCACGGCATCCGCGCCGACCTCCTTCAGCCGCTGGCCATTCCGGGCGCTGGACGAGGTGGTGATCACTCGGGCTCCAAGGAGCTTGGCGAGCTGCAGCGCGAATAGCGAAACACCGCCCGAGCCCTGCGTCAGAACCGTGTCGCCTGCCCGGACGCCGAGGAGCGCCGACCAAGCAGTGACGGCTGCGCACGGGAGCGACGCGGCTTCTTCGAAGCTGAGACTTTCTGGAGCGAGCGAGAGCGCCTCTTCTGCAACAACCTTGTACTGGGTCAGCCAGCCATCCCGATCAGACCCGTACGTTTCTGGGTTGGGTGTACGTGGGCCTCCGTACCAAGCGGGAAGAAATCTGCTCACCACTCGATCGCCTACCTTCAAAGTGGAGACGCCCGGGCCGACCACCTCGACTTCCCCGGAAGCGTCGGAGATGGGGACGACTCCAGGCCGCACGGGGAACGGCGACTTACCCAAGACGATGGCGAGATCGCGAAAGTTGAGAGCGCTCGCCTTGACCCGAACCAAGACCTCTCCGGCCGAGGGGACAGGAGCGGCTTCCTCGCGAGCTACGAGACCGTCGAGGCTGCCGATCGTTTCCAAACGATAGATATGCATGAGACTCTCCTGGTTCTGCATATAAGACTCAGCGTGGTATCACACCGATCGGGTGCAGAAAGGGAATCACGACGCTGCAGCAATCTCCTTCAACAGTGTGTTCCGGCTGTACGGCGGATAGCGGCCATCGAGGTCCATCTGCGTGCTGTGGTAGAGGACACCGCGGGCGTTCGTGTAGGTGCGAAAGCCCCACTCGCCGTGATACTTTCCCATCCCGGAGCTGCCGACACCCCCGAACGGCAAGTCGTGAATCAGTGGATGGATCGTGCAGTCGTTGACCGCCGCATCTCCGGATGTCGTCGCATCTAGAACTTGCTCCGTCACCCGCTGATCCTCGCTGAACAAGTACAGACCCAATGGGCTCGGCCGCGCGTTGACGAAGTCGATCGCTTGCTCGACGTTATCGACCTCCAGGACCGGAAGAATCGGGCCGAAGATCTCCTCCTGCATCACCGGCGAGTCCGGCAACGCGTTCACCAGCACCGTAGGCGCGATGAACCGGTCCGCCCGGTCGTGCTGACCGCCGTGGTAGATCGTTCCGCTAGCCAGCAACGCCGTCAGCCGGTCGAAATGACGCGTATTGATGATTCGGCCGTAGTCCGGGCTTTTCTGGGAATCGCCGCCGTAGAACTGGACCAACGTTTCCTTGAGGTGTTCCAGGAACGGTCCGGCGACATCCTTGAACACAAGGACATAGTCGGGCGCGGTGCAGGTCTGGCCGGCGTTGTTCCACCGTCCCTGGGCGATGCGGCGGGCCGCGACCCGCAGGTCGGCCGACGAATGGACGATGGCCGGGCTCTTGCCGCCAAGTTCGAGGACGACCGGCGTTAGTTGTTGAGCCGCGGCGGCCATGACCACTTTGGCAACCGTGGTTCCGCCGGTGAAGAAGATGTGGTCCCACTGCTGTTGCAGGAGCGCCGTGGTCTCGAGCACCCCGCCTAGGACGACGGAGAACGCCTGGTGGTCGAGGTACTCGGGCAGGAACCGCGCGATGACGTCGGCGGTGGCAGCGCCCACGTCAGATGGTTTGATGACGGCGGCGTTCCCTCCCGAAATGGCGGCGATCAGCGGGGACAGTGTCAGCATGACCGGATAGTTCCAGGTCCCGATGATCAGACCGACCCCAAGGGAATCGAAGCGAACGTGCGCGTCGGACGGCGCCAGCATCGGGGGCGTGCTGACCGGCGCGGGCTTCATCCAATCGCGCAGGTGGGCAAGAGCGTGGTCGGCCTCGCTGATCATGAACTTCACGTCGGTCAAATCCGCATCAGTCCGGTTCCGGCGGAGATCCGTCCACAGCGACGCGTAGAAGTCCTCGGCGCGATCGGTCATCATCGCCCGCAGCGCGGTCAACTGACTCTCGCGCCATTCGACAGAGCGGGTAGCCCCGGTCAGGAAATAGTTGCGGTGCCGGGAGACAAGAGTTGGGAATTCGGCAGTGTTCATCAATTTCTCCTCAATTTCCTCAGCCGCTTCCGAGCTGAGGTCATGATGACGGTTCGCCCGCGCCCTCATGTGCGGCGACCGCCTGCGCCAGCAGGCTGTAGGCACGCGGCGTCTTGCGAACCTTGATATTCATGCTCGCTAACCGGACCGCCTTCTCCGGATTAGCGCCCGCAGCGAGCCAGAATTCGGCTGCATGGTCGGCGAAGGCCTCCGGATGACACGCGACCAACTCGTCATAACGCGCGGCGGCCAGCCGGCACCAGTGCCGGGATTCATGGGCACGGCCGGCGTCGCAGAGAATGCGTGCGAGTTGGGCAGCGTAATCAGGATCATCCGAAGAGACCACCAATGAATACAGGCGGGCCACTGCGGATTCGATGTCACCCAATTCTGCTTCGACCTCGGCGAGGTGGCCTTGCGCCGGCGCGTAAGCCGGAACACGGCGTCGCGCAGCGTCGAATGACGTGCGTGCAGCATCCAACCGGCCCGCGTTCATCCACATGAGGCCCAACTGGAAGTCGAGAAGCGCCAGCGGAAACGGTGAGACACCAGGGTATCGACGGAGGCTTTCCGAGTACACGCGTTCTGCCGCGTCGATGTCGCCGCGCTCGCCATAGAGTCCGACCAAGGCCGCGACATTTTCGACACTTGCCCGACGGTCTGCGGCTTCCTCGCGTATGGCAAGGGCTTCATCGCAGCGACCGAGGGCTTGGAAGATTGCGGCACGCTCGCGGTTTGTGGTTTCAGCGTCGAGCGAGAGTCGTTCCGCACGATCCACGTCCTCTAAGGCATCTGTGAACCGATGGAAGACGGCCCGGGTCCGCGCACGTGCGACAAAAGCCGTTCCGTCAGTGGCCGCGTCGCGCACGAGTTGCTCCGCGATCTGCTCCGCCCGCTGGTAATCGGCGATGCGGCCGAGAATGAGCCCGCGTAGCGTGATCAGCTCGATGAGACCAACTCGACTCTCAATGGAGGCGTGACCACGCCTGACGTCCGGTTCCAGACTGTCGATTTGTGCCCGGAGATTCAGCATCGCGATCGTCCCGTGTGTGATCGGCGGCATGGTGATGTCGTCCAAACCGGCCACGTGCGTCGCGGCAATCATGACCGGGCAATCCCCGGACGATTCGGCGGCGCCATGTAGGGATACACCTTGGATGACCAGGTGATCGGCCCGTCGACACCGTCGCTGATGCGCGGACCGTTTCCGGCGTTGACGTACAGCGTGAGAATGAAGTCGACGACGTCCTCATTGAGCCATCGCCCTCCGCACGTGGAATGCTCGCGCCCCTCGAGCATGGCCTGCTCAATCTCCAGGTAGCTGGTCTCAGAGAACGGCTTGGACGCATCCACGACCAGGTAATCCGCGAGTAGAAGGCCTGTGAGCGGATGGTTGCCGTGCTCGTCGAGCGGCCAATCAGTTTTTCCGTCGAGGCCGTCGTAGAAGGCAAGATTGGCGTTCAGCCGTGCGCGATAGGCCCCAACGTAGTGCTCGGAAAGGTTGAAGGCGTCTTCATTGTTGTACAGGTCGCGAATCTCGAGATCCCGATTGACCGGATCGAATATCTTCGCGCCGAGGCTGATATTCTTGATTTCCGGCCGGCCGACTCGCTCCAGCCGTATCGGTCGTTTGCCGGACCTCAACGTCTCGCAGACGACAGCGAACAGCGGCCCGCCCTCGAGCACAGTCGCCCACTCGATCGTCAGGACAATTGCCAGGACATTCTTGCCGTACAGTCTGTCTGAACCGACCTGCTTGAACGCGAGTTGTCTTGTCGCGAGGGTTTGCGCGGCCATTGGACCGTCAAGGAAGAACGGATCGGATCTCTGTCCTGCGAAGACATGCAGGCCTGCCGCTCCGGCGCCGTTCTCGTCGTTCACGCGAAACGGAACGGTCTTCCCGTTTGTCATCGTGCAGCGGCCCTGTTGTACTGGCTGGCCGCCGCTCTCCGAGCCCGCCGGGACATCGAACGTGAGATCGAAAGTGAATTCACCGGCTTCTACGGCGAACGCGCGTGTGTTCGGCGCGATCGATACGGAACGCACGCGCAATCGGTATATGACGGCGTCGGAAAAACAGGCGGACGGACCAGCGTACGGAAACACATTCATGATCAGGACGAGATGCCGCGGACTCTCGGGACTGGGGAAGGCAAAGACGTCCGTGATGTCTGTGACCGGGTCGGCGATAGCGCGAGGTCCGGAGATGTGGTCAGACATGTGCTGGCCTTTGCGCTGCTTCCACATCCAAGCCGGCCAACCAGTTCAGTGCGGACAAGCTCGGCATGAACAGGTACTCGCCGCCGCGAAGCACGTTGAACGTGTCGATGCCATGTAAGCGGCGCCTCACTGGCTCTTGCGGAATCGTGAATGTTGCCCCCTTCTCTTGCAGACCGACGATCGGGTCGCGTTCGTTACCCAAGTTCGTGAACGTGCCGTCGTTGATCCATTCTTGCTGGAGAAATTCGAGCGTATTCATCGCCCTGGCGCTGATGAATAAGAAATAGATGCCTCGCGCGCCTTCGTCATCGTGCTCCGAGATTGCATTCGGGTCGTAGGGCGCTCCGTACGTCGTGCTGCGCCGGATGATGCGATGGATGTTCACGTCCGTGAGCACCGGCAGCCTTGTGTCGCGCGGATTCATGCGACGCATGTGGCAGCCCAACGGCACCTGCCTGCCGCGGGGATCCTCGGCGTAGGTGAAATCGTTATTTCGCTGCGGATCTTCGCCGAGCGCCGCATCGGTTTTTGTCGGCGCGAGCGTCAGTGGCGCGCCGCTACGCCAGCGCCCGACGAGCTTCGCGGCCAGCAGCTCGCGCTCCTCGGCGGTCTGACTGTTCGCTCGCAGGAACCGGTTGAACGCTCCGACCCGCGACTGGTATTTGCGCAAACCAACGTAAGAGCCGTTGCGGCCCAATACGTCCGGCTGAGGCATCGCAAGGGGCACGCCGGCCTCGCCTGGATAGCCGAGGATGAACTCGCCGGCTTTGATGGGTAGCCCCTGACCTGGAAGCGGCTCGACGCCACTGCCCTCGATGGCGGGTTGGCCGATGCTGTCCTTGTAACCGAGCGAGTTGAGACTGCCCGGCTGAGCGCCGAAGTCTTGAATCAGCAGGACGGCGACGCCCGACAAGCCCTGATACTGCTGTCGCGCCGTCTCCATGGTGCGGCGCCACTTATCTTCGGTGTCGCTGACAATGCTGACCTGGATGTGAATCTGCCCGCTACCGAACGGCCGGTCCCAGTTGTCCGGATCGTTTACTCCGTAGTCACGAAGCTTCTCCGCACGCGCCGCCATGCCCACCCGAAATGCTTCCGGAAAGCTTCGCAGTGAGTCTTCCGGCACGCCCAATGCCACCAGCCCTGGATAGGTGATCGCAACCGCGATCCAGGCGGCTGCGGCATTCCACCAATCGGCGGCGGAACCGATGTGCGGCGCGAGTCTCCGCAAGAACTCACGACCCCCGCGCGGATCGTTGATGTGCAGGAAGACGTGAGTGCCGAAGTACGGCTCCGGACGATGGCGCAGAAGAGTCGCTTGAATATCGTGGAGGTCGACGGCAGTACGGTTGCGTAGATCCTCGTTGGCGCGTTCGTCTAATGACATGCCGCCGTCCCGTTATTGGCTGATCTTGTCGAGGAATTCTTCCGTCGCGTTGCCGATACGCTCAAGCCGTCTGGTCTCCACCACGGTCAGATTCGGATTGGCGACGTACCAGAAGTCCGCCGTGACCTGGTGGCTCGCGATGAAGTCTTTGACCTTCGGGCTATGTATCCCCGGCCAACCTTCGGTATCGCCGAACTGGAGGTCCAGGACGTCTGGGATCTTCGTCGCGAAGTCCTCGATGTAGACGTCCCAGTCGCCGTCGTAGGCGGTGCAGAAGAGCAGCTTGGTGTCGTTGTCCAGAAACACGAACCGCATGTCGTGGACGGTGCCAACACTGTCCACGAGTGCGTTGCCAATGCTGCCGTGCAGAGTCTCCAGAAAACCGCGCAGCCGCTTGGCTCCGCCTGGTGCGAGCGGGACGATCACCGTCAGCTCCGACACCTTACCCTGTCGGCGGCCGATCCGGCCGGCGGTTCCAACCGGCTCTGCCGGTTCCTTTACCTGCGCGCCCGACTTTAGAGCGCGTATCAGGTTCTCTAACGCGGTTTTCCCAATCTCTGGCGCGTCTGCGTAAAGCTCCCGCAGCTTCTGCACCTTCTGCTCGAGATCCGAGGACTGCTTCGATCCTGTCTTCACTTGCGTTTGGATGGCCATGTGTTGCTTCCCTGCCTTCTTGATTGTTGACTTGGTTGCGTTAGCGACTCTCTACGTGCCGGGACGGACAATAGCGAGTTCCTTCTGGCCACTCGGCTCATGTCGCGCTTCGCTCGGCACGCCCCATTTCACGACCTTCAGATCTAGGACGGCGATCGAGTAGAGCACCGGCACGAGGAGGAGCGTCACGAACGTCGCAACCGAGAGCCCTCCGATCTGGGCGTAGCAGAGTGGCTGCCACAGCGGCCCTCCATCCAACGCCAGTGGGAACAGGGCGAGCACCGTCGCAGCAACCGTGATCATGACCGGACGCAGCCGCTCGATACCGGCGTCAATTAGAGCCTGCTCCAGCGGTTCGCCCTTCTCGTGCTCCTCTTCGATGAAATCGAACAACACGATGATGTGGCTGACGATGACGCCTATCAGGCTGACAACGCCCAGGAACGCCATGAATCCGAACGGCGTTCTCATCAGCGCGAGCGCGATCAATGCGCCGACGACGCCGTACGGAGCCGCGGCGAAGACCAGGAACGGCTTCACAGCGTGATCGAACTGGATGAGGAGCGCGAGGTAGATCAGGAAGACTGAGATTCCCAGAACAATCAGCAGATCGAAAAAGCCACTCTCCTGCTTCGCCTGCTCGCCACTGATCTGCATGGTGTAACCGGCGGGCAGATTCGCGGCGAAGGTGCTGAGCCTGGGCAGAGCGGCGTTCAGCACTTCTGACGGCAGCGCGCCTGACACGGGGAAACTCGAGACGGAGATCGTCCGAAAGTGCTCCTGCCGCCGGATCCGCTGGGTCTCGATGGTGTTTCGAACGTGCGACACCTGGCTCAACGGAATCTTTTGTGTGCCCGTCGAGGAATACACGTACAGATTCTGGATGTCGGAGAGCTGCGCTCGCTCTTCCATGCGCAGCTGCGCGATGACCGGGATCTCCTTGTTGCCTTCTCGGAGCGTCGTCACCGGGATTCCGCTCATCGCGGCGCTGGAGGCAAATGCCACATCGAGGTTGCTCACACCGGTCATGCTGGCCCGATCGGGATCGATCTCGAGGCTGACCGCAGTCGTTTCATCGTTCCAGTCGTTACGAACGCGCGCAGACGCCGGCACAGACCTGAGAATGTCTTCGACCTGGCTCGCGAGCGCCCTGATGATCCTGAAGTCTCGAGAATGCCCCGCGCTCACATCCGCCTGCTCGGCGATCCGAATCTGCACCGGCATCTCGACCGGATTCGTCTGCAACTGGCGCACGTCGACGCGAGCTCCCGGTACGGACGACGAGATCGCCGTTTGGAGCTCGGGGACGAGTGTGGATGTGTCCTCTTTGTTGACGACCTGGATGACGACCTGGGCGTAATTCAACTGCTGGATCTCCGGCGCCACCGAGAACCAGAAGCGAGGCCCGCCTCCCCCCAGAAACGTCGTGAGCGACTGAAGAATCTGCCGCGGCTTTCCGTCCTTCGCCGGATGTTCGCGGCCGTATCGGTCGGCGACGTCCCGGACCAACTCTTCGACCCGCAGCGTCGCGTTGTTCGTTGCCGACAGCGGCGCATCGTTGGGCAGCCACACATCGACGTACGACCAATACTGCAGGTCGTCGGGAAAGAACTGCTGCTTCAGCACCGTGAATTCATAACCGCCGAGCACGAGAAACAGCAGGGAGACAGCAAACGCTCTCCATCGATATGCGATGAGCGTCGCGACCAGCTTTGCGTAGAGGCCCGTGAACCCGCGCTGGCGGCGTTCTGCGATGGGCACTGCGGGTTTCGAAGGCGCCCGCAACACGTAGTAACCCATCAGCGGGATGAATGTCTTCGCGACGACGAGCGAGGCCACGAGGGCGCAGGTCATCATCACCGGCAGGCTGTACAGAAAATCGCCGGTGCTGCCGCTCAACATCAGGAACGGCAAGTAGGCGACGATGTTGGTGATCGTCGCGAAGACGATGGCCTTTGTCAGACGCGTCGGTCCGAGCCAGGAGGCGATCTGGGGTGGGTATCCCGCCGCAAGACCTCGCTTGATGGCATCGCCCGCGACGACGGGGTTGTCCACCAGCAGGCCCAACGCGATGATGAGTGTGGCGATCGAGACCTGCTGCAGATCCAGTCCCAACACAGCTGCCATTCCGAGGCTCATGGCGAGCGTAATGGGAATGGAAAAGGCCATGAGCAGCGCAGAGCGCCAGTCCCAGAAGCCGATCGCCGAGACAAACACCACGAGGATGATCGCTTCGTAGAGCGCCGTCATGAAGAGATCGATGTTTTCCTCGACCTGGCGAGGCTGATCGGACGTGCGCGACACGATCAAGTCACCCGGGAGGAACCTGATGACGGACGCGAGCTTCTCGTCGACGTTTTTGCCAAAGGCGGCGATGTGCTCGCCGGCGCGCATCTGCACTGCCAAAGTGACGGCGCGACTGCGATGCCATCGTCCGTTCGCATCACGCCATGTGTAGAAATTCAGATACCGTGGCGGACTCTGGTACGCGCGGGTGATGTCGACGACGTCGCGAAGATACGCGGGGTTGCCCGAGGGCGACGAGGAGACAATGACATTGCCGATTTCCTGGGCGTTCTTGAACTTCCCGGATGGATCGATGACGAGGTTTTTCCCGCCGACCTCCAGGACGCCGCCGGGTCGGGTGATGTTGCGGGCGCTCAGCACGTCGCCGAGGCGCGACGCCTGCAATCCGTACGAGGCGAGTCGTTCCTGGGAATAGTTGAGGTACACAGCTTCAGGCAAAACGCCAACGCGATCGACCTTGGTCGCCTCGGGCGCGCCAAGCAGTGTTCTCGCGATCAGATCCGTGAAATCGTCCAGTTCCCTGTAGCTGTATTTGTCGCCCGCAACGGCCGCGAGCCGCGTTTCCGTGTCCTGCGGTTGCCTGATGATCACCACCGGCCAGCCGTCAGGATGCAGTTCGGACTCGTGAAGCTGCTCCGCGATGAACGATTTCACGAACGCCTGGATGCTCGCATCACTGGCGGTCGAGATTCCATCGACGCCGACAAACCCTGGCCCTTCGAGGGCATGAATGTCGCGAAGAACGCCCTGCTGGCCCACGAGATCCGCGAACAGGCGAACGTGCGGCTGAACGACGTCCAGCGACACTGATTGCGGGAACGCAGCGACGATGCTGACTCGATCCGCCTTCGCGCCTCGTCTGACCTGTTCGATTGCGCGGCGGATGGTCTGAGCCCGCACGGCGACTTCCGTCTTGTCGGCGGCTGGACTGGCGACGGTCAGCATCAGCGCTGCGGTGTCGCCGAAGTCGCTCTGAAAATTGATGGGCCCGGCGCCTTGTGGGAGTCGGCCGCTGAGCGCGTCGAGCTTGAGATTGATGTCAGCGAATTGTTTCTTCGCGTCGGCGACATTCTCGTCGAGTTGCACGTAGACGATGGAGAGCCCCGGCAGGGTCAGAGACTTGATGCCGTAGTCGGAGGCGGAGGCCGGATGAATGTGGGTGTTCTCCGCGATCTTCTGCTCGATAGGGCGGGTGACGAGCTCCTCCACATCGACGGTGGTACCTCCAGGCCACGGGCACACGGCCACTGCGACGCGCACCGGAATGTCGGGGTCCTTGCGCTGCGGCATCGATCGATAGCCGTACACGCCCCACAAAACCGTGCCAAGGAGCAGCACCCAGGCCACCTGCCGGTGCTCGGTGAAGAAGCGCCCGCTATTGCCGGTCTGCTCGAGGAGTTGTGCGTCGCTCGTGTGTGCCATGGAATGTAATCTCGCCGTTAGTGAGCATCAAGGCAGAACGCGCACTTGCTGACCGTCGCGGACCTGCGTCGCGCCGGTCACGATGACGCGCTCGCCTGGCTCGAGGCCGCGCTCGAGGCCGATCACGTTCCCGTAGGCGACGCCGAGCTCCACGGTACGAGCGCGGGCGAAGAATTGATCGCCGCGCTGCTCCACCACGAAGACACCGAACGCGCTCGGGTTGTCGGCCGCGCGCACAACTGCGCTCAGCGGGACCACCGGGACGGGGCCAGCTTCGCGGGCCCCGGATAGCGTGAGCGTGGCAACCATGCCGGGTCGCAGAACGTTGCCGGTGTTCGATACGGTTACTTCAATGGAGAACGTGCGCGTCCGCGGATCGGCGGCAGGAGCGATCGCCGTGATGCGGCCGTAGAAGTGGCCTGTGGCGGCTGCGGTCGTGATTACTTGAGGGTCGCCCAGCTTCAGCGATCCCACGACGAAATCCGGAACACCGAAGACAGCCTTTACGAGGTGCGTCTCAGCCAGGGAAAAGCCGAGGGAGGTCTGTCCGACGAGCGATCCGACTTCGACGTTGCGCTTGATCACCCACGCGTCGAGCGGTGCTCTGAGCGAGCAATCGTTCAGCGCAGTCTCGGCCTGATTCAAACCGCTCGCCGCGCTGCCGACACTGGCCGTCGTCGTGTCCAGCCTGGCTTTGGCCGCGTCGTACTGAGGTCTGGTCACGCTGTCCGTGCGAAACAACGCATCGGTTCGATCGAAATCGAGCCGCGCCTGCTCCAGTGCAGCCTGCGCCTGCGCGAGTTGGGCCTTGGCGACATTTACGTTCGCGACGTAGTCGCTCTCACGAACCCGAGCGAGCACCGTGCCGCGAGCCACCCAGTCGCCTTCCTGTACGTTCCGCATTCGACCATCGGCGCCTCGCACCTGCAAGATGCTCTCGATGTAGCCGCCGGACTTGAACGCGAGATCGACTTGCGAGTACGGCACGATGCCGGCCGAGTATGGAGTGCGATTGCCAACGTCGTGGGTTCCAATTGCGCTCACACCGACGGGAGTCAGAGGAGGTGCGGCCACGGCGGCGCTCTGACGACACGCCGCCGACAGATCGGACAGGCATATCAGGCCAATAAGGACTGCGCCTCGAGCACCCATGTCATTCACCTCCGAGAGCCCTCTCGAAATCAGCCATCGCGATCCAGAACGCGAGCAGCGCCTGCTGATACTGGTTGTTCGCGTCGGCCACTGCCGCGTGCTCTTGCAGCACGTCCTTGAGCAGCGCCGCTTTCAACGGGTACTGGTTCATCACCACACGGAGCCTTTCTTCCTCGGTCTCCTGAGCCAGGCGGGTGACTTCGACGAAGGCTCTCGCTTGCTGCAACTTGCGAAGGCGGGCATTGACATCCACGAGCACGGACTGCTCCGCCTCGCGCACCGAGTAACCCGCCTGCTGGATGGCGAGCGCCTTCTCCGCCAGTTCGCGTCGCTTGCGACCCCAGTCGAAGGGTTCCCAATTCACGAGGACGCCGACACTCGCCACGTTTCTTGGCAGGAACTCGACGTTGAACGTAGATAAGTAGTTGAACGCGAGGCTGACGTCCGGAATGTATTTGGAGACCTGTACGCGATAGTCCAGGGTGGCCTGGGTCGCCTTCAATCGTGCTTGCCTGACTTCGGGACGCTCGTCAAGTGCCTTGGCACCGACGTCGAGCGCCGTTTCGTACGAAGTCAGCTCCGCGACCGGTTGCACATTGAACTCGGCTCGCAAATCGCGCCCCATCAATTGGTTGAGGCTCTCGCGTTGAGACGCCAGCGCGTCGCCCAGCGTGAGGATCTGGTGCCGCGCCCGGGCCACTTGCGCCTTGACGGTGAGCGTGTCGGATTTCAGCACGACCTTCTGGACAAAATAACGGTCCGTGACTTGATCCAACTCCTCGCTGTACTTCAGCGCGTGCTCCGCGGACTCCAGGCTGCTCTGGGTTTGAAGCAAGGCGTAATACGCCTGCTTCACCTGATCGATGACGGTCTGTCGAGTCTGCCTCAAGCCCTCGCGAGCGATGTCGGTTCCCACCTCCTGAGCGCGAATCGACAATCCGATCTGATGCAGCTGGGACAGCGGTTGCGCGACCTGAGCGGTGACGAACGTCGTCGGCTGTCGTGGGGTCGTGATCTTCGTGTCGGTCGACGGAACGGGACCGACGGAATTGAACGTTCCAAACTGCCCTGCCCTGACCGTGAAGTCCAGCGAGGTGATCAGTTGCGACGCCAGAACGTACGTGCTGAAGGCGGGCAGACGCCTGGTGCGAGCCTCGGCGACGCGCTGCTGCGCCCGTTCCACGTCGAGCGTGGCGATCTTGAGCTGCCGGTTGCTGTCGAGGGCCATTGCGACAGCTCGATCGAGTCCGAGCACTGCGACTGAAGGCATCTCCGGCTCCTGTGCAGAGAGGCCGATCGGTACGGCCAGCATTGCCGCGAGCAGGGCGTGGCGTGTGAGCGACATTCTCTGTTGGAGGGGCACGATACATACCAGTGCCGCGACCCGAGCGGCTGCGGAGCATACGCGCGAAAGCAAGGGACTTTCGTATGCGAACGGGGCGACGCGGCTCAGCGACGCGCTGCGTTGTGCCGCGCGGCTGGCACGTTACCGGCGGATTGGCATTGCGATCGCCGCGATGGCACGGACAACGGGCGTCTGGCGATGGGGCGAGGGCTACTCAGACGCCGGGCGCTGAAAGGCTGACCGTCCAGGCACGATCACGTCAACTTCCGTTCCTACGTCGACTCGGCTCCACACTTTTAATGTTGCGCCGATATTCTTGGCGCGCTTGCGCATGCCATGAAGTCCGAAGTGGCCGGGACGTCCGGCTTGGACCACCTCGTCGGAAACCCCGCGACCATCGTCGTGAACCCGCACGCGGAGCTCGTCGATCGCAAATGACACCTCGACGTCGATTCGGCGTGCGGCCGCATGGCGGAACGCATTGGCGATGGCCTCACGCGCAATGCGATACACCTCGTCGCCGACGAGCGGATGCAGCGAGCGTGGCTGTCCCTGAACGACGATGTGAAACGATGGCCCATTCGGACCACGAAGTTCCTGCGCCGCCCGCGACAGGGCATCCGCGAGATCGTCACTCTCGGTCACGCCCCGGTGCAGTTCGGTCATCCCGCGGCGTCCGTCGCTCACGACACGTTGCATGCGTGTGCGCAGCGTTTCCAGCGTGTGTTTGGCGGCGTCGGGTTCGTGCGGCAGCTGATCGTCGACGATCTCTGCCTGGAGGCTCAAGGCTGCGAGATCCTGGATGAGCGTGTCGTGGAGCTCCTCGGCGATGCGCGTGCGGTCGGCTACGCGCGTCTCGAACTGCGCGCGAAGGCGTCGTGCAATCGTATAGAGACGCGCGCGATACGCGCCCCAGCCTGCCAGCAGCACCGCACATGCGGAGATTCCCTGAAACCAGGCGGTCTGATAGTACGCCGGTGCGACGCTGAAGGTGAACGTGGCACCGTCGTCATTCCAGAGTCCATCGTTATTCGACGCGATGACACGAAACTTGTAGTCACCGGGATGAAGCTCACTGTAGAAGGCCTGCCGCCGTGTTCCGGGGTCCTGCCAGTCCGAATCGTGACCCTCCAGCTTGTACCGAAAGCGCACTCTCTGTGGGACGACGAAGCTCAGCGCCGTGTAGTCGATTTCGATGTCGTGTGTCAGAGGAGGGAGACGAAGATCGTCGCGAGGCACGTAACTCTTTCGGTCGGCGACAACCTCTTCAACGTGCACCTGCGGAGGTACCACATTCGCAGCCTGGTGAGCGGGATCAAGCATTTGCAGCGCGGCGCCATTGGCAAACCACAACCGTCCGTCAGCAGATCGGGCCGCTCCCTGGAAGGGAGCAAAACCGGGTAGTACGCCGTCAAATGCATCGTAAGTCTTGAGCTGCACTCTGATATCGGGCTGTCCCCACCATCGTTGGAGTTCTGGGCTGGTAATCTGGACGAGTCCACACTGCATGTACAACCACAGAGATCCCTGGCGGTCGGCCACAAGTGCATTGACACCGTCGCACGGAAGGCCGTTTCGGACTGTGAGCGTCTGCTGTTTTCCTTCATTCCATCCGACGAGTCCGGACGCAGTCGCCCCAAATACCGCACCATCGGAGTGGCCGAACAGCTGATTGACCTGAGCATCCAGCCTGTTCCTGTAAGGAACGATCTCTACCTCGCCGTGACGATAGCGAGCCAGATCGCCATTCATGAGACCTAGCCAGATACCGCCTTGGGGATCGGCCGCAACTTTACGAAATGGCGGTATGCGAGGAGGCGATAGTTCTTCTTGGACCTGGAGGTGTTGGATCCGGACAAGGGTCCTCGGCGGCCGGTTGACCGCGAGCCAGATGTTGCCATCAGTATCTTCAGCGATCTCGGTAATCAGTCCAATCGGGCTGCCATCCGATCTGTCGATTCGACGGAACCGTCCACCCTCGTAGAGCGACAGCGATGTATCGAGGCCGACCCATAGCCGTCCCGCATGATCTTCGAACAGCGAGGTCACTTGATTGCCAGGCAAACCCTTCCCTCGTTGAAGCGATGACACACGCGTCTGACGAAGAGCGTCCAAGGCACCCTCGCCGCCGATCCAGACGGTACCGTCCCGCGAGGCGAGCACCGAATCGACCTCCTCCGTTCTGAGTCCTTCGCGAATTGAAAAGGTCGCAACTCGCAGGTCACGAAACATATCGATGCCATGCGTTGTCGCTATCCACAGATTACCCTCGCGATCCTGGTAGAAGCCGTAGACGGAGTCGCTCGACAGACCGTCTGCACTGCGAAACGTATCGACCTTCTGCTCATGAATCCGATAAATGCCCTGCTTATATGTGCCAATCCACAGCGCGTTGTCGCGATCCAGGAACAACGCTTGAACGCCCAACGTGCTGCTATCCAATCCGGGTGTTACAAACGGCTTCCAGATATCGTGGACCAGTTGCTGTAGTCCGAGACCCTGGCCAGTCAATGCCATGCCTACCCACAGCGTGCCATCAGGATCTGAAGCGAGGCCCATCACTCCATCTATCCCTTCATTCGATTTCAATCCACGTGGCGCGTACGCGTGGAATGAGCCCGGTGCTCCGCCCACAAGCGTTGTACTGCCACCGAGCCAAAGATGTCCCAGCTTGTCCTCAGCCAATGGTCCGACGCCGGAAGCCGGGATTCCATCGGTCTTCCCGTAGCACCGCATGCCTGTCCCGACGACCTGGCAGAAAGATCCGGTTTCGTCCTCTATTCGTGAACGCGCGATCCAGACTCTTCCGTCGCGATCTTCAAGGATGGAATTGATCAGGGCCCTTCCGGTCTGATAGTTGATCAGGTCCTGGTTCACCCAGCGGCTCAAACCCGCTTGAGTCCCGATCCAGAGGCTTCCATCACGCGCAGCCAGAAGGCTCCGGACAACGGGAGAAGGCAACGCCTTACCGCTGGGCGGCGTCCATGGAACAAAGCGCACGCCATCGAAGCGCACCAGCCCCGCATCAGTCCCGATCCAGAGGTAGCCATCCGCAGTCTGCGCAATCACATTCGGCATCGCGCCAAGGAATCCGTCCCGGATTCTCCAGGCGGTATGTCCATACTGTGAGATGTGTCTGGTCGGGTCGAGCGCCTGCGCTGGTCGCGTGGCGATTGCCAGCAGGAACAGACAAGGGAGAATCAACCGGCGGAACACCATCATGATGCTACGCCCAATCCAGTCAGGGATCCGGCATCCGAAGCTCCCGCCAGCCGAACAAACGCGCGTCCACGGAGTACGCGCCGGGACCGATCATGAGCAGCGCCGTTGCAACGCCGGCCAGAAGCCCGTGCACGCGAAGGCTGTCGAACAGCAGCGGCCCGCCGGTGAAGAGCGACCATCCTGCGGTGCCCACAGCAACGGCTGCGACGGCGCTGGACGCGAATGGCGTCACGAATCCGGCGATCACCAAGCCGCCTATGCAGGCCAGCGCCAGCCGAGTCCCGATTGGGGGAGCGATTACTGTGATCAGCGTGAGCAGCAGCGCCAACCGGAGACAGAGCAAACCGAGGCCCGCCCACCCGCCCGGGAACGCCGAGAACAGCCGGTCCACGCGCCGAGCGTAGATGAGCGCGCGCGCCGGCGAAACGCCAGGACAGGTAGGGGCCTGCTAACCCTTTCGGGTGTCATCTAGAGATGTATGACGCCGCGCTTGATCGCCGTGGTGACGGCGCCGGTGCGATCCTCGGCGCCGAGCTTGGCGATGATGCTCTTGATGTGCATCTTGACCGTCTCTTCGGAGATGCCCATGGTGGCGGCGATCTCCTTGTTGTGAGCGCCGGTCGCGACGACGGTCAGCACTTCGATTTCGCGTCGCGTCAGCGGCTCGTCCGTCAGATGCGCGGCGACGGCGGCGGCCACTTCTGGCGGAATCGCCTTGTCGCCGCGGTGCACTTTGCGAATGGCCTCGAGCAGCGCTTCTCTCGGCATCCCCTTCAGTACGTATCCCTTTGCGCCGGCTGAAAGCGCACGGTGTATGTCCACGTCCCCTTCAGAGGAGGAGACCACGAGAATGCGTGCGTCTGCCCTCTCGCCGAGAATCCGCGCGATCACTTCGATGCCGCTGATGTCCGGCAGTCGAAGATCGACGAGCGAGACATCGGGTCGATGGATGCGGAACAGCTCGAGGCCGTCGCAGCCGGACGTGGCCTCGGCGATCACCTGCATGTCTGCCTGACGGTTGATCAGGGCAGCGAGGCCCTCGCGGACGAGCGCGTGATCGTCGATGCACAGGACGCGAATCGGGGACGTTGTCATACGCGCGCGTTACCAGCCTACCTCAATGGGTGGCCTCGTCACTCTCCGGCGGTCGCTCGATCCCGAGTTTCTTCATCCGGAACTGGAGACTGCTTCGTGCGACGCCCAGGTGGTAGGCGGCTCCCCGCGGCCCGGACAGAATCCAACGGGTCTTCTTCAATGTCGCCAGGATGTGGGCTCTCTCGGCCTCCTCGAGTGTCTGCTGTGACGCGCTCGTTTTCGATGCGTCATCGATTTCCGATACGGGCACCTGCAGCACGTCACCTGAGGAGAGAACCACTGCGCGTTCGATCAGATTCTGCAGCTCCCGAATGTTGCCAGGCCACGAATATCGCAACAGCGCATTCATCGTCGCCGGCGCGATGCGCGTGATCGTCCGGCGCATGCGCCGAGCATACTCGTGTGTAAAGTGCGTGACCAGCAGCGGAATGTCCTCGGGCCGGTCACGCAACGGTGGGATCCGGATCGGGAAGACATTGAGCCGATAAAAGAGATCTGCGCGAAACCGCTTGGCGTCGACCATGTCCGGGAGGCTCACGTTCGTCGCGGCCACCAGTCGCGCGTCGGTGCGCAGCGTGCGGGAGTTGCCGAGTCGTTCGAATTCACGCTCCTGAAGAACGCGGAGCAGCTTTGGCTGAAGTTCGAGCGGCGCCTCTCCAACTTCGTCGAGAAATATCGTGCCGCGATTGGCCAGCTCGAATCGGCCGATGCGCTGCGCGACCGCACCCGTAAATGCGCCCTTTTCGTGTCCAAACAGCTCGCTTTCGAGCAAGCCTGTGGGAATCGCGGCGCAGTTGCACTTCACGAAGGCGTTCGCGCGTCGGGCGCTCAAATTGTGGACGGCGCGAGCGATCAGTTCCTTCCCCGTCCCGGTCTCACCGCAGATGAGCACCGTCGTATCGGTGGGGGCCACCGTCTCGAGTTGCGTCACCACGTTCCGGAGCGCGACGCTCTGTCCAACGATTCCTTCGCAGATTACGTCCTCAGGGGCGGGATCTCCTAGAAGCATGGGACCCGCTGACACCATGTCGGCACACATCAGTCGTGACCTCAGCCGCTGTTCACGCTGCGAGTCGGGTCGATCCGGGTCCGCAATGGTGACGGCATTCGCATTCATCGTCTTCACCTGGTTTCCGTTACCGCTTTTCTTCCGACATCCACTCCCTCATGTACGCCGGACAGTTCTCGACTCGGATCCCACGAGCCTCGCACCGGATCAGGAACCGTATGCCGTCGGCGTCGATGAGTCTGAGGTCACGCAGGTCGAGAGCCAGTCCGGGTTCCGGTTCGCGTGAGACGATCTCCTGCAGTTGCGTGAGGTCGTCGCCGCCAATGCGACCGATCAACTTCAGCACCGTGACGGCCTTTTCGGACCGCTGAATCTTCAACATGTTGCCAGCCCGGACCGTCGCCGCGGATAGCATGGTGGGACTGCAAGAGCAGCGCCGGTCACAATCATGCCGAAACACAGCACGTCGATGCCGAACCTTTCACCGGTTCGTGGAAATTTCCGATATTCGGTGACCGATGGACATCACAGCCTTGTGTACTGATGCTTGTCGATCTTCAGCGATCGAATCTTCGCGTCGAGCGTCGACGCCGGCATGCCCAACCGCGCGGCCGCGCCGTGGCGGCCTGACACACGGCCCTTGCACTCCGCCAGCGCGGACTCGATGAGGGCCTTTTCGTGCGCCTGGACGGCGTCGGTCAGCCTGCCGTCCGGTGCCAGGGCTGCAGCCGGCGATCGTGGCAGCCAGCTCTCGTCCACCGACAGCGTGTCGGTCTCGCATAAGATCACAGCGCGTTCGATCACGTTCTGAAGTTCTCGAATGTTGCCTGGCCATGCGTAGGATCGCAGCAATTCGAGCGTTGTCTGGTCGACTCTGCGAATGCGCTTTCCTGCTTTGCTCGCGTATCGATCGATGAAGTACTCGACGAGCATCGGAATGTCCTCGGTACGGGCGCGGAGCGGCGGCATCTCCACAGGAAAGACATTCAGCCGATAGAAAAGGTCGCTGCGAAATGATCCGGCGGCGATCGCGGCAGACAGGTCTCGATTCGTCGCAACGATGACGCGCACGTCGGCGTGAATGACGTCGGTCCCCCCGACGCGCTCGAACGCCCGCTCCTGCAGGACGCGCAGCAGGGCGACCTGCGTTTCCGCCGGCAGTTCGCCGATCTCGTCGAGGAAAATGGTTCCACCCTCCGCCAGCTCGAAGCGCCCGAGCCGCCGCTGCAGCGCCCCGGTGAACGCCCCCTTTTCGTGACCGAACAACTCCGAGGCAATCAGTGCGGACGGGATCACAGCGCAATTGATGCTGATGAACGCGCGCGCGGCCCGGTGCGATCGCTTGTGAATCGCCCGGGCCACCAGCTCCTTTCCCGTTCCGGTCTCGCCGGTGATGAGCACCGTTGAATCGGTTGGGGCCACCTTCGAGACGTGTGACAACAGCGCGCGCAGCGGGGCGGACGCCCCAATGATCTCCTCGAACATCGACGCTTTGTCGACCTCCTCACGGAGGGCCGACGTTTTCCTCGCGGATCCGTTGCTCAGCGCGCTTCCGATCGTCGATATCGATCCCGGTCGCGTACCATCGAACGATCTCTCCGCGCTCATCGCGCAGAGGCTCGTAACGGATCAAGGCCCACCGATACTCTCCATCGTGTCGGCGAATCCGCGCTTCCAGCTCGGATGG
>WNEY01002832.1_pt1 | contig 22439 bp, 25 predicted proteins | sample 5400531 | NCBI WGS metagenome assembly WNEY01 (sample SAMN13153338, study PRJNA577476) | soil metagenome | isolation source: 200 cm saprolite under Douglas fir tree site 1 | place: USA:California | collected 2015-04-18
GTCGCGCCCATAGCTACGGCAATGGGCGCTCCCTGCGTCCTTGCATCGCTTGGTGCTAGCGACCCAGAAGCTCGGAAGCATTACTGGACGGGGCACTAGCTGTAGATCCCCTTCTGCCCAACCTGGAGCGCGAGCAGAAGCTGCGTGAAGATCAGGCCCATCGCCTCGGGCAGGCTCTCGGTGGTGAACTCGGTCGTGCGCGGCGTCGGCTTGCGCACGTCCGGGATCAGCTCGCACGTCGATGCGATCGTCGTCGAGTTCCATTCGAAGGCGAACGTGTACGGGGCCTCCACGCGATGCGCCTCGCGGCCGCTCGCGCCGAGAGCTTTCGCGACGCCGTCGCGAATGCCCTTCTCGGTGACGTCGGGATGCAGACACTCCGCCGTGAACATGTCGATGCCGTCCTTCACCGCGAACGTCTCGAGCCCGTCGCCGAGGACGCGCGTCGCCTCCGCGCACACCGCACGGTCGCCGGCGACGAACGCGACCGGAACGCCGTGGTGGCCTGCGAGCAGCGAGTTGAGCCGCGTCTCGCCGATCGGCTCGCCCTCGAGCAGCAGGTTTTGCACCTCCTTGCCGAGGAGCGTGTGGTTGAGGACGCCTCCTTCCGTGCCGGCGCAGGAGTGATAGCCGATGAACACGGCGGCGTCGAACGTCTCATCGAGGCCCTGCACCATGCACATCGGCTTGTGGAACCCCTTGATCACGCGTGCACGCGAGTCGAGCTGCTCGATCAGCAGGTTGCGCATGATCCAGTGCGAGTCGTTGACGAGCACCTCCGTCGCCCCCGCGTCGAAGGCTCCCTTGATGGCCGCGTTCGCGTCGCGCGTCATGAACACGCGCCCGCGTTGATAGTCCGAACCTTCGGGCAACACGTCCTCGGGGTCGGTGAGGGCGGTGATGCCCTCCATGTCGACCGAGATGAAGACCTTCATGGCATTCCTCCTTCGGGTCAGGAAACAGGAGCCGCCCGCGTCTCGAGCAGCGTCGCGCCGAGCCGGGCCGCACCGAACCGGACGAGGTCGTCGGACGGTACGCCGGCTTCGCTCTCGACGCGCTCGAGCACGCGCGCGGCCTCGCGCTCGTCGAGGCCGCCGGTGTTGACGGCGACGCAGCGGACGCAGGCAGGGCGGACGTACCGCGTCAGATCCTCGTACGTCGCCACGAGCTCGGAGAGCGGGGGCACGGGCTTGCGCTCGTACTCGATCATTCGGGTCCGGCTCGGGTTGTGGCACAGGACGAGATCCGTCGGTGCGGAGCCGTGGAGCAGCGCCAGGGTGACCGCCGAGAACGCCGGGTGGGCGATCGAGCCCTGGCCTTCGACGATCACGTACCGTGCCTGCTCGGCCGCCCGGAGGACCAATGCCTCGGCGACACCCGGCATGAAGTCGCCGATCACCCGGTCGATTGCGACGCCCCAGCCGGCGATCGCGATCCCGGTCTGGCCGGTCGCGACGAACGCCGAGGTCTCGCCCGCGTCGCGGAGCGCGCGCGCGAGACAGAGGGCGGCCGTCATCTTGCCGACGGCCGCGTCGTCCCCGACCGTCAGCGCGACCCGTGTGTCGGGGAGGTCGAGGACGCGGCCCGTGGCGAGCCGGAGCTCGTCCGGAGGCCGCCGCAGGTCGATCAGCCGCACACCTCGCCGTGCGGCCGCCGCGCTCAGCTCACGGTCGTCCGAGAGGAAGAGGTGCATGCCCGCGACGATGTCGACGCCGCCGTCGATCGCAGCGAGGATCGAGGGTCGCCACGCCGGCGGGATCGCTCCCCCGGCGGGGGTCGCCCCGAGCAGCAGCGCCGTCGGGCCGAAGGCCAGGCCGTCCTGGACCGAGCCCACGACCGGCACCGAGGGGACGTCAGGGACGAACTGTTCGGCGCCGCGCCCGTCCCACGTCGAGTCGACGACGGCCACCGCCGACTCCGGGCGGAAGCGCAGCACGCCGTGCGCGAGCTTCCCGTGCACGTCCCCGAGCAGTCCTTCGGCGAGCACGAGGAAGCGGGTCCCCGGGCCGATTCCCGGATGGTCGCCGATTCGAGCGCTCATCAGAAGTGGGGCGGCGTGATGCAGGAGACCGCGACGAGCATCTCGTCGCCGACGTTCCGCAGCGCGTGCGGCACGCCGCTGGCGTACGTCGCCGCGTCGCCTTCGCCGAGCTCGTAATCCTGCCCGGCAAGCTCCAGGCAGCCCTTGCCGCGGAGGACCATGCAGCACTCCTCGCCCTCGTGCGCGAACCCGCCCTCGAACGTCACCCCGCCGACCTCGACCTCGTAGTAGAGAACCTCGAGGCTGCCCTCGAGGTTCGGCGTCAGCAGCTGGTACACGACCGGCGAGCCCGGCATGCTGAGCGTCTTGCGCTCCCCCGCGCGGACGACGACGGCCGGAGCAGGGTGCTCGTCCGGAAGCAGGTCGAAGACCGGCACGCCGAGCGCCGCCGCGATGCGCCTCAGGGTCATGATCGACGGATTGACGAGGCCGCGCTCGATCTGGCTGAGCGCGCTGGGCGTCACCTGCACGACCGCCGCGAGCGCCGCCAGCGTCAGGCCCCGCTCGGCTCGGCGCGTGCGGATCGCCTCGCCGAGCGCGGTCGCGAGGCGCTGCCGGTCGACCGCGTCGTGTGCAGGGGCGGCGTCACTCATTAAGTCCGACTGTAAAGAGTCGCGTTCGCGGGAGCAATCCGGTTGCTTCCTGCGGTGCAAGCCGCGTAAGATCGGCCGATTCCCGATTCAGCGCCACTTCACGAGGAGGACATGATGAAGCGCGTCCGTGCTGCGAGATCGACTCGGAAGCGAACCCTCGGGGTCACGGCGCTCGCGGGGCTCACCGCGGCGGCGGCGCTCGCCGTCGCCGGCGCGGGGTGGAGCACACCCTCGGGGCCCGCCGACTCCGCGGCCGGCCCGAAGCGCGGAGGCGTGCTCAAAGTCGGGAGGGTCGCCGACGCGATCAGCTTCGACCCGGTGTTCCTCACGGACAACATGTCGATCTGGGCGAAGCTGCTCCTCTTCCAGCTCCTCGTGCGCACGAGCAAGGACGGCAAGGGCGTCGTCCCGGACCTCGCCGACCGCTGGTCGCACTCCACCGACGGCCAGACCTGGACGTTCCACATCAGGAAGGGCGCCGGCTTCTCCGACGGGCAGCCGGTGACGTCGGCGGACGTCAAGTTCTCGTTCCAGCGCGTCATCACGTCGAAGGGTTCCTGGGCGGCGGCGCTGTTCCCGAAGATGACGATCTCGACGCCGAAGGTCGACACGGTGGTCTTCAAGCTGAAGGAGAAGTGGGCGCCGTTCCTCGCCGACGTCTCCGTGCACGGAGCGGCGATCATCGAGAAGAAGTACTTCCAGAAGGTGGGCGCAAAGACGTTCAGCGACAAGCCGATCGGCTCGGGCCCCTTCTACGTGGCCACGTGGAAGAAGGGGAACGAGATCGTCCTCAAGCGCAACTCGCACTTCTGGGACAAGACGCGCCCGTACCTCGACGAGGTCGACCTGCTCGTCCTGCCCGACGACAACACGCGCATGCTCAAGGTGCAGTCGGGCGAGATCGACATCGGCGAGGACGTGCCCTTCAACCAGATCAACAAGCTGAAGAGCGCACCCGGCATCCAGATGCTCGTGCAGCCCTACGACCGGATCGACTGGATCCAGTTCAACGAGAAGAACGCGAAGTTCAAGTCGGCGAAGGTCCGGCAGGCGGTCAACTACGCCGTCGACCGGAATGCGATCGTCAAGACCGTGCTCTTCGGGCACGGCGAGGTGCCGACGTCGTTCCTGCCGAAGATGGCTTTCACCGACACGCAGAACAAGCCGTACCCGTATGACGTCGCGAAGGCGAAGCAGCTGCTGGCGCAGAGCCCCTACCCGAAGGGGTTCAAGACGACGGTGACGGTCGTCGCGGGCGACACGATCGGTGCGCAGGTCGCGTCGATCGCCAAGGCGCAGCTGAAGCAGATCGGCATCGACCTGCAGATCCGGCAGCTCGAGGGCGCGACCCAGTACAGCGACCTCGCGCTCGGCAAGTACGAGATGGCCGAGGGCTACATGACGAGCGACATCATCGATCCCTCGGAGCTGATCGCCTACGCCGGCGCCGGCGACGAGGGTACGTACTCCGTTTGGACGTGGTACAACAACAAGCAGGTCAACAAGCTCGCGTCAGACGGCTTGCGGGAGCTCAACCCGGCGAAGCGGGCGGCGATCTACACGAAGATGCAGCAGCAGATCTGGAAGGACGCACCGTACCTCTGGCTCTACTGGTCGCCCGCACGGACGGCCGTGCGCTCGAATGTGCACGGCTACTCGAAGCTGCCGACCGGCAACTACTGGCTCGAGAACGTCTGGAAGTCGTAGGCGTCGTCCGAAAGGTGCCGCGGCGGGGCCGCTCGGCACGGCCCCACCGCTTCGCACGGTGAGACGATGGCGGCGTTCTACGCCCGACGGCTGATCCAGCTGATCCCGGTCGGCTTCGGGATCACGCTCGTCGTCTTCCTGCTGATCCGCCTGATCCCGGGTGATCCGGCGCGCGTGATCCTCGGCATTCACGCGACGCCCGAGCTCGTGCGGGAGGTGCGGCAGAACCTCGGGTTGAATCGCTCGCTTCCCGAGCAGTACTGGATCTTTCTCAAGCACCTCGTGCGCGGTGATCTCGGCCACTCGTACTTCTACTCGTCATCGGTCGCCCGACTCGTGCTCGACCGCGTCATGCCGACGGTTTTCCTGCTCGGGTACGCCGCGCTGTTGACCGCGCTGATCGCCGTGCCCACGGCGATCGTCGCGGCGCTGAAGCGAAACACGATCTGGGATCAGCTGGCCCGCTTCACCTTCGTCTTCGGCGTCGGGTTGCCGAGCTACTGGCTGGGGATCGTGCTCGTGCTCCTGCTGTCGATCAAGGTGCGGGTGTTCCCGGTCGCGGGCTACGGGACGGGCTTTCCCGGTCACGTGCGCTATCTCTTCCTCCCCGCGGTGACGATCGCGCTGAGTCTCGTGCCGCTCGTTCTCCGCGCACTGCGTGCGAGCATGACGGAGACGCTGCAGGCGGACTTTGTCGACACCGCTCGGGCCAAGGGCCTGCCGCAGCCGGTCATCCTCGTACGTCACGTCGTCCGAACGGCGCTGATGCCGGCCGTCACGGTGCTCGGCCTCAACATCGGCTACCTCGTCGGCGGAACGGTGATCATCGAGAACGTCTTCGCCGTCCCCGGACTGGGGCAGTTGATGATCAACTCGATCGGGACGCGCGACTACCCGACGGTGCAGGGCGTGACGCTCGTCTTTGCGGTGCTCGTCGTGCTCGTCAACCTCCTGACCGACTCCGTGTACCTGCTGCTCGACCCGCGTGTGAGGGGGCATCTGCGGTGAACGTGATCGCCGTACGCCTGCCGCGCGCCGGTCTCCGGCTGCGGGGCCGTCCCGTGCCGACCACAATGCTCGTCGGCGGCGCGCTCATCCTGCTCTGGGTGCTCGTGGCTGCGGTCGGGCCGCTGATCGTGACCGCGGACCCGACAGCGATCCACCTGGAATCGACTCTGCAGCCGCCGAGCTGGGCACACCCGTTCGGCACTGACAACCTCGGTCGAGACATCGCGCTGCGCGTGATGAACGGCGCCCGCGTCGACCTGGAGATCGGGCTGTTCTCCGTCACGCCCGCGCTCGTGATCGGGTCGGTGCTCGGCGCGCTCGCCGGCTTTCACGGGCGGCTGGTCGACACATTGCTCGGCCGGCTCGTCGACATCGTCGTCGCATTTCCGTTCTTCGTGCTCGTCATCGCGATCGTCGCCGCACTCGGACCTGGTCTGCGCAACATGTACGTCGCGGTCGCGCTCGTCGGCTGGGTGAGCTACTTCCGGCTCGTCCGCGCGGAGATCGTCGTCGCGAAGCAGCTCGACTACACGAGCGCCGCACGTGTCCTCGGCTTCACCGACCGGCGGATCCTCCTCAAGCATCTGTTCCCGAACGTGATCGTCCAGTCGCTGATCTACGCAACGTCCGACTTCGTCCTCGACATCCTGCTCGGCAGCTCGCTCGGCTTCCTCGGGCTGGGCGCACAGCCCCCGACTCCGGAATGGGGCGTGATGATCGCGGAGGGCCGCGATTTCCTCACGATCGCCTGGTGGCCGAGCGCCGTGCCCGGGCTCGCAATCGTCGCGCTCGCCATCGGCTTCAGCCTCTTCGGCGACGGCCTCGCGGACTACATGCGACCCGAGGTGAAGAAGTGACCGCGGCAGCGGCACATCCGGAGCCTGGTGAAACGCTTCTCGAGGTGCGTGACCTGGTGGTCGAGTTCCCGGGTGGGGTGCGCGCCGCCGACGGCGTCTCGTTCGAGATCCGCAGGGGCGAGTTGTTCGGGCTGGTCGGGGAGTCCGGCAGCGGCAAATCGACCGTGATCCGCTCGCTCATCAGGCTGCTGCCGCCGACCGCGCGCGTCACGGGCGGCGAGGTGCGTTTTGGGGGCCGCGACGTGCTCGCGCTTTCGGAACGCGAGCTGCGCCGGCTGCGCGGCGCGCGAATCGCGATGGTCTTCCAGGATCCGCTCACATCGCTCAACCCCGTGCTGCCCGTCGGCCTGCAAATCGCGGAGGGGCTGCGCTGGCACTCGGATCTCGGCTCGTCGGAGCGGCGCAAGCGCGTGCTCGAGGTGATGGGCCTCGTCGGCCTGCCGGACCGCGCCCGCCTGCTCCGCGCGTACCCACACGAGCTCTCAGGCGGGTTGCGCCAGCGCGTCGCGCTCGCGCTCGCGCTTGTCTCGCAGCCGACACTGCTGCTCGCGGACGAGCCGACGACTGCGCTCGACGCGACGATCCAGGATCAGATCCTCAAGCTGCTCGTCGAGCTGCGCGACAGGCTCGGTACGAGTGTCGCCCTCGTCACGCACGATCTCGGAGTCGTTGCGCAGACGTGCCAGCGCGTCGCGGTCATGTACGCGGGCCGGATCGTCGAGACCGGACCGGTCGAACGGATCTTCGACGAGCCCGCGCACCCGTACACGCGGGCGCTGCTGGACTCGATCCCGCGTGGATCCGTCGCCGAAGGACGGCTGACTCCCATCTCCGGCTCGCCGCCGAGTCTCGACGAGCTTCCCGGTGGCTGCCGCTTCGCGCCGCGCTGCCGCTTCGCCGAGCCGAAGTGCACTGTCACCGATCCTCCACTGACTGCGCACGCGCCCGGCCACGCCGGCGCGTGCCTGCGGCGCCCCGAGATCCAGGAGCTGCTGCGTGGCTGAGTCGATCCTCGAGCTCGACCGCGTGTACAAGAGCTTCCCGATCCGGCGCGGCCTGCTCGATCTGGTCCGCGGCCGGTCGCGCGCGCACGTGCAGGCGGTGACCGACGTCTCGCTCACCCTGCGCGAGGGCGAAACCCTCGGCCTCGTCGGCGAGTCCGGCTGTGGCAAGTCGACGCTCGGACGGCTGATCGTACGCCTGCTCGACCCCGCCGCAGGCCGGATCCTCTACCGCGGCCGTGACATCGCGCGGCTCGGTGGAACAGAGCTTCGACAGACGCGGACCCGGCTCCAGATGATCTTCCAGGATCCGTACTCGTCGCTCAATCCGCGGCTGACCGTCGGACAGGCGATCGCCGAGCCGTTGCGCGTCCACGCCCTCGTGCCGCGGGCCGACGTACCGGCCGAGGTGGAGCGCCTGCTGGAGCAGGTCGGCCTCGCACGCGCGCATGCGAAGCGCTATCCGTTCGAGCTCTCGGGCGGCCAGCGTCAGCGCGTCGGGATCGCCCGCGCCCTGTCGGTGCGGCCCGAGATCCTGATCGCGGACGAGGCCGTCTCGGGGCTCGACATGTCGATCCAGGCACAGGTGCTCAACCTGCTCGCCGACCTGCGCGACGAGCTGAACCTGACCATGGTGTTCATCTCGCACGATCTCGCCGTCGTCGAGTACCTCAGCGACCGGATCGGCGTCATGTACCTCGGCCGCCTCGTCGAGCTCGGTGCCGCAGCGAAGGTGTTCCGCGGTCCCGGCCACCCCTACACCGCAGGGCTGCTGAATGCGATCCCGTTTCCGGATCCGAGAGTTCGAACGCGTGCCGCCGCCGTCGTCGGCGAGTTGCCGAGCGCTGTACGGCCGCCTTCGGGCTGCGTCTTCCGCACACGCTGCCCGCTCGCCCAGCCCGTGTGCGAGACGCTCCCGCCTGCAGTTCAGCTCGGGGACGAGGGGCACTGGGCCGCGTGTCACTTCGCGGGCGCAGTCTCAGCACCCGCCCGCTCGAGCGCGTGACCGGCGCTCTACCGCCGGCCGCCTACTCCCACTCGATCGTCGCCGGCGGCTTCGACGTCACGTCGCGCACGCGGCTGACTGCGGGGATCTCGTTCACGATCTGCGACGAGACGCTCTCGATCACATCGTGCGGCAACTTCGTCCAGCCTCCCGTCATCGCGTCCTCGCTCGTCACGGCGCGAATCCCGACCGGATAGCCGCAGGCGCAGCCCGCGGCCTCACCGACGAGGAGCAGCGGGCGCGTCAATACGTGTGTCGAGGAATTGCGCGAGGCGTTCGGCGAGACGGGGTTCGGCGTACTGGTTGAACGTGTCGCCAATACGCGCGGCGGCGAGGTCTTCTACCAGTGCTCCCACCGCACGACCTCGTCGAGCGAGCGGCGCCGCTGTCTGAATCGAGACGACGAGCGCGCCGCGTTCGGGTCAGGCTTGCCTTTGCCAATCGTGACGCCGGCGACGACCCAGACATCGTCCGGGATCCCGAGTAGGTTCTTGAACCGCTGCATTTCGGGGACCGTGACGCCGTAGACGCCGGCGACGAGGCCCTCGTCGATCGCCGCGAGGAGAAGCAGCATCATGGCAGCGCCCGCGTCCACGAACCAGAACGGCGCGGGCCACTCGACTTCGACTCCGCCTGTGACCGCGAGCTTGTCTTCCTCGTTGTAGCGGTCGTGGTAATCCTGCTCGCGCGTGCAAACGATGACGTGCACGGGGGCGACGCTTAGCCATGGCTCGCGTCCTTGCTCGACCGTCTCCTCCTCCTTCAGCAGGTGCGCGATCTCGGCGCGCGCGGCACCGTTGGTGACGACGATGAGCCGCTGCCCTTGTGAGAAGCCCCCGCTCGGCGCGCGGCGGACCGTGCGAACGATGCGCTCGATCTGTTCCCGCGAGATCGGATGGGGTTCGTAGTGTCGCACCATCCGGCGCTGTTTCAGAATGTCAGCGAAGTTCAAGCGCTGAGACTTTAGGACAGTGCGCACGAAGGTGTAGCGAAGTTGGCTCAAAGTCACGCAAAGCGGAGCGCCACAATGGCCGCATGGCGTTCAAGTGGCTTGCATGGCTCGGCCAAGGCCGCCAAGCTAGCCTGGCTCAGCCAACTGCGCCAAGAGCGTTGGCGCAGTACAACACGCATGACGCACGCAACGTCTTTTCGCATTTGCTGCGCCGCGTGCGGCGCGGGGAGGAGATCGTTATCGCGCACGCCGGCAGGCCGGTCGCAAAGCTCGTGCCCTATCGCGGCACAGACGACACACGACCGGGCCTTCTACGGCTGCATCTGCTCGTGAACGACGGCCTCGTCGTCGACGAGCCCGATCCAGATCCCGATCCCGTTACTCCCACTCGATCGTCGCCGGCGGCTTCGACGTCACGTCCAGCACGACCCGGTTGACTGCGGGAATCTGGTTCACGATCCGCGACGCGACGCTCTCGATCACGTCGTACGGCAACCTCGCCCAGTCGGCGGTCATCGCGTCCTCGCTCGTCACGGCGCGAATCACGACCGGATAGCCGTATGTGCGCGCGAGCGGATCGCCGGCAGCACGCAGAACGATTGCCACAGATCGCGGTACAGTCCGGCGCGGCGCACCTCCTCTTGCAGAATCGCATCGGCCTCGCGCAGCGTCTCGAGCCGCTCCTCGGTCACGTCGCCGATGATTCGGATCGCGAGACCCGGCCCGGGGAACGGCTGGCGCCAGACCATCCGCTCCGGCAGCCCGAGTTCCTCGCCGACGCGGCGCACCTCGTCCTTGAAGAGCATTCGCACCGGCTCGACGAGTTCCATCTTCATGTCCGCCGGAAGGCCGCCGACGTTGTGGTGAGATTTGATCGTCTCCGCGTTCTCCGTACCTCCGGACTCGATCACGTCGCTGTACAGCGTCCCCTGCACGAGGAACCGAACGTCGCCGAGACCACGCGCCTCCTCCTCGAAGACGCGGATGAACTCCTCGCCAACGATCTTCCGTTTCTGCTCCGGATCGGTGATGCCGGCGAGCCGCGAAAGGAAACGCTCCTGCGCCTGCACGTGCACAAGCGGGACGTGGAAATGACCGCCGAACGTCTCGACGACCTGCTCGGCCTCGTTCTTGCGCAGCAATCCGTGGTCGACGAACACGCAGGTCAGCTGATCGCCGACCGCTTTGTGCACGAGCAGCGCTGCGACCGCGGAGTCGACGCCGCCGGACAAGCCGCAGATCACGCGCTCGCGCCCGACCTGCGCGCGGATGCGCTCGACCTGCTCCTCGATGACGGCCGCGGGCGTCCACGCAGGCGGTGCCTGCGCGACGTTGTAGAGGAAGTTCTTCAGCAACTCCATGCCGTGCGGCGTGTGCACGACCTCGGGATGGAACTGCACGCCGTAGACACGTGTTTCGGCCTGCTCGAACGCCGCGATCGGCGTCGAGGGCGACCCGGCCACGATCCGCGCGCCTGCAGGCGGCGCCACGACCGAGTCACGGTGGGACATCCACACGGTCTGCTCGGGCGGCAGGTCGTGGAAGAGCGTCGACTCCTCCGCGGTCAGCTCGGTCTTGCCGAACTCGGAGACGCCGGTCCGGTCGACGCGACCACCCAGTTCCTGGGCCAGAAGCTGCATCCCGTAGCAAATGCCGAGCGTGGGCACGCCGAGTGAGAACAGCTCCGGATCGACTCGCGGTGCGCCCTCCGCATACACGGACGCGGGACCGCCGCTCAAGATCAAGGCATGCGGATTCCGGGCGCGCACCTGGTCGGGCGTGACGCTGTGCGGCACGAGCTCGGAATAGACGCGGCACTCGCGCACGCGGCGCGCGATCAGTTGCGAGTACTGCCCGCCGAGGTCGAGCACGAGGACCGGGCGCTCCTCGGGAGGGGCCTCCGGGAGGTGCAGAACGTCGGCCTCAGCGCCGATAGTTCGGCGCCTCCTTCGTGATCGTCACATCGTGGGGGTGCGACTCGCGCAGGCCCGCTGCCGTGATGCGGACGAACTTTGCGTTGTGCATCTCGTCGATTGTCGCGGCGCCGCAATACCCCATCGCTTGCCGCAAGCCACCGATCAACTGGTAGACGATCGGGGCGAGCGGGCCCTTGTATGCCACGCGGCCCTCGATCCCCTCGGGGACGAGTTTGTCGACGTCCTCCACGTCGCCCTGGAAGTAGCGGTCCTTCGAGAACGAGCGCGCGCGCATCGCGCCGAGCGAGCCCATGCCGCGGTACTCCTTGAAGCGCTCCCCCTGCACGAGAATCACATCGCCCGGCGCCTCGTCGGTGCCGGCGAGCATCGAGCCGAGCATTACCGCACTCGCGCCGGAGGCGATCGCCTTCGCGATGTCTCCGGACGAGGTCATGCCGCCGTCGGCGATCACCGGCACCCCGTGCCGCGCGGCCGCCGAGAAACAGTCGAAGACCGCCGTCACCTGCGGCACGCCGACGCCCGCGACGACGCGCGTCGTGCAGATCGACCCGGGACCCACCCCGGCCTTGACCGCATCGGCCCCGGCCTCGATGAGCCTGTCCGTTGCGGCCGCGGTGGCGACGTTTCCGGCGATCAGCTCGATCGATCGCCGCGACTTGATCTTCCGCACCATCTCGATCACGCCCTGCGAGTGTCCGTGCGCGGTGTCGACGACGAGCACGTCCGCGTCCGCGTCGACCAGCGTCTCCGCGCGCTCGACCGCGTCCGAGCCGACCCCGACCGCTGCGCCGACGCGCAGCCGGCCCTGCTCGTCCTTCGTCGCATGCGGGTACTGGATCTTCTTCTGGATGTCCTTGACGGTGATCAGCCCCTTGAGCCGCCCGTCCGCATCCACGACCGGCAGCTTCTCGATCTTGTTGCGATGCAAGATCTCCTCGGCTTCGGCAAGCGTCGTGCCCATCGGCGCGGTGACGAGATTTCGCGCGGTCATCAGCGCCGACACCGGCTGCGTGACGTCGTTCTCGAAGCGCAGGTCGCGGTTCGTGAGGATCCCGACCAGCACGCCCGCGCCGTCGGTGATCGGCACGCCGCTGATGTGATACGTGGACATCAACTCGAGCGCGTCGGAGACGAGCGCGTCGGGCGGCAGCGTCACCGGTTCGACGATCATGCCCGACTCGCTGCGCTTCACCTTGTCGACCTCGGCGACCTGATCCTCGATCGAGAGATTACGGTGCACGATCCCGAGCCCGCCCTCGCGCGCGAGGGCGATCGCGAGCCGTGCCTCGGTAACCGTGTCCATCGCGGCGGAGATGACCGGGATCCTGAGCTCGATCGAACGCGTCAGACGAGTTGTCGTCGAGACGTCGTTCGGAAGCGCGCGCGACTCCGCCGGAACGAGCAGGACGTCGTTGAACGTCAGTCCTTCCTTCGAGAACTTCTCCTCCAGCGCGAGCAGACGCTCGAGCTGCTGGGGGCTCAGATCAACGGCCATGGTCGATCGTAGCATCGGCTTCTGACGTACCCTGAAGCGGTGAAACGGGGTCTGTCGCTGCTCGCCGCACTGGCCGCGCTTGCCTTGCCCAGCGCCGCGAGCTCGGACCTCAACACGGGGCCGCAGACGATCCTCGCGATCCTCGTCACGTGGGGGCCACAGCCGTTCACGACCGCCGAGTTGCGCACCACGCTCTTCGACCAGGCGAACGCCTACGTCAAGGACGTCTCCTTCGGCGAGGCCTCGCTCGCCGGCGACGTGACGCCGTGGCTGACCGTGAAGCAGTACGGGGACTGCGACCCGGTGACGATCAGCGACATGGAGCTCGCAGCGTTGAACGCCGCCAAAGCGGCGGGTTTCGACCCGACGAAGTACTCGCGCCACTTCTTCGCGTTCCCGCGTCCGCCCGCGTGTCCGTTCGCCGGCTTCGGTGCCGGCAGCGAGGTGTGGCTCTTCGGCACGGACTCGGCGCGCGTGATCCAGCACGAGCTGGGACACACGTTCGGCTTCGGCCACGCGTGGAGCATCGCGTGCCCGACGTGCAAGCCGGTCGAATACGGCGACCCCTACGACGAGATGGGGCACGGGCCGGGTCACTACAACGCTTCGGAGAAGGCTGCTGCCGGCTGGCTGACGAACCTGACCGTGGCGAGCGCGAACGGCGACTACACCATCGACCAGCTCGAGCAGAAGAGTACGCTGCCGCAGGCGCTCGTAGTCCACACCGCCGTGAACGACTACTGGTTCGATCACCGCGAGCCGCTGCTCGAAGACGCCGTCTTCGCCGGCTCGCAGATCGTGCAGGGCGCCGAGGTGCACGCGAGCCCGAGCCCCGACGACCGCAACGGGATGTCACCGTACCTGCCGGGAAACGTCCTGATCCTGAACCCGGTCGGCGCCGGCGGGGACGCGATCCGTCCCGGCGAGACGTTCTCCCAGCCGGGCGCCTTCTCGCTGACCGTGCTCGATCGCGTCGGCACGCACGTCGACGTCCGCTTCCGCTGGACGGACGAGAAGCCGCCAGGGAGGCCCGCCGTGTTCTCGCCGCTCGGGCTCGTCCGCACGCCGAGACTGGACATCGAGTGGGGCCGCGGGGCGGAGACGGGCAGTGGGCTCGCGAGCTACGCGGTACTGCTCGACGGCAAGCTGCGCAAGATCCTCCCCGCAGACGCACCTCGGCAGTTGCTGCTGCCGAAGCCGAAGCGCGGCCGGCACGTCGTCGCAGTCGTCGCCGTCGACCGCGCCGGCAACCGCAGCCGTCCCGGTCTCAGCACGATCACCGTGCGCTGACCGGGTCGACGGCCGTGACCGTCACCGTCGCCGCAAGTCGCTGCACCTCACGCATGTCGAACACGCCGCCGCCGAGCTCGAGCGTCGCCGCGGCTCCTGTCGCGACCGCACTTCGCAGCGCCTCCTCCGGCGACTGCTCCGCGATGCGCGCGGCGATGTAGCCGCCGAGCATCGCATCGCCGGCACCCGAGGGTGCGACGGCCTCGAGCTGTGCGATGCGCGCCTCGAATCGTTGCGTTCGCCGCTCCTCTCGGAGCAGTGCGAACGCGCCCGTGTCGTGCCCGATCAGAACGTTGCGCGCGCCGAGCTCCGCAATCGCGTCGAGCGCCATCAGGAAGTCCTCCACGTCGTGGAACTCCTGGCCCACGAGGCTCTCCGCCTCCCGCTGGTTCGGCGACACGAGCCACGGTTCCGCCTCGACGCCGAGGCGGAGCGGCTCGCCCTCCGTGTCGAGGACGACGCGCACGCGGCGGCGCGACAGCTCGCGGATTGCCTCGCCGTAGAAACCCGGATCGACGGCGCGCGGCAGCGAACCCGCGAGCACGACGAGGTCGGCGCCGCGCGACAGGTACGCGAGCTTCTCGAGCAGCGTCTCGAGCTCGTCCGCGCTCACCAGCGGCCCCCACTCGTAGATCTCCGTCGACGTGGCGCCGGTCGGGTCGACGACCAGCGTCGACGTGCGCGACTCGTCGGCGATGCGGACGAAGTCGTTGAGGATCGCCTCGTTGGTCAGCTCTTCGACGATGCGCGTCCCCGTGCGTCCGCCGGCGAGACCGGTCGCGACGACCGGAACGTCGAGCCGCTTCAGCGTGCGCGCGACGTTGATCCCTTTCCCGCCCGCGAGCGTGAGACCCGCGCTCGCGCGGTGGCGGTGCCCCGGCTGGAAGTTCGGAACCGTCAGCGTGCGGTCGACCGCCGCGTTGAGCGTGACAGTGACGATCACGTCGTGATCCTTCCGGCGGCATTGCCGAGTCGCTGGCGCGCGAAAAGCAAGCGAGGCAAGGACGCAGGGAGCGCTCGTGCTACTAGCACGGGCGCGACTGAGGACGCGGCATCGCGCTGCTTTGCAGCCGCCCAGCGGCCGGCACATGCCGTCGGGAGGGTCACGTAAAGAATCCCAAGACGTGATGCACGGTCCGCCGGGCGTAGAACCCGACCCGGGCGACGATGCCTGGACGCGTGACGGAACGTGCCGCGACGAGCGGCTGCGCGGCGACGACGCGTCCGCGTGCGTCATACACGCGTAAGGAGCCGAGCCGGTCGCCGCTACGGACGGGAAGCGCGACCGCCCCCGGCACGACGATGCGTGCGACGAGTGAGCGGTCGACGCGCACCGCACGTCGCACGGTCGTCGTGCTGACGAGCGGCAATGCCGCCCGGCCGTAGCCGGTCTCGGCGAGCGCGTACGTGCGTCCCGTCGCGATCACGCGGAGGACACGGTAGCGCGAGAGCCCCCACCGGAGGAGGGCCGACAGATCGGCGTTGCGCTGGGAACGCGACGGACTGCCGAGGATCGTGGCGTAGATGGTCACGCCGTGCCCGCGCGCGGCCGCGACTTCGCACCAGCCCGCGCCGCCCGTGTGACCGGTCTTGACGCCGATCAGCCCCGGGAACACACCGAGCAGGTCGTTCCACGTGTGCAGGCGGCGACCGCCGGCGATCGTGTCGTTGCGCTCGCGCACGACCGAGCGGACGAAACGATCGCGCATGGAGATTTCCGCGAGTCGTGTCACGTCCCATGCGCTCGAGTAATGCCCCGGGGCATCGAGCCCATCGGGTCGCACGAAGTGCGTGTCGTCGAGGCCCAGCTCGCGTGCGTTCGCGTTCATCTCCGCGACGAAGCTCGCGCGGCTGGGCGCGAGACCGTCGGCGATCGCATCTGCTGCATCGTTTGCGCTCTGGATCAGCGCACCCTTGATCAGGTCGCGCAAAGTGATGCGCTCGCCGCGGCGCAGGTGGATGCTCGACTCGCCGACCTCCGCCGCGGACGTGTCGACGGTAATCCTCTTTCCCAGCAGCGCGCTCTGCCGCGCGACGAGCACGGTCATCAGCTTCGTGAGGCTCGCGACCGGAACGCGGGCATGCGCGCCGTGCGATGCAAGCACCTCGCCCGTCGACGCATTCAGGACGACGTACGCGCGCGCGGTCACCGGCGGCGCTGCGGCGTGCGCGGGCGCGGCCAGCACGAGCGCCGCGACCACGATCGAGCACAGCCGGCTCATCTGACGCGGATCTTCTCCCCGATCGTGAGCGAATTCGAGCTCACACCCGGATTCAACGCCTGCAGCGCCTCGACTGTCGTGTTGAACCTCGCCGCGACGACGCCGAACGTGTCGCCCGATTGGATGACATAGAACTGCTTCTTCGGCTTGCCCGGGCCCAAGGCCGCCGGCGTCGTCTGCGTCGCGGACGTCGTCGCCGCCGCGGTCGAGATCGGCACGGTCGGCGCGCTCTTCGTGTCTCCGCCGTTGAGCCCCGCGCGGACCAGCAGGACCAGGATCGTCATCGCAAGGAGAAACGCGGCCGGGGCGAGGAACCGCGCGAGCTCGTCACGACGAGTGCGCGCCACCATTAGTGCCCCTCCCGGCAATGTCCTCGCGGCAACATCACCGGAAAGGGCACCGCGCTACCAGCCGGAGACGGACCAGATCTCGCCGCGCAGGCGGGACGCCTCGGCACTTGCGGCGGCGCGCCAGTCGCCGCCGCCTGCGCGATACGCGTAGTCGATCGCCCGCGAGACCGAGACGAGGGCGCTCGCAGGCCCGCTGGTGAACGCGCGCGCGACGTCCGCCGGGCTCGCGCCCTGCGCGCCGATCCCCGGCAAGAGCAGGAGCTGCTCCGGACAGAGCCGCCTGGCCTCGCCGATCTCGCGCGGATACGTCGCCCCCATCACGAGGCCGACGCTCGACAGTCCGTGCTCTCCGACGAGTTCCGCGCCCCACTCGCGCGCGAGCATCGCCATCTGGTGCCACACGACGTGGCCGTTCGAGAGCTTCAGGTCCTGAACGTCGGCGCTCCCGGTGTTCGACGTCTTGGCGACCACGAACATGCCCGCGCCGTGTCGCTTGCACGCGGCGAGAAACGGCTCGACCGACTCGCGGCCGAGGTACGCGTTGACCGTGATCGCATCTGCAACGGCGCGTCCGTCGTCGCGCGGCTCGACGTACGCCGCCGCGTACGCGCGGGCGGTCGAGCCGATGTCGCCGCGCTTCGCATCCGCGATCACGAGCAGGCCTGCGTCGCGCGCGTACGCGCACGTCTCCTCGAACGCCCGCATCCCTTGCGAGCCGAGCGCTTCGAAAAATGCAAGCTGCGGTTTGACGGCAACGCACGCACGTGCGGTCGCGTCGATCAGCCCACGGCAGAAGCGCGCGGCCGCGTTCGCGCGGCCCTCGGCGCCGACAGCCTCGCCCTGGAGCTCGACAGGAAGCAGGTCGACGACGGGATCGAGCCCGACGACGAGCTGGCTCCTTTTCCGCTCGACGGTCTCCGCGACGCGGTCACCAAAGGTCGTGGTCGCGACTGCGGCCTCCATCGCCCGCGAAGGCTACTCCCAGCTGCGGCGGGTGGGGACGTTAGGCCGCCGCGCGCTCGAGCTCCGAAATGCGCAGCACATGGAGCTCAGGCGGCGGGCGGCGGAGGAACTCGGCGACGACGAGCAGCTCGTCGGCGTGTTCGGGCGCGTACGACAAAACCGCCCGGCGCGCCTGCGCCAGACCGGCCTCCAGCTCGAGCCGCGCGCCCGGGCCGGGCGGAACCGCTCGCGCGGCCGCGACTCGGCCGGCCGCGAGGAAGAACGCGCGCCGGAATCCGGGCTCGGCCGCCGGGACGAGCAGGCACAGCTCTGTGCGCCGCAGCCGCTCCAGCCGCGACAGCTCGTGCGCCAGCGCCTCGACCGCGGCGATCCGGTCGCGCAGCCGCGCGGCGTCCTCGTAGCGCAACGCATCGGCAAATCTCGCCAGCCGGCGTCGCAGGCGGGGCAGCGCGCTTGCGGGTCGCGCCAGGTCGGCCGGCTCGAGCGCGCGGGCCGCCAACTCGGCGCGGCGGCGGCTCTTGATCGGCCCGCACGCGGACGGCGTCGAGGTGACGACGACGCGCTCGCCTCGGACACCGAGGTACGCGTAGCGGTCCGGCCGAACCGAGCGGGCGTTCGCGGGAGGACGCAGCTCGCGGAGCAGCCGCAGCTCCTCGAGCGCCGCTTCCAGCTCAGAGCCGAGCACGCGCCACTCGATCCGCTCGACGGCGTGCAGTGCGGCTTCCACCGACGGGCGCTGCCGCTCGGACCGGAAGTAGGAGCGCAATCGCGCGCGCAGATCGCGCGCGCGGCCGACGTAGAGCACCTGATCGTTCGCGTCGCGGAACAGATAGACGCCCGGCCGCGTCGGCGCGCCGAACGCGAGCGAGCGCTTCGAGAACACGCGGCGCTGTCGCGGCGCCGCCAGCGCGGCGAGGTCGCCGACGCTCCGCGCGCCGCGCTCCTGTGCGAGCCCGATCAGCGCGAGGAGGATCTCCGCCGTCGCCTCCGCGTCCGGCAGCGCTCGATGACAGGGGCGCGCCGCCGTTCCGAAGAAGTGCGAGAGCGACGCGAGGCCGAAGCGCGACTGGCGTCCGGCGAGCAGCCGCCGCGCCAGCCACATCGTGTCGATCACCGGGCCGGCGTGTCTCCGACCGGTCAGCCGTTCCAGCTCACGGTCGAGGAACGCGACGTCGAAGCGCGCGTTGTGCGCGACGAGCGCTGCATCGCCGGCGAATGAGAGGAAGCGGCGGACCGCCAGCTCGACGGACGGCGCACGCCGCAGTGCGCGATCGTCGATCCCCGTCAGCGATGCGACCGCGAGCGGTAGCGGCGTGCGCGGGTTCGCGAGCGTCTCGAACGTCGCGGTGACGTCGAGCCGCTCGACCTTGACCGCGCCGATCTCGCAGATGCGCGAGCGCCCAGGCGAGAGCCCGGTCGTCTCGAGATCGACGACGCAGAAGGACGCGTGTTCCAGCAATCGCTGTTCCGCCTCGCAGGCCGCGAGCGCGACGGAGCCGCCGCGCCAGGCGAGCCGCGCATCGTCCGCGACGACGTCGTCGAGCAGCGCCCGCGCCATCCCCTCGGGGAGGTGGTCGAGCGCGAACAGCGACCGGGCCGCATCCTCGACGGGAACGGCGCCGCGCCGCTCCTCGACGAGCTCGACGAGCCTGTCGGCGGCGTCGATCCGGAGCTGCACACCTCGATGCTAGGCGAACATACGTTCGTCTTCAAGGCCAAAGGGAAGGCCGCTCCGCGGGCGGCCTCCCTGTCGGTCCTCTCAGCCGCTCTTGACGGCTGCCTTGAGCTGGCTCCCTGCCGAGAACTTCGGCACCTTCGTTGCCGCGATCTGTACGCGCTCGCCTGTGCGCGGGTTGACGCCCTGGCGAGCCGCGCGGTTCGACACCGAGAACTTGCCGAACCCCGTGAAGTTGATCTCGCCGCCCCCGTGAAGCGTGTCGGTGATGCCGTCGAGGAACGCATTGACCGCCTTCTCAGCGTCGCGCCGTGCGAGCCCGCTCTTCGAGGCGACCGTATCGACGAACTCCTGCTTGGTCACGAAAAGTGTCCTCCTATCTGGGTTTTGCCGGGTTCCCGAGGCGCCGGGACCCTAGCAACCCGTCGGCTGCCGCTCAACCATGCGGTATCGGGCTGCATCTTGTCAGGTGGACAGGACGTCGGACGCCTTGAACAGGGGCCTCAGCCTGACGGCGTGCCTCGCCAGTTCGTCCGCACCGCCCTCTTCACGGTCCACGATGCAGATCGCGGTGCGGCAGACGAGGCCCGCTTCGCGGAGGGCCTGGACCGCAGAAATCGCTGCACCTCCCGAAGTTACGACGTCCTCGACGAGGCATACGGACTCCCCCGGCTCGAACTCGCCCTCGAGCCGCTTGCCCGTCCCGTAGCCCTTTGTCTCCTTCCGCACGATCAGGAACGGGAGTCCGGTCTCGAGCGAGGCGGCGGCCACGAGCGCGACGGCGCCGAGCTCCGGGCCGGCGAGGCGAACGGCCTCGGGCTCGTGCTCGCGCACCTGGCCGGCGATGCGCTCGCCGAGCGCGCGCAGCAGCTGGGGTCGCGTTTCGAAGCGGTACTTGTCGAGGTAGTAGCGCGAGTGCCTGCCGCTGCGGAGGACGAAGTCGCCCTCGAGGTACGCGTGCTCCTTGAGCGCCGCGCGCAGCTCGGCGTCGGTCATGGTTCGGGTCGAGCCATCACAGGCGCGCGGCGTGCAGTGCCGTGCGTGCGAGCTCGAGCAGCGGCGCCGCCTCGTACTCGGTCAGCGTCACGAGCGAGCCGTCCTCGAGGTAGAGGTCGACGCGCTCGCGCGGGCCGCCGCGCGTGCGCCGGAAGATCGCGAGGCCGGCGAGGGCGCCGCCGAGGAGCGCTCCGAGCGCGACGAGCCTACGCCTCACCGTCGGCCTCCGTCCTCTTCCGCGGCGTAGCCCGCTTCCGTTTCGGTTTCGGCGGCTCGACCGAGCGCAGGCAGCTCTTCAGGTCGTAGAAGACGAGCCCGACGGTCGGCTCGGGGCCGGTCGTCGCGACGATCGTCCGCTTGCCGTCGCTGAGCACGAAGACGCTGCCGTCGGTGGTCGCCGCCTCGAGCTGCGTCGGCCGCGAGCCGCGCGTCGCCTCGGCCTGGTCGAGGAGCGCCCGCCCCGCCTCGGCGAGGGCCCTGCCGTCGCCGAGCGTCGAGCCGGCGACCGCACCCGCCTCGTCGACGATCACGGCGGACTCGACCTGCGACGAGATCTCGGTCAGACCGGCGAGAGCTTGGGCGGCGTCCATCGGGCCGAACCATACTGACCCAGTGAGGTTGCGCAAGCGCGCACTGTTCGCGAAGTTCTTCGCCGACCGCGGCACGCACCTTGCGGCGATGATCGCCTACTTTGCTCTCCTTTCCTTCGTACCGCTGACATTCCTGGCGCTGGCGCTGCTCGGGCTGACCGGCCGCGCGGACGAGTCCAGCTTTCTCGTTACGGAGATCAAGCGGACGTTCCCCGACGCGCCTCTCGGAGACATCGTCGGCCTCGTGCGCAAGGTGCAGGACAACGCGGCGGCGCTCGCAGGCATCGGCGGTGTCTTCCTTCTGTGGACCGCCCTCTCGCTCTTCAGCGTGCTCGAGTCGGCGTTCAACATCGTGTACGGCCGGCCGAACCGCTCGTTCCTGCGCGGCAAGGCGATCGCGTCGCTGCTGATGGTCAGCTCACTCGTGACGCTGTTCCTCGCGTTGCTCGTAGGCTCACTCGGCGTCGCGTTCCTCAAGCGTTACGCTTCGAACGCAGTCGACAACGAGGTCTCGGCATACGTTTTGACTGTCGCCGTCTCGACTGCGGGAGTCTTCTTCTTCGTCTTCTCGATCTACTACTTCCTCACGAACGAGTCACTCAGAAAGCGCGAGGTCCTGCCCGGCGCCGTTCTGGCAACAGCAGCGATCGAGACGGCGTTCCAGGTTCTGCCGATCTACATCCGCTACACCGAGGTCAACCCGGCTCTGCACATCTTCGGCGGGACGGCGATCCTGCTCGTCTGGCTCTACGTGATGGCGAACGTGCTCGTCTTCGGCGCGGAGCTGAATTGGTGGACGGCGCGGCGACGGCGGCCGCTCGAGGACGAGGGCGCCGGACTCGCCTAACCGAGGCTCGCGAGCAGCGCGCGCGCCGCGCGGGCTCGGTGCGAGTTCGCACGCTTCCATTCGTTGCCGAGTTCCGCGACCGTGCGCTCCTCGCCGTCCGGCACGAAGATCGGGTCGTAGCCGAAGCCTTCGCTTCCGCGCGGCTCGCCGACGATGCGGCCTTCGAGGACGCCGGTGCCGCGGAACTCCTCGTCGGCCGGCGACAGGCAGACGAGCTCGCACACGTAGCGCGCACGTCGATCCTCGACTCCCTGCAGCTCTTCGAGCATCGCCGCGACTGGATCGGCGCCGCCGAAGCGCGCCGACCCGATGCCGGGCTTGCCGCCGAGCCCGGCGACCTCGATCCCGGAGTCCTCGCCGAGCATCCACGCGTCGTCCGGACCGACCGTGCGGCCGAAGCGCGCCTTCGCCAGCGCGTTCTCGTAGTACGTCGCCCCTTCCTCCGAGGGAAACTCGTCCGAGTCGAGCAGCTCCAGCTCCCAGCCCTGCAGTAGGGCGCGCAGCTCCCGCAATTTGCCTTCGTTGCGCGAGCAGAGCCTCGCTAAAATCAGTGTTTGCTGAAGTGGCAACTTTGTTGCCGCTTCAGCTCATGACTATCTGCGCCACTCGACGCCCTGCACGAACTCGAGGTCGCCGAGCTCCGCGAGCAGCGCTTCGGACGGTGTGTCGAGTGTCAGCGTCACCGTGCGGCGGTCGTGCTCCTCCTGAAGCTGGAAGTACTCGACGTGCGCGTGACGCGACTCGAGCGCGTCGAGCAGCTCGGTGGTGCGCGTGCCCGGCCGCAGTTCGATGACGACGCTTCGCTCCTCCGGCCGAAGGCGTTCCAAGACGCGGTAGCCGAGAAGGCGCAGCGGCCACAGCGCGACGAGGGTGACGACCGTCGTGAGCACGGCGCCGCGGTAGTAGCCG
>WNEY01000647.1_pt1 | contig 22421 bp, 14 predicted proteins | sample 5400531 | NCBI WGS metagenome assembly WNEY01 (sample SAMN13153338, study PRJNA577476) | soil metagenome | isolation source: 200 cm saprolite under Douglas fir tree site 1 | place: USA:California | collected 2015-04-18
TGAAGAAGAAGTGAGGACGGAGTACCCTAAGTCCCGCCCAGAGCCATGACCACCGCCACCGCACGGGCAGCACCCGGCCCCCTCGAGGTTGCCCGTGCGCTCGCGCCGCGCATCCGCGAGCGGGCGACCGAGATCGAGGCGACGCGGCAGTTACCCATGGATCTCGTCATGGAGCTGGCGAACGCCGGGTTGTTCAAGGTCGCGCTCCCGGAGGCCGAGGGCGGTCTGGGCGCCGATGTCGTGACGGCGCTGCGGGTGATCGAGGAGGTGGCGCGGGCCGATGGCTCCACCGGATGGTGCGTGGCCATGGGCATCAACACGTTCCGCCAGAGCGCGCAGCTCGCGCCCGAGGTCCGCCGCCAGCTCTTCTTCGGCGACCCCATCGGTGTCTCCGCGGGGTCGGCGAGGGAGCGGGGCCGCGCGGTCGTCGTGCCGGGCGGCTACCGCGTCACCGGTCACTGGTTCTTCGCCAGCGGCTGCATGCACTCCGCCATGCTGCACGGCGCTTGCAAGGTCTTCGACGGTGACGCGCCCCGGCTGAGGCCCAACGGCGACCAGGAGATCCGGATCTGCTACTTCTATCCGAAATCGACCGCGCGCATCATCGACAACTGGAACGTCAGTGGGCTCAGGGGCACGGGGAGCCACGACATCGCCGTCGATGACCTGTTCGTGCCCGAGGAGCGCACGTTCTCGGCGATGGATCGACGAGCCCGCATCACCGGTCCCATGAACCGCATGCACGGCTTCGACCTCGCCGGCTGCGGCTTCTGCTGCGTCGGGCTGGGCGTGGCCCGCGCCGCCATCGACTCGTTCGTCGAGCTGGCGACGGTCAAGATCCCACGCTCGTCCTCCGACCTGTTGCGCGAGCGGGTGATGGTGCAGGCCCAGGTCGGCGAAGCCGAGGCGTTGCTGCGCTCCGGCCGGGCGTTGCTGTTCGACGTGGTCGAGGAGATGTGGAGCACCGCGCTCGGGAAAGAGCCCATCACCGAGCGCCAGCGCTCGGACCTGCGCATGGCCATGACCCACGCCGCCCAGAACGCGGCCCGGGCCACGCACATGGTCTGCGTCGCCGCCGGCACCACCTCGATCTTCGCGTCGAGCCCGCTGGAGCGCTACGCGCGCGACGCCGAGGTCGTCACGCGCCACAATCAGCTTCAGTTCGTGAACTACGAGGCGGTGGGGCGCACGATGCTGGGACTCGAGTCGAACAGCCCGCTGTTCTAGAGACGGGACCACCACGCGTCGATGAAGGGCAAGGCGCACTTCGGGCCGGAGCTGTTCGCGTTCCTGAGTGACCTGCGCCGGAACAACCGCCGGGAGTGGTTCCTGGCCAACAAGGGCCGGTACGAGGTCGAGGTGCGCGACCCGATGCTGCGGTTCATCGGCGACTTCGCCGGCCCGCTCCGGAAGATCAGCCGGCATTTCGTCGCCGACGCGAAGCCATCAGGTGGCTCGCTGTTCCGCCTCCACCGCGACACGCGGTTCTCGCGGGACAAGAGCCCGTACAAGACGAACGTCGCCGCCCACTTCCGGCACGAGGCCGCGCGCGACGCCCACGCGCCGGGCTTCTATCTGCATCTCGAGCCTGACCAGGTCTTCCTGGCCGCCGGGCTCTGGCATCCGGACGGCGACGCGCTGGCCCAGGTGCGGCAAGCGATCGTGGACAGGCCCGCTCTCTGGAGGCGCGCGCTGTCGGGGCAGGCGTTCCGGGCGCGGTGCTCGCTCTCAGGTGATGGGCTCGTGCGTCCGCCGAAGGGCTACGACCCCACGCATCCCCTCATCGATGACATCAAGCGCAAGGACTTCGTGGCCGTCACGCGCTTCACCGAGAAGCAAGCCTGCGCCCGGGACTTCCTGGACCAATGTGCCGAGGCGTACCGCGTGCAGTCGCCGCTGGTGTCCTTCGTGACGGGCGCGCTCGGCCTGCCCTGGTAGCCGCGGCAGTCGCAGGCCGCGCGTCGCCTCTCAGTTTTACCGGCAGTAGGGCAGCACGCGGTCACCGAATAGCCGGATCGCGTCCATGATCTTCTCGTGCGGCGGCCCGCCCGAGTGGGCGTGGCGCAAGCGGAGGAGGAACGTGCTCGCGCCCGTGGCCTTCTGCCAGCGCTGGAACTCGCGCACGCACGCTTCGGGGTCGCCGAGGATCAGGCGATCGGGGGCGAGGTTCTCCAGCGTGAATTTGGTATCGGCCGGCATGTTGCTGAACTCGGCCAGGCGGTGCTCCCAGTAATACCGGTACGCCGCCATGACGTGCGGGCCATACACCGCGTCGGCCTCGGTCCGCGTCGTGGCCACCCACGCGTCGCGCATCTGGACGACCTCGGCCTGCCGCCCGGCCTTCTGAGCCGCTTCCTTATATATGTCGGCCAGGCCGACGGCGGTTTTCAGCCTCGTGCTGGGCGTGCCCACGAAGCCATCGGCGATCCGGCCGGCCCGGCGCGCGGCGGCCGGCACGCTGGCGCCGATCCACAGCGGAGGCCCCGGCGTCTGGAACGGCCGCGGGAGGATCTGGACGTCCTCGAGCGTGTAGTGCTTGCCCCGGAAGGAGAACGGCTCGCCCGCCCAGCACAGGCGCAGGATCTCGACGCTCTCCTCGAAGCGCGCCGCACGATCCTCCATGGGCACCGCGAACGCGCCGAAGTCCGAGGCCTGATAGCCGATGCCGACTCCGAGGATCACACGCCCCTTGGAGACGAGATCGAGCGTGATCACGTCCTCGGCCACGCGCACCGGATGGTGGAGCGGTAAGAGGATGACCGAGGTACCGACACGGAGACGCTGCGTCCGGGCCGCCACAGCCGTCGCGACGATGAGCGGCGAGGGGAGGAACCCGTCCTTGTCCTGGTGGTGCTCGCCGAAAAAGCAGGAGTCGAAGCCGCTCGCTTCGGCGAGCTGGGCTTCGGCGATGACCTCGTCGATGCAGCGCTCGAGGTGCTCGCCGCGGGGCGGATTGGCGATCGAGCTGTAGAGGCCGAATTTCATGGGCTGTCTCCCCGGAGCTGGGCCTGCCGCGCGGCGAGCCCGGCGTTCGCCCGGTCGAGCCAGCGCACGTCGCGCGGTGACGCGCGGCGCTGCAGGCGCCGGCGCATGAGGCGGATGGCGTCGTCGTAGCGCTCGAGCCCGAAGTAGCACGCCACCATCGTCTCTTCGAAGATCTCCCACTGGGCGTGACTGCCCCCGACGCGGTGCATCTCGCCCTCGACGGGCTCGAGATGGGTCAGCGCCTCGGCGTGGTCGCCGGCCACGAACGCCGCGATGCCGTGCACCAGCGGGAGCGCCACCGTGCCCGCGATCGGATGTCCCTTCGCGTGAAGATCCCGCAGGCCATCGATCAGCTTCGCGAGCGCCGTCTCGTCGCCGCACGCCGCGTAGGCGAGCGCCGCGTGGATCTCTCCGAACACGAAGCCGGGCCGCGAGACCCGCGCGGCGAGGTCGGCGAGCGTCCGCCAGGCCGCGGGCGCCTCGTGCCCGCCGCGCTCGCCGTCGAGCTTGAATCTCCACAGCAGCGCCGAGCCGTCGATCATCGCCAATCGTGGATTCGCGGCGCCCACGATGTCGCGCTCGAAGACCTCGCGCGCGCGGGCCTCGCGGTTCTGGTGCAGCTCGAACATCGCCACGTGCCAGGCGAGGTGACAGTGAAACGGCGCGCGCGGGTCGTACCCGGCCATCCAGTCTCGGAGGAACGCGGCGCCCGCGTCGTTGTCGGCGGTCTCCAGGCAGATGTGGGCGATGTTGTGGGTCGCGTTGGCGTTGCCCGGATATTGCTGGAGCGAGCGCTCCGACAGGCGTCGGGACTCGTCGAACCGATCCACCTCGTGATAGCCGAACGCCAGAGCCGACTGGAACCACCAGTCGTCGCCGTACGCGGGGGCCACTCGCTCGAGGAACGCCACGCGACACTCCTCGCGGTCACTGCGGCCGCCCAGCCCGATGGCGCCGCTGGCCTGGTTGACGAGCAACGCGTCGCGCGGAAAGTCCTTCACGTGCTCCTCGACCAGCTCGAGCCCGCGGGCGCTTTCCCCCGCGACGAGGAAGCTCAGCGCCTCGACGTGCTGCCGCTCGCGCCGCGTGGCCCCGGCCACCGTCTCGCGCGCCCGGCCGGCGGCGGCGCGCGCCGTCGTCGCGTCGCCCTGGACGACGGCGAGCAGGGCCGTGCCCGCGTGAGCCACGGCAAGCCGCTCGTCGGCCTGCAGCGCCGACGCGAAGCACTGCTCGGCGTCGACACCGAACGAGAGCAGCGCGTCCATGCCTTCCTGGAAGCGCTCGGCGGCGACGGGCGACGAGGTGGTGACGGGTAATCCGTAGCGGTCGGTGAGGCCCATGACGAGGTGAGTATACTAGCGGGCGATCAGAACGCGGTCGCGGCCCTCCGCCTTGGCGCCGTAGAGCGCCGAGTCCGCCGCTTGCAGCAGCAGCTCACCGGTCTGGCCATGCTCGGGGAACGCGGCGACACCGGCGGACAGCGTGACCGAGCCGATCGATTGGCCCCGGGGCGTCAGATGCAGTTGCTTGACCGCTTCGCGCAGCCGCTCGGCACGCTCGAGCGCGGCGCTGGCCGACGCCTCCGGTAATACCAGCACGAATTCCTCGCCGCCGTAGCGGCAGGGGACGTCACCGCCGCGTACACTCGACCGGAGCAGCCGCCCCAGCTCCCGGAGCAACAGGTCCCCGACCTCGTGACCGAACGTGTCGTTGAACTGCTTGAAGTGGTCGAGATCGATGACGATGACGCCGAGCGTCCCGCCGCTGCGCGCCACGCGGTGGAGCTCGCGTTCCAGGGTCGCCTCCAGGTAGCGCCGGTTGTAGAGGCCGGTGAGGGGATCGCGGATCGACTGGTTGCGGAGCGTTTCGCGAAGCTTCAGATTGGCCACGGCCAGACCGAGCTGATCGGCCATGTTCAACGCCAGCCGCTGCTTCGTTTCGAGGCCGCCCGCGCCGCTGGTGCCGCTGAGATAGAAGACTCCGAGCGACTCTCCCTGGGCGATGAGCGGAATGCACAGGTAGGCGGGCGGTATCGGCCGCTGCAGATGCGTGCAGAGCAGTCCGGTGTCGGTGGATTCGACGAGGTGCATGCGCCCGCGTCGAAGCGCCCAGCAGTCCTCCGGCTTGAAGATCGCCCAGTCAGGGGTTGGCACCGTGCCCCAGGCGGCCTTGGCCTCGACCAGGTTTCGGGAGGCGCTGGTGACGAACACGGCGCCGACGTCGTCGCGGAAGAACTGGCCCACGAACCGGCTCACCACGGTGTAGGCTTCCTCCTCGGTCACGCAGGCCTGGAGCATCTCGCCCACGCGATTGAGCAGGTCCAGCTCGCGGCCGCGCTCCTCGAGCCGCGCGCTCGCCACGCGCGCTTCGTCGTACATGCGGGCATTGTGGATGGCCCCACCGGCTTGCGTCAGGAACACGTCCAGCAGCTCGCGGTCGTCGGGCGCGAGGCGGAACGGCCGGCGGCCGAAGAGGGCCAGCACGCCGAGCAGCAAGTCGTGGAAGAGGACGGGCGCGATCAACGCGCTCGACAGCCCGTGAGCGCGGAACCAGTCGGCGGTGGTGATGCGTGGGTCGGCGGCGACGTCGGGAATCTCCAGCGTCTTCCGGTGGGTGGCCACCGAGCCGATCGGTCCCTCGCCGAAGGCCACGGTCGCCGACGGATAGTCGGCGGCAATCCCGTCGTCGGAGACGGCCCGACGCTCGAGCACCCGCTGCTTCGTATCGGCGATCCAGCACGCGACCGCCGAGGCCCCGGTGAGCTGGGCGGCGGCGGCCGCGATGGCCCGGAGCACGTCCGTCGTGTCGAGTGACGACGAGACCACCTGGTTCAGCCGGGCCAGCGATTGCAGCCGGCTGGCGCGCTCGCGCGCCTCGCGCAGCAGCCGGTCCTGCTCGATGGCCAGCGAGGCCTGGTTGGCGAAGCTCTCCACGAGCGCGATCTCGTCGGGCGCAAACCGGTGCTGCTTGGTCGTGTAGACGTTGAGGGCGCCGATGATCCGCCCGTGGGCCGAGAGCGGAACGCCGAGGTATCCGTGATAGCCGAGGGCCAGCGCCGCGTTCTTGTGGTGGGCGTCGTACCGGGTGTCGGTGACGAGGTCTTCGACCACGACCACCTCGCCGGTGGCGACCACGCGGCCACTCAAGCTCTCGCCGACGTGAATCCGGGCCCGGGCCACCAGCGCCGCGGCGGACTCGGTGCGGGCCCGGAGCACGAGCTCGTCGCCGTCGAGCAATCGGAGGGCGGCGGCCTCCACGCCGAGCAGGCGAGTCGCCGCGTTGACGATCAGGTCGAGGATCTTCTCCGTCTCGTGGACGGCGGCCAGACGACGGGTGACGTCGTACAGGACTTCGAGCCGGTGCTGAGCGCTGCTGGGCTGGGGCCGTTTCACGCGAGGCTCCTCCTTCTGTTGTAGCCCGCGCCTGCCGCCGCCGACAAGTTATTCGCGCGTTGACACTCGCGAGATGCGTCCTCTAACCTCGCGTTATGGAGCCGGCGTCCGCGCAGACGCTCCAGGCCGAGGTCGCGCGGCTCCGCGAGGAGGTCGCCGGCCTCGAGCGCAAGCTGGCGGCCGCGCGCGCGCTCGCGGAGACCGGGGCCGAGCTGCACGCCGAGGTCGTCCGGCAACAGCACGAGGCCGAGGAGCTGGCCCGCGTCGCTCGTCTCGTCAACGAGAGCCTGGATCTGACGACCGTCAGCGAGCGGATCGCCGAGAGTGTGCTGGGAATGCTGCGAGTCCACAGCTCGGCCATTCGTCTCCTCCAGCCGGATGGCGCGCTCAAGGCGATCGCGCTCGGAGGTCGAGCCAAGGAGTACGCGGGAAGCCACGACGTCGTTCCGGCCGGCGTCGGTCTCATCGGGCGGGCGGCGGTCGAGGGGCGTCCGATCTGGACCGAGGACATCCGTCGCGATCCACGCTTCGCGCTCAACCCGGAGATCCGTGAGCGGAACGCCGCGGTCGGCATCATCGCCGGGCTCGCGGTGCCGCTGCGGGTCACGGGGCAGGTGATCGGCGTGCTGTCGGTGGGGAGCCCGACGCCTCGCGCCTTCACCGAGGCGGAGACCTCCCTCCTCCAGACCTTCGCCGACCAGGCCGCCGTCGCCATCAACAACGCCCAGAACCAGGAGGCGCTGGCCAAACAGGCCGAGCGCCTCCGGATCCTGCACGAGATCGACCGCGCGTTGGTCGCAGGACAGGCGCCGGAGGCGATCGCGGAGGCCGTGGTCCGGCCGTTGCGAGAGTTGCTCGATATCCCGCGCGTGATCGTGAACATCTTCGACCTGGCGACGGGCCAGGTGGACTGGCTGGCCGCGGCCGGACGGCGCCGGGTTCACTCCGGCCCGGGCGTCCGCTATTCGTTGCGACTGGCCGGCGACGTGGAGGCCCTGAAGAAGGGCGAACCGCAACTCATCGACGTCGACGCGATGGCTCCGAGCCCCGAGGCGGACGCGCTGCTCGCTTCGGGCGTCCACGTGTACCTGGTCGTCCCGATGATCGCCGGGGGCGAGCTCATCGGGTCGGTCAGCCTCGGCGACGCGGCGGGGCCGTTTCCTCCCGAGCGGATCCGCATCGCGCAGGAGGCGGCGACGCAGCTTGCCATCGTGCTGGCCCAGGCTCGACTCCACGAGCGCGTCAAGCGGCAAGCCGCCGAGCTCGAGCTGCGCGTGCGAGAGCGCACGCTCGAGCTGAGCGCCGCCACCGCCGATGCCGATCGTGCCAATCAAGCCAAGAGCGAGTTTCTCTCGCGCATGAGTCACGAGCTGCGGACGCCGCTCAACGCGATCCTGGGGTTCGCCCAGCTCCTGGAGATGGACGCGGCGACGGACGAGCAGCAGGAAAGCGTCGGGCAAATTCTCCGGGCGGGTCGCCACCTGCTCAGCCTGATCAACGAAGTGCTCGACATCAGCCGCATCGAGGCGGGACGGCTTCAGCTTTCGCTGGAGCCCGTTCCCCTTCATGAGACGGTCCGGCAGGCGATCGAGCTGGTCCGGCCGTCGGCGGCCGAATCCAACATCTCGGTGCGCGCCGACACGATCGACGAGGGTCTCCACGTTCTGGCCGACCGGCAGCGCCTGCAGCAGGTGCTCCTGAATCTTCTCTCGAACGCGATCAAGTACAACCGCCCGAGCGGCACGGTGACGGTCGGGTGCGAGAGGACCGAGCACCGCGTGAGTACTCACGTGACCGACACCGGCGAGGGGATCGCGGCCGACAAGCTGGAGCGTCTGTTCACTCCCTTCGACCGCCTGGGCGCGGAAGCCAGTGGCGTCGAGGGAACGGGACTCGGGCTGGCGCTCTCGAAGTCCCTCGTCGACGCGATGGGGGGCACGATGCGAGTGCAGAGCCAGCCGGGGACGGGCACCACGTTCTCCGTGGATCTGTCCGTCGTGGCCGGGCCCGTCGACGTCGATGAGGCCGTCTTACCGGCGACCGATCCGCAGGGCGACGACGACGAGCGAAGGCGCCCGCGAAAGATCCTCTACATCGAGGACAATCTCTCGAACCTCCGCCTCGTCGAGACCATCCTGGCCCGGCGGCCCGGCACCACCGTGCTCTCGGCGATGCAGGGCCAGGTGGGAGTCGATCTGGCCCGCGACCATCGACCGGACCTGATCCTGCTCGACCGCCACCTGCCGGACATCTCGGGCGATGAGGTGTTCCGGCTTCTCCGTAACGATCCGCGCACGAAGGACATTCCCGTCATCGTGCTCAGCGCCGACGCGATCCCGTCACGGGTGCGGCAGTCGCTCGACGCCGGCGTGCGCGCGTATCTGACGAAGCCGCTGGACGTCCCGAGCCTCCTGGCGGCGGTGGACGAGAGCCTGCGGAGAGAGGGATGAGTGGCTGATGACTCTCCGGACGCGCTGGCGATGCGATGACGGACAACCTTCGACCTCTGCGCGCTGGGCGAATCGATGATGCGCCGCGCGCAGCTCCGCCGCGAACATCCCGACGCCACGGACGATGAGATCGAAGCCTTTCTGGTCGCCTGGCTCGAGACGCGCCCGGGGGCCGAGCACGGTGACGGCTGGGGCCGCCCCATCTCCTGGCCGCCGGCACGTCGCTGAGTCGAGCCGAAGCCGCACTCCGCCGCATCGTCACGGATCTCCGAGGACTCGGCCGTCGCTTCGCGCTGGTGGGCGGCCTCGCGGTGTCGGCCCATACTGAGCCCCGACTCACGCGTGACGCCGATCTCGCCGTGCTCGTCGCCAGCGATCGCGATGCCGAGGGGCTCGTCCACGACCTCCATGGGCACGACTGGCGGGTCGCCACGGCGATCGAACAGGACGTCGCTGGGCGCCTGGCGACCGTCCGGCTTACGCTCGCCGGTGAGGATGTCCGCGGGGCGGTCGTCGACCTGCTCTTTGCCTCGTCCGGGATTGAACTCGAGATCGTGGCCGCCTCATCGCCTTGAAGTTGCTGGCGCGAGATGACCGCACGCGCCCGCAAGACCGTGTGGACCTCGCCGCGCTGCTGACCCGTGCCGATGCCGCGGCATTGAGCGAGGCACGCGATTCGGTCACACTCGTCACGCGGCGCGGGTTTCATCGTGAGCGCGACCTGCTCGGTGCGCTGGACGCGGCTGTGAACGGTCACCCTCGAGGCCCTTGCAACAGAAGCCGGACTGCGCGCACCGCCTTCCCGATCACCTCGGGCGCTGGCAAGCGCAGCTTGAGGTAGCGCTCACCGGTCTTCTCGTCGTGCACCGCCTCCAGGCCGGCGCCGGGCTCGGGCGCGCCGGTCGAGCCCGGGCGGCGTGGGACAGCGAGCGTAAGCGCCGACGCAAGCTGGTCGAGGAAAGCGAGGCCGGCCTGGGTAAGGCCGGCCCACGGGTTGTCGTCGGCTGCTCCGGCTGCTGCCGCTGTCGCGACGACGGGCGTGGCGGCTGTCCCCGACTTTCCACCGTCGCCCGACCCCGCCGCGGGGACGTCGCGCGTGACGCGCTCGACGGTCTCGATGAAGCGGCCGAGGCGACTGCCGCCGAGGGACACGGTGGGAGCGCCTCCATCCAGCACGCCTGCGAACAGCGACTGCTTGAACCCGAGCAGCGACAGGATGCCCTCTTCGATCGTGCCCGGGGCGATGAAATGGACGACCCGAACAGGGCGGGACTGGCCCAGCCGGTGCACGCGACCGATGCGTTGCTCGAGCACGGCGGGGTTCCATGGCAGGTCGGCGTTCACGACGACGCTGGCGTGCTGCAGGTTGAGGCCGACACCGCCAGCATCGGTCGAGAGGAAGATCCGGCATCGCGGGTCTTCGCGAAACCGGTCCACGAGCGTCCGGCGACGGCGCTCGGCGACACGGCCGTGGAACAGCTCGTGTCCCCAGCCCCGGGTCGTGCAGCGGCGCGCGAGCAGGTCGAGCATCCGCACCCACTGGCTGAAAACCACCACCTTGACACCCGACTCTTCCAGCACGTCGCCGAGAAGCGCTGCGATCTCGTCCGGCTTGTCGCCCACGTCGGTCGTGCCGTCGAGCAGATAGGTGCTGTCGCACGCCATGCGCATGTTCTGGAGCGCGCTCATGAGGCGCCGCTGGTCGACCTCCGAGAGGAAGCGGCGACGGCGCCACTTGGCGACGAGGCGAGCCACTGCCTCGCGGTTCTCGTTGTGGTGCGTCTGCTGCTCCGGCCGCATCGGCACGAAGAACCGCTTCTCCAGTCGGGAGGGAAGCTGGTCGAGGACCTCCGCTTTCCGCCGGCGCAGGAGAATCGGCTTCAGCGTCTGTCCGATCCGGTCCAGGTCGCGATAGCCGGTCACGCGGCCGGTGCCGTCTTCCCGGACCTGGTGGTCGTGCAGGAGCCGGAACGTGGGCCCGAGCCGATACGGGTCGACGAACTCGACGATCGACACCAGCTCCTCGAGACGGTTCTCGAGCGGCGTGCCGGTCAGTACGATCGCGTACGGCGAGGTTATCTTCTTGACCGAGCGCGCGGTTCGCGTCTGCCAGTTCTTGATGCGCTGCGCCTCGTCGAGCACGATGAGGTCGGGAGACCAGCTTCGGATCAGGTCGAGGTCGTACGCCACGGTGTCATAGTTCACGATCTTGTAGAAGCTCGGCGCACCGAACTGGTGCGCACGGCGGGCCCGGAGGCCGCCGACCACCTGGACGGAGCGGCCTTCGACGAACCGGCCGATCTCCTGCTCCCACTGGTGCTTGAGCGACGTGGGACAGATGATCAGCACGCGGGCCACGCCGAGGTGGGTAGCCATGATCTCGGCTGCCGCGATCGCCTGCACGGTCTTGCCGAGTCCCATCTCGTCGGCCAGCAGACAGCGGCCCGCGCGGCTCGCGAAGAGCGCGCCCTCGCGCTGGTAGAGGTAGAGCCGCGTACGCAGGAGCCGCTCGAAGGCAGTGCTCTTGATCCCCTGGGGAAACGCGCGAGCCAGGCGGTCCGCGCGGCGCTGCGCGTCGCCCAGCTCCCGCACGAACCCGCGCGTGTCCTCGTAGCAGCGCAGCTCGTGCGAGAACCGCCCAGCCTCAGCGAGGAAGGTGTCCAGCCTGGGCACCGCGTCGGGCGGCAACCGTCCGTCCCGGTCGAAGTATCGCGTGGCCAGCCGACGGAGCGCGGGCGGGGCGGACCGGCCCGCGCGGAAGCGGACCTCGCGCCGCGGCCCGTAGGTGACGTAGATCTCGCTGTAGTCCGGCTGGAACCCGCGCGCGAGCGCCGCGCGCCCCCCCGGCGCGCGCTCCAGCCGGGCCAGAGTGAAGGCGATGTGCTTGCAGATCCCCAGCGCGTTGGTGGCGTAGTCGGGGCACGAGCAGAAGCTGTCCCCCGGTGCGGTCCCGCGCACAGCCACTCGGTACTTGTTGCCGTTCGCCGGGTTGACGACTTCGAACTCCGAGAACACGCGCTCGCCGCCGACGTTGGTCAACCGGAAGCGCTGCTCGCGCCCGAACTGGCGCCGCAGCTCGGCCTGCCACGACTCCAGCGGCAGGCCGGGCGGCCGGTGCGTCCGCGACAGCCGGCCCGGGCCCCGCCTCAATATCGCTCCTGCTCCACCTTGATGCCGAGCGCCAGCAGCGCGTTGATCAGCGCGACAACGCCCTCCACGTCGCCAGCGCCCGCGTGCGGCGAGCCGACGAGTTGCTCCCGAAGGCGCCGGAGCGCCCGGCGGTCGGCGTCCTCGAGTGGGGTGCCGCCGCGGCGCGCGGCCTCATCCGCCACCCACGCCGCGCTGGTGCGGAAGAGCGCGATCGGATGGTCAAGGCGGCTGCGGAGCAGCCACCAGATCCGGAGACCGCCGACGTCAGCGTCCCCCCAGTGCCGCAGACGCTTCGCCGGGTCGCGCCGAACGATCTCCGCCAGGCTGTCGACGAGACCCGGCGCAGGAAATCCCGCCGTGTAGACGGCGACCTCGCCGCGTGCGCCGAGCCCGACTGGGCCGCCCGATTCCTCGACGTACGACAGGAACGGGAACTCGTTCTCGATCGTGGTGACGCACGCGACCGGGGCCGATGCCAGCGCGTCGATCCAGGCCGGCGCCCAACTGTCCGGCAGATGGGCAGCCGGCGCGAAGTCCTCGAGCCGATACGTCTGCCCGGCGAGGCGGAGTGCCCCCGACCCCGCACAGCGCAGAAGCCCGGGCTTGCGGCGGACGTTGTATGCCTCGAGCAGGTCCGCCGCGTCCTCGGGCGCGATCCCCTCCCACCGCGGGTCGGCTTTCACGAGCATCCCGACGACGTGAGGGCGCACGGCGGCGAGACGCTTGGAGTCGCCGAACACGCGCTCGCTCACGATGCGCTCCCACCCCGAAGCACCACCGGCGAGCGCGACGGCGGCGTGCAGTCCATCGAGGATGTCGTGTTGCTCCCGCTTGAATCGATCGCGGGCGATTCCCAGCGCCGACAGATCGGCGTGGATCGAGCCCGCCTCGACGCGCTCGAGGAATTGGTTCATCCACGCAGGTAGCTGCGGTGCGCGGAGCGCGCGGGCCCGAGTCCGGAGCATGGCGAGGGCCTCCGCCAGCCGCTCGAAGCCCTCGGCCTCGCCGGCACGGTATGCCGCCTCGACCTCCTCGGGGCCCAACCGCACTTCGAATGGGGTGCCGGCGTCGTAGCCACAATGGTGAACGAGCCGCGCGCATCCGGCCGCGGCCAGCTCGGACGCGGCGGCCCGCAGCGCGGACAGCGCCTCGCGTCCGTCCGGGTGGAAGGCCTCCGGAAACGCGCGCGCGTCGAGGCGAACGATCACGTCCCGAGGCCAGGGGGCGGGTCGACCGAACGAGCGCCCGCGCTCGTACTGCTCAAGCAGCCGGTGGAGCAGCGTCCGGCGCGCCGCCGCCAGCGGACTCGTCATCCGGCTTGAACTCCTTGGTGAAGTCGAGGACGGTGGGCATTCCGGTCATCGGGTCCTTGTGGATGTAGAGGCTCGTCTCGACCCACGGCGCCACCAGCTCGCTGCGCTCCTTGGGCGTGGCCATGACGAGCTGCAGACCAAGCTCGCGCGCGAAGCGCAGCGTGGCCTGGACGCGGTCTTCGTCCATCTTGGAGAACGCCTCGTCGAGCAGCACGAGCCCGCCCCGCGTCCGCCCGTCGGGGGCGAGGCTGCGGTAGAGCCGGTGCATCGAGGCCAGGATGGCGATGTAGTACGGCGTCTGCGTCTCGCCGCCCGAGCGGTCGGCGGCCACGCGGTCCCACAGCGAGTGGGTACCGTCGGCGTGGTGGATGCGCAGGTCGTAGTCGAAGTACTCGCGGTAGTCCGCCCGCGCCTCCAGCTCGCTCTTGACCTGGCGCGCCTCGCCCTGGACCAGCCGCTCGAAGAGGTCGTCGAGCGTCCGGCGGGTCTCGGCCTCGCCGGCCGCCGCGGCACCGAACAGCGAGTCCTTCTCGAAGCGGCCGGCGTCCATGATGAGGTCGTGGAAGGCGCGGTGGCCGGGCGCGACCTCCAGGGTGAACTGGTAGCGCTCGGAGCCGAACGGCACATCCTTGAGCGCGCGGTTCAGCTCGTCGATCTGGCGGCGGACGTCGACGAGGTTCTCGCGCAGGCGGAAGATGATGTCCTCGGCGAGCTGCTGGATCGCCTCCTCCTTCGCCCGCGCGATGCGCTCGCGGAACTGCGGGAGCCGGCTCTCGCGCCAGAGGTCGCGCTGCGCCGCGAAGTCGCCGTACGTCTCGCCCTCGACTTCGGTGACGAGGCCATAAGCGTTGGCGTACTCGGTCTTCAGACGGACGAGGGTCAGGACCAGGTTCTGCACCCGGCTCTCGATCGTACGGAACTGGCGGTCGAAGACCTCGCGCACCTCCTCGGGCGGCCGGGTGGCGCGCTCGCGCCGGTAGCGCTCGTCGTGCAGGCCGCGGCGCTCGGCGTCGAGCGCCCCGAACGCGTCCTCGATCGCCCGCGTGGCCTCGGCCACGGCGGCTTCGGCCTCGGCCCGCTCCGCGGCGAGCTGCCGCGCCGTCCCTTGCAGCTCGCCCAGCTCGTGGTGCAGCGCGCCGCGTCGCTCGTCGAGCCGGTGGGTCTCGGCCTTCACCGCGTCCAGCTCCTGCTGGAGGGCGGCGACCTCGCTCCGGTCGATCCGATCGAGCTGGCGCTGGAGGAGGGCAGCCCGCGCGCGCAAATCGGGGAGCCGCCGCGCCTCCTCGACCAGTCGAGGGAGCTCGCCGGCTTCGGTGAGCGCCTTCCGGCAGGCCGCGGCGGCGCCGTCAAGCCAGCCGGTGTCGCGCGCGAGGTCGATCACCGCTTGCGACAATTCGGCCAGCCGGCGCGCGATCTCCTCCCGCCGGCGCGCACGGGCCGCGTCGCCGATGTAGTGACGGCTTAACACCTCGGGCGACGTCTGTCGGGCGACACCGTTCTGGTAGACCATGACCGTGTCGGTGATGGACCGGCGGTGACGCCGGAGCTCCTGCTCGTCGTCGCAGCAGATGACGTCGCCGAGCAGGAAGTCGACGTACACGCGCGCGAGCGGATCGTCGGTCGTCACCTGTCCGGCCAGCGCGCGGGGCTCGACCCGGCGCAGCATGGACTCGATCCGCTCCATGTCGACCAGCCCCGCGTTGGCGATGAAGACCTCGCCGCGCCCGGGCAGACGATAACCGCGCTTGTTCCGCTCGTAGAGCGAGAGCGCCCGCGAAAAATCGGCGGGCGCCACGATCACGTCGAAGCGCCGGGTGTTCAGGTAGCCCTCGACGGCGTCGCGCCAGCGCGGCGCAGCCACCTCGATCAGCTCGCAGAGGGGCCGGGGCTCGCGCGCTCCCCGCAGCCGCGCCTTCAAGAGATGCAGGAGAGCCTCGGGGCCATCCGGATAGCGCTGGCGGCCTTGCTCGAGCCCCGCCTGCTCGGCCTCGAGCTCGTGTCCTTCCCGCTTCAGCGACTGCAAGTCATCGCGGAGCCGGAGGAGCGCCATGCGCACCGCGTCCTCGGCCTGCGCGAGCCGCCGTGTCCACGTCGCGAGGTCCCGGTTCTCCAGGGCGCCGTCGCGGGCGAGGGTCGCCCGCAGGCGCGCCACCACGTCCGGCGCCTCCTGCGCGCCGAGCAGCGTGTCGTCGGGAAAGACGGCGGGCCGCGTCCGCCTGAGGTCGCGCGCATCCTGCGACAGCAGGGTGTCGAGGGTCCTCGTCTGGGACTCGAGCAGCTTCCGCGCGCGCGCTTCGGCTTCCCCGGCGTTGCCGATCTCGAGCCGAGTCCTTTCGAGGTCGCTTTCCAATGAGTGGATCTGCTGGAAACCGGGCGTCGCGTACAACGCGCCCGTGAGCCGCTCGCGCTCGCGGGAGAAGAACTCGAGCTGGCTCTCCACCCGCGCCAGCTCGGCCTCGCGCTCGCCCCGCCTCGCCTCCGTCACGGCGAGCTTCGAGTCGGTCGCGCGCGTGCGCTCGACGGTCAGCTCCAGTGTCGCCTGCAGGGTCAGGTATCGGTGGCTCTCGGCAGTGCGGCGCTCCTGGACGATGCGCTCCCCCTGCGCGCACACCGCGTCCAGGCTCTGCAGCCGGCGCTCCGCGTCCTTCGCCTGCGCTTCGAGCTGCTTATAGTGCTCGAGATTGGCCTGGAGCGATCCGGTGTCGACGGGCCGCGCGTCAAGCAAGTAGTTGAAGACGAAATCGCGCACCTGCCCCATTGGTTTGAAGTCGAGCGCCTTCACGAGCAGCCGGTGAAACGCTTCGGGCAAGGCGCCCAGGCGGTGGCGCAGCTCGTCGCGATAGGTGCCGGCATCGGGGAAGAGCCGCGCGTGCGGGAGCTCGCGCACGGCGCTGCGGAACTCGCGCAACGGCCGCACGACGTCGCCCGCCGCGAGGGCGGGGACGTCACTTGCCCGGGTTCGCGGCAGGACGACGTGGACCCGACTCACGCTCGAGTCCGCCTCGGTTGCCTCCATGGCGATGCCGCACGTGAAGTCACCGGACGGGTCGCGCTCGTCCGTGAACTGGAGGAGCACGTAGGAGGTGCACGCACCCCGCCCGAAGAGGACCTGGCCCGGGCGGCTGTCGTCCTCCGCGCCGAGCTTCCACCGGACGTAGCCGTTCAGGTTGCGGCGGCTGTGCTCGTTGGCCGCCTTGTTGAAGCGCACCTGCTGCTGGTCGGCGACGAGCGCCCACTGCACGGCGTCGAGGACGGTGGACTTGCCGCTGCCGTTGTCACCCAGGAGCAGGCAACTGCCGCCCAGTCGCAGCGTCTCGTCGGCGAAGTGGTACCAGTTCACGAGGCGCACGGCCTCCAGGCGGATCACGCCGTCTCCTCGCCCGGCTCCGGCTCGGCCTCGAGCTCCTCGGCCTCGGCGGGGCCGGCCTCCGTGCGAGCGTAGGCGCGTACGCGCTCGGCCATCTCGGCGATGCGGTCGGGCGGCAGCACCTTCTCGATGATGGCGCCGACCACGAACGTCTCGGTGTCCTCGCCCGCGAACCCGCGCTCGACCGTCACCAGCGAGTGGCGGGCCAGCCGGCGCAGCGCCTGCTCGAGCGCCCGGCGCGAGAGCGACCAGGCGGGCCGGCCGGCGTGGATCAGCCGCTCACGGAGCGCGCCGACCGTCAGCTCGCACCGCGCGTCCTCGGAGATCTGCTGCATCTGCTCGTGGTAGACGAGCCGGAGCGTGCAGAGCACGAGGCTCTCCAGCTTGCTCAGCCGCACGCGCTGCTCGCCCGACTCGTGGACGGCCCGGCAGAGCCGCAGCCCCAAGTCGACGTCGAGCCGCCAGCCGCCGAGCCGCAGATAGCCGTCGATCAGCTCGCGGTGTCGCTCGGCGAACCGCCAGTCGGGATCGGGCCGCATCGCGGAGCCGGGCGTGAGCACGTGCCCGGAGAGCAGGCGCGTCACCACGTCGCGGAACCGCTCCTGCTGGGCCGGCTCGAGCTTCGGGAACTCGGCGACGAAGTCCACCGTCGCCTCAGGCGCGGCGCGGCCGGCGGATGATCGAGCCCTTCGGGTATCCGTAGACGCCGTGCCGCTCGGTGCGGTCGCTCGGCGACAGCGGTTCGCGCTCGAAGCGGAACGCGGAGCGGCCGTCGAGACCGTAGGCGACCGCGTAGATCAGGCGAACGTACTCCTCGTCGGTCTCGGGCGCGGCCTCGCCGAGCGACACCCCGGCCCGTCCCCCGAGCAGCCCGGCGACGAACGCCTCGACGCGCGAGCGCGAGAACGGACGCCGCAGTCGCGGCGCCACCAGACGCCGCAGCGCGGCCGGATCCGCGGACGGCCGCCGGGCGAGGGGCTGCGCGGCCGGACGTGCACGGCGACGTGGCGGCGTATAGAGGAAGCCGTCGGCCAGTAGCTCGCACCGGTACACGTCGAGCTCGAGATCGGGCGCCCGGTCGCGCGCGAGCGCATCGACGAGGAGCTGGAGCTGCCCCTCCGTTCGGGTGTCCTGCCGGAGCAGGTACATGAGCTTCCGCAGGGCGACCCCGCTGAAGCGGGCGTTGCGCGCGTCGATGTCGTCGGTCACCACGGGGAGCGTGTCGAACTGCATGCGGAGAAGCGCCAGGTCGGCGGCGACGCGCGCGGCCGCGGCTTCCCGGTCGAGGCCGCCCTGCTCGGCGTACCAGCGCGCGGCCGCGTCGAGCGCGAGACCGTCACGCTCGATCCCGTCGAGGCGATGGAGGATCTCGCCACGCCACTTGTAGAGGTTGTCGACGGTCTTGAGCCGATGGTAGTTGGCCATCACGGCGTGACGGTAGCGCTCGAGACCCTCTTCGAGCACGCCGGCCGCCGTCGCCGCCTCGTCGAGCAGCCGCTGGGTGGATGCGTAGATGTTGCGGTTCAGGATTTTGAGCTCCCGGACGAGGTCCAGGGCGTTGCGCTTGGCCTCGCTCAAGGACACGCCGGGGCGGGCGGCGAACACGTCGGGCTTCAGCAGCGACGCGATGGAATGCGCGTATCCCTGGAACACCGGCTGCTCGTCGCGAGCGACGCGCACGAGGGTATCCAGGATGCGCGCCGCGTAGGGATGGAAGTTGAGCACTTCGCCGACGCCGCTCCGGTACTCGAAGTGAAACCACCCCTCGCTCTCCAGGCGACTCACCGCCCGGCGCGCCGCCCCCCGCAGCAGCGCCGCCTCGTCGTTGACTTCGTCGGGCGCCACACCGGCCTCGGGCGGGGCGATCAGCTCCTGGCGTCGCTCGGCCCACACGGGGGACGCGCGGATCAACTCCTCGGCGGTGTCGAGCACCACGCCGCGCAGCAGGAAGAACGGCTCGCGCTCGAACTCGTAGTGGTAGTAGACGCTCAGGATGGTCCAGTAGAGTGGCGCGAACGCGCCGGTGAGCGGGCCGAAGAGGCCGGATGGAACACGCGTGAAGAGTGGCGGCACCTCGCTCGAGCTGGGGATGCTAGCGCCGATCACGGAACAGCCCGCTCAGTCCCTCAAGCGCCATCGTCGGACGAGCGTGTTCCCCGCCGGAAGAGGCGGGCTGGAATGCTCCGGGGATCGCCGGTCGGCAACGGCCGGCCAACTTCCACGCGGACTCCGCGAGTGTCCACATCATCGCGATGTGTTCCGCCGGCGTCGTCACCGCCGAGAGGTCGTCCGACGGGCCCTCGTCCGCGGCACCTTGGCCGATCGGCCAGTGCGCCCACTCGGCCCGCCACTTCTCAGGAGATCTCGTTCCCATCACGCGAAACCAAGCTCCCGCGGTCGAGGTGTGCGTGTGTCCACGCTGGACCCCGCATCGCAGCGAAGCTTAGCACGCTACGAAGAGCGCTGACGGCAGTTACCGCGCCGGGTCAGGAGGTCCCTGCTTCGAACGGTCTAGCCTTCGAGGGGACAACCACTTCCAGACGAGAAAACGGGAAGCCCAGGAACGACGCTCAGAAAAGCGGTGATCCCACGCATCCCTTCCCGCCGGCGTCACCGCGACCGTAACCCTGCCTTCACCGCTAACTCAGGAGCGCCAGCGGCTCCTCGATCAGCTCGGCCAGCGCGCCGATGAACTGAGCGCCGCGCGCGCCGTCGAGCGCGCGATGGTCGCAGGACAGCGTGAGCACCATCGTGGGCTGGACGGCGGGCTGGCCGTTGAGGGCGACGACGCGGTCGGCGATGCGGCCGACGGCCAGGATGGCGGCCTGAGGTGGATTCACGATGGCGCTGAAGGCGTCGACGCCGTACATGCCGAGGTTGCTGATCGTGAACCCGCCGCCCTGGATGTCGGCGGGGCGCAGCTTGCCGGCCTGGGCGCGGCTGACCAGATCTTCGCGGTGGGCGGCGATCTCGGCGAGGCTCAGCGCGTCCGCGCGATGGAGCACGGGAACGACGAGGCCGTCGTCGATGGCCACGGCCAGGCCGATATTGATGTCGGCGTTCTGGACGATCGCGCCGTCCTTCCACGAAGCGTTGGCGCGCGGGTGCTGCGACAGGGCGGCGGCGACGAGCTTCACGAGCAGATCGGTGTAGGTGATCCGGGCGCCGGTCTGCTTGCGCGCCCGATCCAGCCAGGTGACCAGGCGGCTCACGTTGACCTCGCGCACCAGATAGAAGTGGGGCGCGGTGGTCCAGCTCACCGTCATGCGCTCGGCCATGATGCGCCAGACCGTGCTGACGCCGGGCGCCGCCGCCGGCCGCGCGGTCGGCGCTGCTGCGACCGCGGCGACGCGCGCCTCGGTGATTGCGGGAACATCCGCCGCAAGGACCGCGCCGCTCGGCCCCGTTCCGAGGAGCGCGGTGATATCGAGCCCTCGCTCGGCGGCCAGGCGCCGCGCCTTCGGTGACGCGAGGGTGCGGCGCGCCGAAGCCCCGTTGCCAGCCGATCCCTTCTGCGTCTCGACGTAGGCGAGAACGTCGGCCTTCTCGATGCGTCCGCTGGCCGTCTTCAAGCGGGTGAGATCGACACCGTGCTGCTCGGCGATCTTCCGGGCGAGCGGTGACGCCTTGACCGCTCCGGGCGACGCGTTGGCCGCCGTGGCGGGCGCTGTCGTCCCAGCGGCGCCCGCCTCGCCGGGCGCGAGGATGAGCGCGATGGTGTTGCCCACGGGCACCACGTCACCCGGCTGCGCCGTCACCTCGCGCAGGACTCCCGACGCCGGCGCTTCGATCTCGACCGTGACCTTGTCGGTCTCGATCTCGACGATCGGCTCGCCCTTCCTCACCGCGTCGCCGGGGGACTTGAGCCACTTCAGGACCTTGCCGGTCTCCTGCGCCAGCTCGAGCGCCGGCATGATGACGTTCGTCGGCATCGCGCTAGGCTGTCCCAGCTCGAGCGCGGAGTCAAGGAGCAGCGCCGGCCGGCGCCGCGCGCCGAAGCGTTAGTTAGGACAGGTCGTGTCGTTGCAGTAGATGACGTTTTGCCGGCTGAAAACCCCGGGCGAGTGGGGATCGATGGTGAGGCGCAGCCACTCTCTGGGCTTGTTGGTCGAGCCCTGCACGGTGATGCGCGTGAGGTTCGGCACGGTCGGCGTACCGTGGATCAGGCCCGCGGGGCTGTGCGGGTCCGCGAGCGGACGATCGGCCTCGAAGAGGTGCGAGTCGCCATTGATCAGCAGCACCGGGCGGCCGAAATGGAGGCAGAGATCCGCCAGCCTCTTCACGAAGTCGGTGTAGCCGTCGAGCCCATCGCCGCCGGCGACGATGGCTGCCGGGTCCCACATGTCCGCCTGAAGACCGATGACCACCGCCCTGGCCTCCTCGCGGTTGGCCCACGCAAAGGCGAGCTCCAGCCAACGAAGGTCCGCGGCGGTGCGCTCGGCGACCTCCTGCGTCCGCGCCGTTTCGTCGGTGAACGGAGCGGTCCAAGACAGGCCGTCGTTGTTCGAGCCGGGCACGTTCAACGTCACGAAGACCACGTGTGACTCTTTCCACATCACGTTCTCGACGAACTTGGCGTCCGCCGGATGCGCTTCCTGGTGCACCTCCGCCTGGCTCAGCACCCGCTTCTTGCGCCCGCCCAGCGCGTACCCAGGGTAGGGGAAGAACAGGTTGCGGACGCTCGCCAGCTCGTTCAATGGAGCGCCGCTGCTGAACTCCTTCTTCTTGTGGCAGTCGGTCCACTCGTTGTCGCCCGGCGTGTAGACGAGGGGATCCTTGAACTGCCCGAACAGCGTGAAGATCGCCAGATTCCAGGCGGGATTGGAACCAGCGGGAAGAGGCAGCAAGCCAGCGCCCGTGCAGGGCATGCTGCCGGAGTGGATGTCCCCGACGTGCAGCACCAGGCTCACCCTGGGATCCGAGTTGATCGAGTCGATCAGGAGCGGCGCCGCGGCGACGAGATCGAGGCTGTAGGGCCAGTCGCCGAAGACCGCGAGTGTGAGCGGCTTGCCCTGGTCGTCGTCGCCTCGTTCTCGGTCCTCGGCGTGGGCCTGGCGAGCGATGAGCGCGCAGCAGAGGGCGGCGGCAATGAGGAACGACTTCTTCATGGTGGTCGCGACGGGTCTCGGGCCGAGCGTGACGTTGCGGTTATGAAATCACGACGAAATCGCGACGAAGACGATACGCGAGCCTCAGGCCTTCCCGCAGAGGGCCTTCGCCGCCTCGAACACCGTCTTCTCCGACGGCACCGTGAGGTCTTCCAGCACCGGCGAGAACGGCACCGGCACGTCCATGGCGCCGATGCGCTTGACCGGCGCGTCCAGGTAATAGAACGCGCCTTCCGCGATCACCGACGCGATCTCGGCGGTGACGCCGTAGCGCTCGTAGCCTTCGTCCACCACGATCGCGCGCGAGGTCTTCTTGGCGGAGTCGATCAGCCTCTGCTTGTCGAGCGGCCACGTCGTGCGCGGGTCGATCACCTCGGCGCTGATCCCGACATCTTCTAACATCTTGGCGGCGGCGAGGGCGACGATCACCATGCTGCTGGTAGCGACGATGGTGATGTCCGTGCCGGCGCGCTTGACCTCCGCGACGCCGAACGGGATCGTGTAGTCCTCGGCCGGGACCGGGCCCTTGATGCGGTACATCATCTTGTCCTCGAAGATCACGACCGGGCTGTCGTCGCGGATGGCCGTCTTCATCAGGCCCTTGGCCTCGTACGGGCCAGACGGCAGTGCGACCTTGAGGCCGGGGACGTGGCTCA
>WNEY01000648.1_pt1 | contig 22400 bp, 23 predicted proteins | sample 5400531 | NCBI WGS metagenome assembly WNEY01 (sample SAMN13153338, study PRJNA577476) | soil metagenome | isolation source: 200 cm saprolite under Douglas fir tree site 1 | place: USA:California | collected 2015-04-18
TGGATGAGCAGGCAGCGGGTCATTCGTTGCAAGACCTCGCGTGGCAGGCGGTGGGCGTGGCGTTTGTCTGCGATGACGAGCTCGGCGAGCGAGCACTCCCGGACCACAGCCTCAGGAGCAGGTGGGTCGGGGACCGTCACCACCTCGACCTCATGACGGCCGGCCAGGAGGTCTTCGACCTGCTTTTTCGAATAGGGAGACAAGCAGACGATGCGGGCGGGCACCGGCCGTCAGGCTATCACGCAGCGGGGTACGGTCGCGGCGACGAAACACCAGGAGGGAATGAGCATGGGTTCGATGTCCAAGGTTGCCGTCGTTACCGGCGGCGGAACCGGCATTGGGAGGGCCGTGGCCCTTGCTCTCGCGCGGGAGGGGTACTCGGTCGTCGTGGCGGGTCGCCGAAAGGAGCCCTTGGAGGCGGTGGTGGCAGAGGGGTCGAAACTGGGCGCGCGAATGCTCGGCGTACCCACGGATGTCAGCGACCCCAAGTCCGTCAGGGCTCTTTTCGACACGACCGTGGAAAAGTTCGGGCGGTTGGATCTGCTGTTCAACAACGCAGGTTCAGGAGCTCCGCCGGTACCCCTGGAAGACGTGACCTTCGAGCAGTGGAAATCAGTTGTCGATGTGAATCTCACGGGCGCCTTTCTCTGCACACAAGAGGCAATAAGGGCTATGAAGAACCAGCAGCCTCGCGGGGGACGGATAGTCAACAACGGGTCCATATCCGCCCACGCTCCTCGGCCGAACTCTGCTCCATATACCGCGACGAAGCACGCGATCACTGGCTTGACCAGGTCGACTTCGCTGGATGGCCGCAAGTACGACGTCGCCTGTGGCCAGATCGACATCGGCAACGCCGCCACCGAAATGACGCAGGGCATGGTGAGTGGCGTCCCGCAAGCAAATGGGGAGATCGCGGTCGAGCCGCGCATGGAGCTCGAGCATGTGGCGCGGGCGGTCCTGTACATGGCCAGCCTTCCGCTCGAGGCCAACGTTCAGTTCATGACCGTGATGGCGACGAAGATGCCGTTCATCGGTCGCGGATAACATCGCCGGCCGGAAGACCGATCTGCGGACGTGTGAGCTATGCGCGGATCTACCTGGCTAGCGTCCGACCGAAGTGGCCAGCGCTACCACGGCAGCCGCCCCGCTGCCGAGCAGTAGAACGGCGAAGGACGCGGCAATCCAGACCACGACCCATCGAGACCAGAAGGAGTTAATTTCCAGGTTCGTCGGGTCGCTTGGGTCGTAGAGCATGGGGATCTTTTGCCCAACAAAGAGTCCGCTCTTGGAGGTCTTGGATTCTGCCGTGACAGTCTCACCGCCAGCCGTTGTGAACTGGATCACCGGGAAGTAGATGGTCGTTCTCTGAAGCTTCTCGGGCCTGAGGCTTTGTACGACACCGATTGCTTGCAGGGCTCTTCGTAAGAAGCGGCGCTGCGCTCGGTAAGCGAGGACGGCCCACGCCACCGCCAGCACTCCACCAATCAGGCCGGCTGGAGCGACGACGGACGGAGCGATACCAAAGTGCATCTCTGCCGCACGGTTGTACAGCACGGCGCGACGTGTGGCGCTTCTTGTAGCAAATCGGGCCGAGATCGAACCAAATCTGGTGAACCGCGAGCTTCGACGTCCGCTGGTCGAATTCGGGACTGTGAGCCCTCTGAACACAGATGACTTGCTCCCGATTTGGCCACCCTATCGGTACCAACCCCCGGCCTTGGGCGGCCGGCTGTCGGAGCGGGGCTGAGGTACGCTTTCATTCACACCGCCCGCCACGGTCCGCATGACCGCATAACCTGAGCGCAACAACCCTGGGCTCAGACTGGAGAGAAGGAGCGATGCGTAGAGGGTCGTCATCCATCGCGGTTGTATCTGCTCTTGCCATCGTCCTGCTCGCTGCGGGATCGGGAGAGGCCGCGGGACCATCCCAGGCCGCAACAGCGAGCAACCCGGTGAACATCAACGTGAGCCAGCGCCTCGGCAACGAGTCGGAGGAAGCCGTGGCGGTGAACCCGACCGACCCCAACAACGTTGTGATCGTCACCAATATCGGTGGCACGGCGGCAGGCATGTTCGAGGGCGTCACCTTTGACGGCGGGGCGACCTGGACGAGGCGCCTGATCGCGACGGGTGCTCCCGGCGACCCACTGGGGTCCGCCTGCTGCGATCCGAGCTTGTCCTTCGACAAGTACGGCAACCTGTTCATGACGTACCTATTCCTGATCGGAAATACGGTCCCGAGTCTGGTCCCGGTTGCCCTCAGCACCGATGGCGGTTTGACGTTCGCGGTGATTGCGAGCATCGCCAGCTCTGGAAAGCGCAACGCAAGCACGGGCAGCGAGCGACGTGGCCTGTTTCGATTCGTCGACCAGCCCACCATAACTACGGGCGCAAACGAGGTCTGGCTCGTCTTCAATGGCGGCGGCCCAATCATCGCGACCGGGGCTCCGGCGACCGGGCTGGGGCAGGTGGGCAGCTTCATAACGCCTGAGGTCGTGCCCGGTACGAACAACTGCACCTATGGCGATGTCGCCATCGGCCCGCGCGGACAGGTCATGAACGTCTGCACCCTGACAGAAACGGGCGCGGGCGGCGGCACCCTTCGCGTGAATGTCGATCAGGACGGGCTCGGGCCGAATGGCTTCGACCAGTCAGTCTCCGTGATCGACACCCACATTGGAGGGTTCCACTTCATCCCAGCGCAGGTGGATCGGTCAATCGACGCGGAGCCGGGCCTCACGTGGGATCGCACCGGCGGCATCCACGACGGCCGCGTGTATCTCATCTACACATTCGAGCGCTCGAATGGGACCGACAACACAGACATCTTCGTTCGCTTCTCGGATGACCAGGGAGCTACTTGGAGCACCCCAGTCCGCGTGAACGACGACACCACCACAAACAGCCAGTTCCTCCCCAAGATCTCGCTTGACCCGACGACCGGGAACCTCGTTGTCTCCTGGTACGACGCCCGCAACGACCTCGGCTTAGGAGGACCGGGCGACACGGATGGCGTGCCCAACGACGATGCGCAGCTCTGGGGAGCCTTCAGCCTGGATGGGGGACAGACTTTTACCAAGAACATCCAGATAAGTGCCGGAACCTCGAACTCTCATGACTCGGGCAACGGCATCGACTATGGGGACTACAGTGGATTGTCGTTCGGCGGCGGGATTGCTCATCCCGCGTGGGCGGACAATTCGAACAGCACCGGGGACAATCCGGACGGGGCGCTCCATCAGTTGGACATCTACACAGCAGTGGTTCCATCGCCATAAGGCGGCCTGCCGCGAGGTCGTCGGCCTCAGATGAGTGACGTACCCCTGCCCCACCGCGGTCGGGTGAACCTGCAGAAGCAGATGCGCGAGATCGAACGCATGCGAGCCGAGATGAGCGCCAAGGAACCGGATCAGCGCACCGTCACGACGCGAGCCGTCGCGCGGATCATCGAGGACGTCCACCTCGAAGGAAGGATGGGAAAGTTCACCGTGGAGGCGGATGAGCCGGTGGCGCGCGGCGGCACTGAAAAGGGCGCGTCCCCACTGCAGTTCCTCATGATGGCCACGGCTTTTTGACTGCTGACCCAGGTGGCGCGGTTCGCGCCACTCTACGGCGTAACGATTGATGACGCCGGCGCCGATGTGCGCGCGACCTTCCGCAACACCGAGAAGTACGACGTCGATGACGCGCCCGCGTACTTCGAGCGGGTTGATATCAAGCTCGAGATCGTGAGCCCCGCGGCCCCCGAGCAAGTCCAGCGTCTGGCCGCCCATGCCGAGCGCGCGTGCCATGCGGCGCAGAGCCTGCGCCATCCGATTCCGGTCACGCTCGAGACGATCCTGAACGGAGAGAAGCTGGACGGCTGACTCGAGCCTAGGCGGTCCTCAATTGCTCAGCCAGCCAGTCGGCCATCAGCGGCCGGTATTTATACGAAATGTTGTTGCAGACGTGGTTTCCGTCCGGATACATCACGAGCGTGGCGTGGGGAGCCTCGCGGGCGATCCGTTCTGCTTGCGCCGGCGGAAAAAGGCGATCCCTAGCGCCGTGGATCACGAGCATCGGCTGCCTCACGAGATGGAGCACGCCCTCGAGGTTGAGGTCATGCGCCTTGCGCTTCGCCTCAGCCTCGTCATCCGACTTCGTATAGAAGATGTAGCCCCCCTTGGTGAGCGGGTTGAGGGCCTCCCAGCAATCGCCCAGGTTGTACGGCCCCGCCAGCGCCACCAGCGCATGGATCCGCGGTTCGTGCGCCGCGGCCCTCGGACCGTAGATCGCACCCATGCTGATGCCCATCAGCCCGATTCGAGTCTGGTCGACATGAAGATCTTGGCGCGCCAGCTCGTCGAGAAGAGGCGTGATGACCGTATCCCAGTTCGGCCTGATTGCGAAATGGACCGAGTTCTCCGACTGTCCTGGGCCGTCCATGGTCAGCGTCGCCAGGCCACGTCGAAGAAATTCGTCCTCGATTGCGAACAGCTCTTCCTTTGACGAGTCTAGGCCTGGGACGATCACTACCAGCGGGGCATTGTCGCCGGTCCGCGGACGCCGAAGGTTGGCGGGGATGATCCGACCCTCGAACGGAATCTCGAGCCTGTCGCCGGGCGGCTCGATGTGGGGCAGAGCTTCTCGGTAGACGGACACCGATCGTTCACGTAGGGCTGCGTGCAGGGCGAGGTCTTCGAACCACAGGAACTTCCCGAGGTGGTAGCACCACGCCGCGCGCTGGAATGCCTGCGCCGCCGACAGCATCCGGCCGCGCTCCTTGGCCTCCGTGCCCAGTGCCTCGTGCATCTGGCCGATCGCCAGCCAGTTCGGTCCCCAGTCCTTCCAGTCGGTCGTCTTCTCCACAGTCTGGTCGAAGTCGTTCACGTCGATGCCGTTGGCTACGAACCGCGGCCGCCAGTGGCGCGCTGCTAGCTCGACTCGGTTGCCCGTCTCGGATTTCCTCACTGCCGCGCCGCGTCCTTGCGCGCCACCGCCTCGCCCAGGCTCGAGCCGAGGTCACCAAGCAGGACCTCCGCGCAGTTGCGGCCGGGCAGACCCGAAACCGACCCACCGGGATGCGTGCACGCGCCGTTCTGGTAGAGACCCGCGATGGGCGTTCGATAGGAAGACCAGCCTTCGACCGGCCGGAACCAACCGCTCTGCTCGGGCGCGTTGGCGCCACCGTGACAGGAACCGCGCCAGTTGGCCGGGTTGCGCCGCTCGAGATCGAGCGGGCTGTCGACGTGCTCGGCAAGCACGAGGCTTCGCGACAGGTTTGGCGAGAGGCGCGCGAGCCGGTCGAAGAGCTGGTGCGACACCTCGGTTTTGATCCGGTCCCAGTGGTCGGGCCCCTCGGCGAGCTCGTAGGGCAGGAAGCTGACCACCTTAAAGGTGTGCCTCCCGGCAGGCGCACGTGACGGGTCGATCACTGTAGGAGTAAGGGCTAGAAAGACGGGCTCAGTCAGGTCGACGCGACCCGTCCGGTATCCGCGCAACATCGCCTCGTAGGCTTCGAGCGATTCCAGAGCGCCAGCGGTCACGCTGGGCATCGGGCCCGACGCTGTGTTGAACAGCGGCGCCTCGCTCATCGCATAGTGCGTCGCGTACATGGTCAGGTTCGGCTGCCACCGCTCGATGCCCGCGCGGTATGCGTCCGGCAGGCTGTCTTCGCCGACCAGGCCACCGAGGTGCTTGACGTGGAGGGTGGACACGATCGCCCGCCTCGCCTCGTAGACCGAACCGTCGGCTGTCTCAACCGCGACCGCGCGGCCATCAGTCACTGGGATCCGCACGACCGGCTTGGAGGTGAGCACCGTGCCACCGGACTCCTCGATCACCCGCGCGAGCGCCTGCGGAAGCCGGATCGAGCCGCCCTCCGGCAGGATCCAGCTGAACCGCTGGCGGCCCGCTACGAGGGAGAACGCCAGCAGTCCCGTCTCGGGCTCGTCGAGCGGGTGAAGCGTCATGAATGCGATCCAGGCGAAGAACGCGCGCACGTGATCCTCCTGGAAGCGCTGCTTGATGATGTCGAGCGCGGTCGACCTTCGGATCGTGAGCATCTCGTCGCCCAGCGCGCTCTCGCGTGTCAGCGAGTCCACCTCGTCCGGCGGCCGCGGGGCGGAGGCTCTCTCGCCGTTGACCACGGGAGCCATCAGCTCCCAATCCGCCAGCAGCTCCCGGTAGGCCTCGGCGTCTCTTGGCGAGAATCTGGCCAGCTCGGCGCACGTGCGGTCGAGATCGCGCCACATCGTGATCGAGGCGCCGTCGACGAAGGGCATCGTGAAGACCGGGTCGGGATAGAGGTACTTGAGCCCGTACGCATCCAGCTGCAGCTCGTTGTTGCGCATCAGCGGATTGCTCTGGATCAGGTTGTGCGCGGTCGCGCATGGGTCGTGGACGAAGCCCGGTAGCGTGAGCTCCTCGCACGTCGTGTTGCCCCCGATGCGCCGCGCGCCCTCGAGCACAAGCACGCGGAAACCCGCCCGCGCGGCGTAGGCGGCGGTGACCAGGTTGTTGTGCCCGGCGCCCGCGAAAACGATGTCGTACTCGCTCATGCCGTCGCTCCCAGGTACAGGCGGCCGATCTCCGGGTTGTTCAGCACCTCCGGCCCGCCGCCCTCGAGACGCACCCGGCCACTCTCCATCACCACGCCGTGGCTGGCGATGCCGAGCCCGGAGCGCGCGTTCTGCTCGACGAGGAGCAGTGTGCGGCCCGCCCGGTTCATGTCGCGGATGGTGTCGAACACGAGCGATCGCGTCTTGGGGTCGAGACCCATCGACGGCTCGTCGAGGATCAGCAGCGCAGGGTCGAGCATCATCGCTCGCGCGAACTCGACGATCTTCTGCTGGCCGCCGGAGAGCGAGGCGGCTCGTTCGTGGCGGCGCTCGGCGACGATCGGGAAGGTCCTGGAGGCGGCCTCGAGCCGCTGTTCGACCAGCCTTCGGTCGCGAACGCTGTAGCCGCCGAGTCGTACGTTCTCCCATACGGTCATGGTCGGGAACAGGCTTCGCTCCTGCGGGACCTGCACGATGCCTCGGGCCAGGATCGCCCGCGGGCTGCGGCCGGCTATCGACTCCCCGCGAAAGCTCACCGTGCCGGCGACCGGCTTCAGCAGCCCGCTGATCACGCGCAGCACCGTTGACTTGCCCGCGCCGTTCGGGCCGACGATGCATGTCAGGCTTCCTTCTTCGACCCTGAGGTCGACCCCGAGGAGTACGTCGCCTCCGCCGTAGCCGGCCCTCACGCCCGCCATCTCGAGCAGGGCTGTCATCTCATGCCCCGAGGTAGGCGTCGAGGACCGCGGGGTCCTGACGAACGGCGTCGGGCCGGCCGGAGGCGATCGCACGCCCGCGGTGGAGCACGACGACCTCCGTGCAAAGGTTCATGACGAATCCGATGTTGTGCTCGACCAGAAGGAAAGTGATCCCGCGCGCGTTGAGCTTCCGGATGCGGTCGCCGATGCGCTCGAGCAGTGCTGGGTTGACGCCGCCGGCGGGTTCGTCCAGCAGCATGAGCTCCGGCTCGGACATCAACACCGCGCCCAGCTCGAGCAGCTTGCGCTGGCCGTAGGACAGAGCGCCTCCCAGCGTGCCGGCGACGTGCGCGATCTCCAGGAACTCGAGCATCTCCATCGCGCGGTCGCGCTCGTGGCTCCAGTCCGCGCGCGAGAAGAGCGAACGCAGGCCCTGGCGGCGCACGGGGACCAGCATGTTCTCGATCGCTGTGAGGCGCGGGAAGATACGGGCGAGCTGAAACGTGCGGCCGATGCCCAGGGCGTAGATGCGGTCGGGGCTCAGGCCGTCGATGGGCTTGGACTTGAACGTGAGCCTGCCCTGGTCGCAGGGGAGGAAGCCGGTGACCAGGTTAAAGACGGTCGTCTTGCCTGAGCCGTTAGGGCCAATGAGCCCGGTAATGGCGCCCTGCGGAACCGACAGCGAGCAGTCGTCCACCGCGACCACGCCGCCGAAACGCTTGCTGAGGCCCTCGATCTGGAGCAGGTTCACGGCGTCACCGCAGCCGCGCCGGTTCGCGTCCTCGTCCGCCATCTCGTGATCGCCTCCAACACGGAAGGCACGATCCCACGCGGAAGCAAAAGCATGACGACGAGGAATACCGCGGCATACAGCACCAGGTACAGCCGGCTGGCGCCGTAGTTGTAGGCGAGCCAGAGCTGCGTGGGCTCGAGGATCAGCGCCCCAAGCACGGGACCGCTGAGCGTGCCCATCCCGCCCAGGAACACCATGAGGACCATCGAGATTCCGATCAGCGGATCGACCACGAACTGCGGATAGATGTAGGTGACGTAGTAGCCGTAGACGCCGCCGATCATCCCGACGAGGGCCGCGCTGGTGACGAACGCGGTGAGCTTGAAAGCGCGGGTCGGCACTCCGACCGCGAGCGCCTTGTCTTCGTCGTCGCGGATGGCGAGCAGGCCCAGCCCGAACTTGGAGCGCCGGATCCGCCACGAGACGCCAAGGCTCAGAACTGCCAGTACGAGCATTGCATAGTAGTAGGGAGTGTTGAAGTAGTCGCCGCTCCAGTTGGGAACGGGATAGCCCATGCCGGCGCCACCCCCTGTCAGCCCAACGAGATTCTCGGCCAGGAGCTGCAGCATGAACATGAAGGCGATGGTCACGATCACGAACGTCGCGGCGCGCGTGCGCAGGGCAAACCAGCCGATCCCGAACGCGAGCACGGCCGTCGCGACCCCCGCGACAGGCACGAATAGGAAGGGCGTGTAACCGGCCGCGACTCCAAGGTGGGCGAGCAGCAGACCCAGCGTGTACGAACCGAAACCGAAGAACCCCGCGTGTCCGAGAGAGATGTAGCCGGTGTAGCCGCCCATGATGTTCCAGGCCGTCGCCAGCCCGACATACATCACAGTGAAGACGGCGACGTTGGTCGTCGCAGGGTCGGGGGCGATCGCGGGCAGCGCAAGCGCGACCGAGAACACGACCAGCAGGCCGGCGATCTTCAGCGCTCCCGCCTGCCGCATGAGCCTCATATCCGCTCGCGGACCCGGAGCCCGTACAGCCCTTGAGGGCGCACGAGCAGCACCAGCACGAGGATCGCGAAGAAGACGAAGCTCGCCCACACAGGTGAGATCACGACGGCTGTGATGTCTTCCGAGACCAGCATGATCAGCGCCGCGATGATCGCGCCTCGCAGGCTGCCCAGCCCGCCGAGCACGATGATCGTGAGCAGTCTCGAGATGAGGTCGTAGTGGCTGCCTGGGTTGAATGATGTGGTCATCCCGAACACCACGCCCCCCGCCGCGGCCGTCGCCATGCCGATGCCGAAGGCGATCGCGGATATGCGATCGACGTCGATGCCGATCAGCTGTGCGGCGGTCCGGTTGAGCATCGTGGCGCGGATCGATGAGCCGAGCCGGGTGCGGTACAGGAGAAAGAAGAGGGCACCGAGGATCACAAGGCACATCAGGAAACCGAACACGTATACATAGGTGACGCGAAAATCGCCGACCGGAAAGCTCTCGTTCTCGTACCACGCCCGCAGCTGGACGTAGTTCGCGCTGAAGAAGTAGCCGAGCAAGCCTTCGATACCGAGGGCGATGGCGTAGGTGACCAGCACGGAGAGCGCCTCGCGGTCGGTCTTCAGGGGACGGATGAAGACGATCTGCAGGACAACTCCCAGTAGGAACATCGCCGGCATCGTGATCACGAGCGTGAGGAACGGATCCAGTGACCACGATCGCGTTGCCGCGAAGCTGAGGTAGGCACCGAGCACCACGAGCGCGCCGTGTCCGACGTTGATGATCCGCATGACCCCGAAGATCAACGTCAATCCCGACGCCATCAGCGCATACACCCCCCCTGTGAGGATGCCGAGCACCACGGCCTCGAGAACCAGGGTCATGCGGGCAGATTAAGAGCGGGGACGGCGGAGCTCACCGTCCCCGTATCACGCCTTACTTCCAGGCCTTCTTCGGGTACTCGGGTTGGGCAGCCGCCACGGATGCCGGGTAGACAAAGATCGCCTGGCCACCCTGCCACTGCTCGATGTAGACGCCCACCCCACCCTGCGGCCGTCCCGCAGAGTCGAACGACATCGGTCCCTGGACGGTCTGGTATGTGCCCGTGTGCAGTGTCGTGATCAGCTTGGCGTTGTCGATGCTGTTGGCCTTGGTGGCCGCCTGGTCGATGACCTGTCCGACGCTGTACGCCTCGGCCGCGTCAGCGCTGATGTCCCCGGCGGCGCCGCCGTACTTGGCAATGAACTCGGCAACGAACTTGTCGTTGCCGTACGCGGTGGCGCTCGCGGTCCATCCCGCCGGGACCATGATGCCCTCGGTGTTGGCGCCCAGCGCATCGGAGAACGTCTTGCCCTGGTCCGGACCGGTCGTCTCGATGATCGTCTTCGGGTTGTAGTGCTGCTGCGCGAACGTCTTCGCGAAGGCGACCGCGTCGGGGAACTGCGTACCGAGGATCACAGCATCCGCCTTCGAGTGGACGACATTGAGCGCGATGGGCGTGAAGTCGGTGGTCTCGGCCGGGTACACCTTGTAGTAAGCCGTCGTGATGCCGCCCGCCTCCAGGAGGCTCTTGGCCTTGTCGATCTGGGGCTGCGTGAACGGGTCGTCCTGGGTTGCGTAGGCGACGCTCGCCGGCCTCTGGTCAGAAGGTAGCGAGAGCAGCCACTTCGTGTAGCTCACCAGGTTGTCCTCAATCGAGGCCGGCTGCACGAAGAAGATGTTCGTCAGTCCCTGTTGGAACACCTTCGGACCGCCTCCAGCCGGCTCTGCGAATGCGTAGCCAAACCGCGAGGCCACTTGCGACGCCGGGATGGTGAGCAGGCTCGAGAACGGCCCGAAGACCAGCGCCACCTTGTCCTCAGTGATCAGCTTCTGGTAGTTGGTGACCACCTGCTGAGGGCTGCTGGTGTCGTCGACGTACTTCATCGTGATCTTGTGACCGAGCAGCCCGCCCTTGGCGTTCTCGTCCTGCGCCCACAGGTCGTAGCCCTGAACGAGCGCCTTGCCGTCGCCCGAGAAGTCGCCGCTCAGCGACACGGACACGCCGATAGTGATCGGGGCGGCGGGGGCGGCAGTGCTGCTGCTCCCGCACGCGGCCACCGTCAAACCAAACAGCGCCATAGAGGCGGCCATCAAGCGTCTGCGCATCTCGCTCCTTCCCTTCCCCGGCTTGTCGAAACCGCCACGGGCGCGGGAATTTCGTGCGATCCCACCCCGTGAACAAACGATTGCCCTATCGTATTCACGCGTGGAAGCCGTGTCAATCGGAGGCTCCTGCCAGTGCCGGCGACGCTGAAGGAGCTGGCGGCCAGGGCGAAGGTTCACCCGTCGACAGTCTCGCGCGTCGTCAACCAGGACCCCCGCCTCCGCATCGGCCTGGCGACACGGGCGCGAATCGAAGCCCTGCTGCGTGAGACGGAGTACCGACCGAACCATGTCGCTCGTGGGCTGAAACTCCGGCAGACCCTGGTCCTCGCCGTCGTGATTCCCGATATCACGAACCCATTCTTCGGCGGCCTCTTCCGGGGCGTCGAGGACGGCGCGGCAGCGCGCGGCTACCAGGTGATGCTGTGCAATACCGACGGCAGCCCCGATCGCCAGCGCGCTCACCTGCAGACCCTTGTCGCGAGGCGGGTGGACGGCGTGATTCTCGCCAGCACGTTTATGAAGGATCCCGCGGTCCGCTGGCTGCGCCACCAGAGCGTCCCCTACGTGCTGGTCAACCGCTTCAGCGATCCCGGCCTCGACCCGTTCGTTGGGTCCGACGACGTGACCGGCGCCCGCCTCGCGACGCAGCACCTGATCGAGCTGGGCCACACCCGGATCGGCCACCTCGCCGGGCAGTCGACCGTCAGCACCGGGCTGCTCCGCCGGCGGGGCTACCAGGCGGCAATTACGGAGGCGGGGTTGACCGCGGACCCGGAGCTCCTGGTCGAGTCGGGTTTCGTTGAGGAAGGCGGCGTCCGCGGGATCGAGCGGCTGCTCTCCCTCGACAGGCCGGCCACGGCGGTCTTCGCTGTCACCGACATGGTGGCGGTTGGCGCGTACAGCGCAGCTCGCCGGCTGGGGCTCCGGCTCCCTGAAGACCTGGCCATAGTCGGCTACAACGACATCCCGCTCGCGGCGCGGCTCATCCCCGGCCTGACCACCGTGCACGTGCCGATCCACGAGTTCGGCAGCGCGGCGTCGCGGCTGCTGATCGAGCAGATCGAGAATGGCCACGGCGATCCGCGCCGGCTGGTGTACGCGCCGCAGCTCGTGGTCCGCGGGTCCACCGTGGCGGGCGCCGACGCGCCGGCGGTCCACGTGGCGTCTCGCGGCGCGGGCGAATAGGCTATGGGATGGGCAAACGTTTGCGCGTTCCAGGTCCTCAGGGGGCGGATTTGAGCACGGTCGATGGCAAGCTGGGATGGATCGGGACCGGCCGGATGGGCTTCGCGCTGGCGAGCCGGCTGCTTAAGAACGGGTGCGATGTGGCTGTCTACAACCGCACGCGAGCCAAGGCCCGGCCGCTCGCCGACATGGGCGCGCGCCTGGTCGAGCGGCCGGCCGACCTCGCAGACCGCGACATCGTGATGGTCTCGGTGGCGGATTCGCCGGACTTCGCCGCCGTAATGACCGGCCCTGACGGGCTGCTCGCCAACGGTGGGCGTGTGCCACGCGTGGTGGTCGACACCTCGACGGTTTCCATGGACGTATCAAGGCAGGTCCGCGAGCAGGCGCACCGGCTCGGCGCGGCCCTGCTCGCCGCGCCCGTCAGCGGCAACGCCAAGGTCGCCCGCGCGGGCAAGCTCACCATGGCGGTGTCAGGACCCCGCGACGCCTTCGAGCTGGCGCGCCCTTACCTCGAGATGCTCGGCACGCGGGCGGTGTGGGTGGGCGAGGGCGAGGCCGCTCGACTTGTGAAGATCTGCCACAACCTCGTGCTCGGTGTGATGACGCAGATCATGGCCGAGACGACCGTGCTCGCCGAGCGAGGCGGGGTCTCGCGCGCCGACTACCTCGATTTCCTGAACTCCAGCGTCATGGGTTCCACATTCAGCCGCTACAAGACGCCGGCGTTCGTGAACCTCGACTTCACCCCGACCTTCACAGGCCATCTGCTGCGCAAAGACTTCGAGCTCGGCCTCGACGCCGCGCGTGAGATGAGCGTCCCGATGCCCGTCTCGGCGCTGGTGCACCAGATCGTGGTTGGACTCATCGGCAGTGGTCTCGGAGACCAGGACTTCGCCACCCTGCTCGAGCTCGAGGCACGCGCGGCGAACCTGACGCTCGAGCCCGACTCGCGTGCAGTGCCGGACGGCCTGGCGCCCCCGCCATGAGCGCCACCGACGGCGTCACACCACTCGACCTCTACACGCGCATGCTTCGGATCCGCCTGTTCGAGGAGCAGGTCAACGACCTCTACACCTCGGCCAAGATGCCGGGGCTCGCGCACCTCTACATAGGTGAGGAGGCGGTGGCGGTCGGCGTGTGCTCCGCGTTGAGAGATGACGACTACATCACGAGCACCCATCGTGGCCACGGCCACTGCCTGGCCAAGGGCGCGAGCGTGGATCGTATGTTCGCGGAGCTGCTCGGCAAGGAGGCGGGCTACTGCCGCGGCAAGGGCGGCTCGATGCACATCGCCGACCAGGAGAAGGGGAACCTCGGGGCGAACGCCATCGTCGCGGGCAGCGTCGGCATCGCCACCGGGGCCGCGCTCTCGGCAAAGAAGCGCGGCACGGACCAGGTTTCCGTCTGCTTCTTCGGTGAGGGGGCGCTGGGCCAGGGCATCGTGTACGAGTGCATGAACATGGCCGCGCTGTGGAAGCTGCCGGTCATCTATGTATGCGAGAACAACTTGTACAACGAGTACACGCACTATCGCGAGACGACGGCCGGTGACATCGCATTGCGCGCGCAGGCATTCGGCATCCCGTCCGTCGAGGTCGACGGCCAGGACGTGATGAAGGTGCGCGAAGCGGCCGCGGCCGCGGTGCAGCGGGCGCGGTCGGGTGGTGGACCGTCCTTTTTGATGTTCATGACCTACCGGCAGCGCGGCCACCACGTGGGCGACATCGATCGGACGTACTACCGCTCGAAGGACGAGGAGCGTCGCTGGGCGGAAGAGCGCGACCCGCTGCGCGCGCTGGCGCAGGTGCTGATCTCGGACGGGACCGCGGACGCGGCCTCCTTGGACCGCATTGAGGAGGAGGTGCGCACCGAGATCAGCGAAGGCGTCAAGTTCGCCCTCGAGGCGCCCTACCCGTCACCCGCCGAGGTGACCGAGGACGTCTATGCCTGAGCAGGCCGTCGCCGAGCGCCAGCTGACGATGGCTGAGGCCGTGCGCGAAGCGCTCGCCCAGGAGATGCGGCGCGATCCGCGCGTCTTCATCATGGGCGAGGACGTGGCCGAGGCCGGCACACCGTTCAAAGTCCTGAAAGGCCTGGTTGACGAGTTCGGTACCGAGCGCGTGATGGACACTCCGATCTCGGAGGCCGGCTTCACGGGCATCGCCCTGGGTTCGGCGATGACCGGCATGCGGCCCGTGGTCGACATCATGTTCGGCGACTTTCTGTTCATCGCACTGGACCAGATCGCCAACCAGGCCGCGAAGGTGCATTACATGTCGGGCGGCAAGCTGAGCGCGCCGATCGTGATCCGCACGACCCTTGGAGCAACGCGCCGTTCGGCGGCCCAGCACAGTCAGAGCCTGCACGCGCTGGTGAGCCACATCCCCGGATTGAAGGTGGCGCTGCCGTCGACGCCGTACGACGCAAAGGGCCTCATGAAGAGCGCAATTCGCGACGGCAATCCGGTCGTGATCTTCGAGGACAAGATGATGTTCACGGTCAAAGGCTCGGTCCCCGAGGACGACTACACGATTCCGTTCGGTCAGGCCGACATCAAGCGCGAGGGCACGGACATCACGCTGGTCGCGACGAGCAGCATGGTCTACGTGGCGCTCGCGGCGGCGGACACGCTCGCCGTAGACGGGATCTCAGCGGAGGTGATCGACCCGCGGACGACGGTCCCGCTCGATGCGGACACGCTCGTGCGCTCGGCGATGAAGACGGGTCACGCCATCGTGATCGACGAGGGCTATCAGAGCTACGGCGTGACCGCCGAGATCGCTTCGGTGATCGCGGACGGCGCCTTCTATCAGCTCGACGCCCCGGTCAAACGCATGGGCGCAATGGACGTGCCGATCCCGTTCTCGCCCGCGCTCGAGGACCTCACCGTACCGACGCCGGCGAAGGTCGTCGAGCTCGCTCGTGAACTGGTTCGAAAGGGGAACTGAAATGGCACTCAAGACTTTCGGTCGGATGGCCGTCGACTGGGAGGAGCGCGTCAACTTCGATCGTCTGCGGAGCGCGCGCCTCGAGCGCGCCGGCGCCGAGCTGGCCCAGTCCGAGCTCGGCGCGCTCCTGTGCTTCGACATGAACAACATCCGGTACCTGACCGCGACGCAGATCGGCACATGGGCGTTCGACAAGCTCATCCGCTTCGCGCTCCTGCCGCGAGGCGATCAGCCAATCCTGTGGGACTTCGGTTCTGCAGCACGGCACCACCAGCTGTATTGCCCCTGGCTGGCTGATCGATCGAGGGCAGGGCTCTCGACCTTCAGGGGCTCCATCGCACCGGAGGCAGGCCGGCCGCAGGATGTCGCGCAGAAGATCAAGGTCGAGCTCGAGCAGCGCGGGCTGCTGGGAGAGCCGCTCGGCGTCGACATCGTCGAGCCACCGGTTCTCTTCGCGTTGCAGGATGCGGGCATCAAGGTGCTCGACGGCCAGCAGGTCATGCAGCGCGCTCGCATGATCAAGACCGAAGACGAGATCACACTCCTGAACCAGTCATGCGCGATGGTCGACGCCGCGTACGACGAGCTGTACGGAACGATGAAGCCGGGCATTCGCGAGAACGAATGCGTGGCCGTCGTCGCGAATAGCCTGTACAAACAGGGCTCGGAATTCGTCGAGGGTGTGAACGCGATCTCCGGCGAACGTTGCAGCCCCCACCCGCACAACTTCTCCGACCGCGCACTCAGGCCAGGCGACCCCGCCTACTTCGACGTGCTCCATTCGTTCAACGGCTACCGCACGTGCTACTACCGCACGTTCGCGATTGGCAGCGCCTCACCCGCGCTGGTCGACGCGTACAAGCGTTGCCGCGACTACCTGGACCGGGCGATCGCGCTCGTGAAGCCGGGCGTGACCACCGCCGAGGTCACGAGCGTGTTCCCGAAGGCGGAGGAGTTCGGCTTTGCTAACGAGGAGGCCGCGTTTGCGCTGCAGCTTGGCCACGGCGTGGGGCTCTCCATCTGGGAGAAGCCGGTCTTCTCGAGGCTCGTCTCGATGGACCACCCCGAGGTGATCCAGGAGAACATGGTCTTCGCGCTGGAGACGTTCTGGCCGGCGTCGGATGGTTGGTCGGCCGCGCGGATCGAGGAGCAGATGGTGGTGACCAAGGACGGCGCCGAGATCATTACCCGCTTCCCCGCCGAGGAGCTGCTCGTCGCGGGGCGGCGCTACCGCACCGCGGGCGGATCGCTGCCGACGACGCGGGAAACTCAGTCGAACCTCAACGCCGACGGCCGCAGCCGCGTGGTACAGAGCGCCCGCCACGAGGCCTCGAAAGTGAAGACCGATCGCAGCTGAGGTCGTCATGCCGGCGCTCGGCATGGCGCAGGAGACCGGCAGGCTCGTCCGGTGGCTGAAGCGCGAAGGGGAGCAAGTCGCCAAGGGGGAGGTCCTGATGGAGGTCGAGACCGACAAGGCGACCGTCGAAGTGGAAGCGCCGGCGGGCGGGACCGTCGCCGCGATCACCGCGGCTGAAGGCGATGAGGTGCCAGTCGGGCAGACGATCGCGCTGATCCTGGCCCCTGGCGAATCAGTCGCCAGCGCGCAACGCACTGTGACACCCGCGCATGAGCCACAGCCATCGCCGCCGAAGGATCCATCTTCCACAGTGCTCTCGCCAAGCACGCCGCACGCGGCCCGTCGGCCGCCGGCCTCGCCCAAAGCGCGCCGGCTGGCTGAGGAGCGCGGCGTCGATATCGCACGCATCGCGGGCAGCGGACCGGGCGGCGCGGTGCTGGAGGGCGACGTCCTTCAGGCGCGTGCCGATGGGGCGCAGGCGGAGTCCCGCACGTGGCGGGCGATGGTGGAGAACGTTTCGCGTGGCTGGCGTGAGGCGCCACACTTTTTCGTCATCCGCGAGATCGACGCGACGGCACTCGTCGAGGAGCGAGCGCGGCAGCCGGAGGGGGTGACGTATACCGACCTGCTCGTGAGGGCAACTGCGGAGGCGCTGGTCAAGCACCCCCGGATGAACGGCTCAAAAGTAGAGGTGAATATCGGCCTCGCGGTCTCTCGGCCGGCCGGGTTGATCGTGCCGGTCATCCATGGAGCCGATCGCCTGGAGGTGGCCGAGATCGCAAACCAACGCCGGCTGGTGCTGGACCGCGTCCGAGCGAGCAAGCTCCGGTCTGCGGATCTTTCTGGCGGCACGTTCACGCTTAGCAACCTCGGCATGTACGGAGTCGACCTGTTCACCGCGATCCTGACCGAGGGGCAGGCGGGCATCCTCGCGGTCGGGCGCATCGCTGATCGAGTGGTCGCGCGCGACGGCGCCCCAGCGGTCAGGCCGACGATACTGATCAGCCTCAGTTGCGACCACCGCCGCGTTGACGGCGCCTATGCTGCACAGTTCGTGGACACGCTGGTGAATCTGCTGGAAACGAGGTTCTCAACCTAGAACAGCCGATTGCACCATCCCGTTCATACAGCAACGCCAGCGATAAATGGTGCTAAATGTCGGCTCTGAGCGGCACTCGGCGAATAGAGGACGCGATTTCCGAACGGGGCGCATCGATCTGTTAACCGCAAGGTTTAGGGTTCGAATCCCTACTCCGGAGCCAAACGCATGTGGTTCGCCACCGGGATGCAGCTCTCGGTTCTCATCCGTCGGGCAGCGGCGACAAGCCTTGCAAGCTGCGCAAAACTTCCATCACGGAAATGTGTTCAGGCAGATGCTCGAGATACATCAGCGCATTGGTGGCCCATGAGTCCGTGTCTTTCGACCGTGGAGGGGTCTCGCCCATGGTCGCCGGATCCAGCGAGGCGACGGCGAGCTCGACGTGCTGGAACGCTGCTCGAGCGTAATCAACGACCGGCTGGATACCAGGAAAGACGAGAGCTGCATTCTGCTCTCGGCTGAGACCTGTACCAGCGTTTCCTCCGCCTAGTTGCTGGTCGGCCGGCCAACCCCAATTCGCCGCGACAGAGTCTAGGAGCCATATCTCATGTTTAGGCACGTTGTGGCGGAGGCCGGGTGCGCGGTCGGCGATGATCCAAGCGAACCTGTCATCCCAACGGGCGACATGCCACAGTTGCCAGAGTAGCGATTGAGGTCCCCTGTCTGGCCGCCAAGCAGCCGCTTCCTCGCTGACACCGGCAAAGCAATCAATCGCCCGTTTGTGCCAGTCACTGAACCGAGCCGCGATTTCATCCGGAAGGTTCGCCAACCTCGTCGTAGTCTAGGCTGCACTCGATAAGGCATGTCGCCGACCTTCAAGCTGTCTGCTGCTTGTAGGTACCGAAGTAGTTGCGATACTCCCCGGCCATGAGGGAGATGAGCGTGACTGAGCAAAGGTACAAAGCGGTTCTGGCGGTAATTGCCGACGGTCGGGCGGTGGGCGAGGTCGCGGGTGAATCAGGCGTCTGTCGGCAGACGATGCACCGCTGGCTGGCTCGCTATGAAAGTGACGGCCTGGATGCCTTGTTATCCGTGGGATCTCCGACATGGCCGACCGCTACAAGAGGGGAGCAGACACCGATGGCTCCCGCACCTTCTACAACACTCAGCGTCCGCGGTGGTGGTCGCGGTCGTCGCCCGAGACCAAATGGCTGAGCTCAATTTTGGTGAACCAAACACAGGACCGTGAGAAAACGACTCCGCTACGCTTCTACATCGTGCGTAGATCGATGACTCACGGCTCCACCCTTACCCGCCGTCGGGTGATCGACTACGTTCGCTGCGCCAGCTGCTTCTGTAGCTAGGCCGACCTCCTAGGCGGGAATCGTCCCGCCACCCTGCATGCCTCGGCGGGCATGTCTAGTCGGCATCAGCACACTCGGAGGCGCAGCTTTGTCTGGTCTTCTCGTCATCCTCGTCGGTCTTGTAATTGGTGTTTCTGTCGGGCTCACAGGCGTGGGCGGCGGTTCCTTCCTGACGCCTTTCCTCGTCATCGTGATGAGGATCCATCCCGCGGTGGCAGTCGCCACCTCCCTTGTGTTCACCCTGATTACCAGGGGCGTTGGCTCGGTGCAGCACCTTCGCCAGGGCACCGTGGATTTCCGCGTAGTGCGTCAGGTGGCGATTGGCAGCATCCCTTCGGCCGTTGTCGCTTCGGTAGTGCTGAGTCGACTCGTAAGTGGCACCAGCGCCTCGGACAGCGTACGGGCACGGCTCATTCAGGCCTGCCTCCTCGTCGCAGCCTGCGTCCTGACCTATCGCTTCTTCGTGCCGGCAAAGCCCGGGAACGGCGACAACAGCCCGGTCAAGCTCGCTCTGCTTGGGGTCCTGGTCGGGGCTATGGTCGCGGTCGCGAGCGTGGGGAGCGGCTCGGTCGCCGTGGCCGGCCTGATCGGCCTGACGTCGTTGCCCATCGCGCGTGTGGTCGGCACCGACATGGTCCACGCCCTCATCCTTGCCGCGGTCGCAGTTCCGCTTGCGCTCGTCCAAACCACATTCGACGCCCACCTCGCGCTGCTGTTGCTCCTGGGCTCGATTCCAGGCGTCGTGGTCGGCAGCCGACTCGCGGTGCTGGTGCCGGAGCGATTCACGCGACTCACCGTCACGCTCGCGGTCTGGACTCTGGCGCTAAAGGTGGCCTGAACCGTGTGCCAGGTCTGCGGCTGCACAACCTCGCTGGACGGTCAATCCAAGAACGAGTCGATCAAGGCCAATTCGAACCACCTCCGCGGCAGGGTCCGCGAGGAGCTCGAGGTCGAAACACCTGCCTTCACCGAGGAATCCGAGCAACTGCTCAAGTTCCACGGCATCTATCAGCAGGACGACCGCGACCGGCGCAAGGAAGCACGGGCCAGGGGGCTGGACAAGCATCACCAGCTGATGATCCGGACGCGGATCCCGGGCGGCATCGTTTCGGCCGACGCCTACCTCGCCCACGACGACATCAGCCGGCGCTGGGCCAACGGGACCTTGCGGGTCACCACGCGCCAGGACTTCCAGCTCCACGGCGTGCTCAAGGGCGATCTCAAGAAGTCGATTGCGGCGATCAACGAGGGCCTGCTGACGACCCTGGGCGGATGCGGTGACGTTGAGCGAAACATCATGTGCTGCCCCGAGCCGAAGTCAGACCGATTCCACGAGCAGGCGCATCAAGCGATCGCGGCCATGGTGGCCGCCTTGACCCCCCGAACCCGGGCCTACCACGAGATCTGGCTCGACGGTGAGGTGGTCGATTCATCCGAGCCGGAGGCAGAGCCGCTGTACGGCGAGCAGTACCTCCCGCGCAAGTTCAAGACCACGGTTGCGCTCGAGGGCGACAACTGCGTCGACATCTACGCCCACGACCTGGCGCTCGTCGCCATGCGTGGGGACGCCGGATCGGTCAGAGGCTTCAACGTCCTGGTCGGCGGAGGTCTCGGCCGGACCCACAACAAACCCGAAACGTTTGTCGCCGTCGCGCAGCCGCTGGCCTTCGTGCAGCCCGACCAGGTCGTCGACGTGGCTCGCGAGGTCGTCGCCGTGCAGCGCGACCACGGCGACCGGTCCAATCGCAAGCACGCGCGCCTCAAATACACGATCGCCGATCGCGGACTCGACTGGTTCCGCGCCGAGGTGCAGGCACGCCTCCCGTTCGCGCTGCAGCCACCCGAACCCCTCCGCTGGGAGCCGGTCGACGACCACCTCGGCTGGCACGACCAGGACGACGGCAAGCTCTATGTCGGCGTCTACATCGAAAACGGGCGCATCGCGGACGTCGGCGATGTCCGATCGCGTACAGGCCTGCGCAAGATCGTCGAGGAGATCCGTCCCCAGGTGCGGCTCACCGCCCAGCAAAACGTGATCGTCGCCGGCATCACGCCGGCTCAGAGACCGCGGGTCGAGGAGCTGCTTGCGGAGCACGGCATGGCCGGGGTCGAGTCGATCCCTCACGCGCTCCGGTATGCGATGGCCTGCCCTGCGATCCCAACGTGCGGCCTGGCGGTCGCCGAGGCGGAGCGGGTGCTTCCCAGCCTCATCCGCCAGATCGCCTCGATGCTCGACGAGCTTGGCCTCGCCGGCGAGCGGATCAGCTTTCGGATGAGCGGCTGCCCCAACGGCTGCTCGCGGCCATATCTCGGCGACGTCGGCTTCGTCGGCACGACGCTGGGCAAGTACGACGTCATGCTGGCCGGCGATTTCGACGGCACTCGTCTGAATCGCGTCTACGCACCCAACGTGCCAATCGGCAGCATTCCATCGCTGCTGCGCCCGATCTTCGTCGAGTTTCGTACCGAGAGGCGGCAGGGAGAGGGCTTCGGCGACTGGGTCGAACGGATCGGGTTTGAGGCGCTTCGCGAAAGGATGTCGGCGGCGGAGGCGATAGCGTGAGCGCTGAGGCGACGCTGCGCTGGGCCTATGACACCTTCGCCCGCGTCGCGATCGTCGCCAGCTTCCAGGCCGAGTCGTCGGTGATCATCGACCTCGCGTCGAGAATCCGTCCCGACCTGCGGGTGTTGACCCTCGACACTGGCCGGCTGCCGCAAGAGACGCACGACATGATCGATCGCGTCCGCGATCGCTACGGGATCGAGATCGAGGTCGTCACCCCGGACCCGGATGAGGTCGGGCAGATGGTCGCGGCGCACGGCAGCCACCTCTTCTACCGGGCGGTCGAGATGAGGCGGATGTGCTGCGACGTTCGAAAGTCGCGGCCGCTCGACCGAGCGCTCAGCGGGTACGACGCGTGGATCACCGGCCTGCGCCGCGAGCAGGCGGCGACACGGGCGAATACTCAGGTCGTCGCCCTCGACCCGGAGCACAACGGGATCACCAAGATCGCACCGCTGGCGTCGTGGTCGAAGGCTGAGGTCTGGGACTACATCCGCGACCACGACCTCCCGTACCACTCGCTCTACGACCACGGCTTCACCTCGATCGGCTGCGCTCCCTGCACGCGCGCGACCTCGCAAGGTGAGGACGAGCGTGCGGGGCGCTGGTGGTGGGAGCAGAACGAGGTCAAGGAATGCGGGCTGCACTGGAAGGAGAAAGTGTCGTGAGCAATGTGCTCGCACTGTCGGAGAAGCACGCGCTCAGTGTCGAGCGACTGACGGTGGCGTTTCCGCACGGTGACCAGGTGCTGGTGGCGCTCGACGGTGCGACCCTCGAAGTCAAGCGGGGTGAATTTGTTTGCGTCGTGGGAGC
>WNEY01000649.1_pt1 | contig 22390 bp, 19 predicted proteins | sample 5400531 | NCBI WGS metagenome assembly WNEY01 (sample SAMN13153338, study PRJNA577476) | soil metagenome | isolation source: 200 cm saprolite under Douglas fir tree site 1 | place: USA:California | collected 2015-04-18
TCAAGCGCGAGTTGCAGACCGCCAAGGAATATCTGGCGTCGCTGCTCGAGGAGCACGCCCGGGTGAACGACGACCTCGGCACCGCCAACGAGGAGCTGATCTCCGGCAACGAAGAGCTGCAGAGCATGAACGAGGAGCTGCAGACGGCCAAGGAGGAGCTGCAGTCCGCCAACGAGGAGCTGAGCACCGTCAACGACGAGCTGCACAGCGGCAACCGCGAGCTGAACCTCGCCAACAGCGACCTCGTCAACCTGCTCAACACGGTGGAGATCCCCATCGTCTTCCTCGACGCCCAGCGGAACATCCGCCGCTTCACGCCCCAGGCGCAGAGCATCTTCAACGTGGTGGCCACGGACATCGGCAGGCCCATCGACGACATCAAGCCCAGGTTCGAGACGCCCGACCTGGACGCGGAGATCGCCTGGTCGATCGCCAACGTCACCGTGCGCGAGTCGCAGGTCCAGGACCAGTCCGGCCGGTGGTACCGCATGCAGATCCGCCCCTACCAGACCATCGAAGGCAAGGTGGACGGCGCCATCCTCTCGCTGGTCGACATCGACGTCCTCAAGCGCCACGTCGACCGGGCGGAGTCGTCGCGCGACTACGCCGTCAGCGTCGTCGACGCCGTGCTCGTGCCGCTGGTGGTGCTCGACGACCTGCTGCACGTCATCTCCGCCAACGACGCCTTCTACGAGAGTTTCGGCGGCACGCGCGCGGAGACGGAGAACCGCAGCTTCTTCGCCCTGAGCGGCGGCGAGTGGGACATCCCCGCGCTGCGCACCAGGAGCGGACCGGGCCCGTCTCCGGCGACTCGTTGCGCCTGCAACAGGTGGTCCTCAACCTGATCACCAACGCCATCAAGTTCACGCCGGAGGGCGGCGCGGTGGCGGTGGCGCTCGGCAACCAGGGCGAGGACGCGATCTTCCGCGTCAGCGACACGGGAACCGGGATCGATCCGGAGTTCCTGCCCTTCATCTTCGATCGCTTCACGCAGCAGGAGAATTCGAGCGTGCGGCGGTTCGGCGGGCTCGGCCTGGGGCTGTCCATCGTCCGCCATATCGTCGAGTTGCACGGCGGGAAGGTGCGGGCGGAAAGCGCCGGGACGGGGAAGGGGGCCACCTTCACCGTGACCCTTCCGCTGCTCCGCGCCGCGCGGGACGATGCCGGCCGCAGGCCGCTGCTTGCGCTCGTCGAGGCGGCGCCGGCGGCGCCGGAGCTGTCGCGCCTGCGCGGGCTGCGGGTCCTGTTGGTGGACGACGACACGGAGACGCTGGAGGCGGTGAGCGAGATGCTCCGGCTCAACGGAGCGAGCGTGATCGCGGCGCGCTCGGCGGCAGAGGCGTTGCGCGCGGCGCAGGAAACGGTCCTTCAAGTCATCGTCTCCGACATCGCCATGCCCGGTACCGACGGGTACAGCCTGATCCAGTCCATCCGCGCCCTGCCCGCGCCGGATCACGCCAGCGTTCCGGCCATTGCCCTGACCGCGGCCGCCGGGGCGAACGGGCGCAAGCGCTCGCTCGAAGCCGGGTTCCAGGAGCACCTGGAGAAGCCCGTCGACATCGGCCGCCTGGCGCGCGCCCTGGTGGACGTCTCCCAGTCGCGGCACAGCGCCTGAGCCATCGAGCGGCTCGAGGTCGAACGAGAGCGCTGTTTGGCAATCACCGAACGAGCTTCGAGTTGTTTGACAATCAGCGCACGACCCTTAAGTTATTGGGGCAGTCCTCCGCCCACAGTCGGGTCTCGTTCGCCTGGAGCACCTCGTGGACATTCTGCGATGCACCGGTCCGTGCCGCGCGCTCCTTGTCACCCAGCGCGCGCAGTAGTCGAAGCAGATGGCAGAAGACATCCTGGCGGCGAACAAGATCTCGTCGACGCCCGCCGACCATGCGCAGCGTCTGGGGCGGCAGGTCGAGCTGCTCGAGGCGGACAACGCCGTGCAGGCCCGGGCCCTGGAGCGCGCCACCAGCGATCTGCTCGCCTCCGAGCAGCGCTATCGCACCTTGATGGAGAACGCGCACGACGCCATCACCATCCTCTCGCCGGACGGGACGATCATCGAGGTGAACCAGCGCGCCGTGGAGCTGATGGGCCGGCCGCGAGAGGAGCAGGTCGGGCATCGGCTCAGCGACTGGTTCGTGCCCGAGCTCCGCGACGAGCACATCGCCTCCTTCAAGCGCAGCATCGAGCCGGGCGCCCAGACGCAACACGACGTGCCCATGCCGCGAGCGGACGGGACCACGATGTATCTGGATTTCAACAACCGCATCGTGCAGCTCGGCGACGGCCCGGTGGTCATGTCCATCGGCCGCGACGTTTCCGATCGCCACCGGGGGGCGGAGGAGCTTCAGCTCCTCCACCTGGTGGCGCTGGAGGCCAACGAGGCCGAGGACCTCAATGCGGCGCTGCAGCTGGTGCTGGCAAAGATCTGCGAAGCCACCGGATGGGCGGGCGGCGTCGCCTGGATGCCCAATGCCGCAGGGACGGCGATCGAGCCGCGCTGCCTCTGGGCCAGGCATCAGTCCGTGCTGGAGCGATTCTCCTCGGTGGTGCCACGCTCGCTTGCGCGCGGCCAGGGCCTGGCGGGTCTCGCCTGGCAGACTGCGGAGCCGATCTGGTCCGAGGACATGGCCAACGACCCGCGCAGCGCCCTCGATCCGCAGCTGGGAATCCGCTGCGCGGCGACGATTCCCGTCGTCCTGCAGGACGAGGTGGTGGCGGTGCTGCAATGCGCGGGCGGGGCTGTACGCGCCGAGGAGCCGCGCAGCCTCAAGCTCGCTGCAGCCATTGCGGCGCATGCAGGCTCCGCCATCCGGCGCAAGCGCACCGAGGAGGCCCTGAAGCGCAGCGAGGAGCAGTTCCGGCAGGCGCAGAAGATGGAGGCCATCGGCCGGCTCAGCGGCGGCATCGCCCATGACTTCAACAACCTGCTCGGCGTCATCATCGCCAACGCGGAGATGCTCAAGGAGCAGCTCCCCGAGGGCGACCCGCGCCGGGAGGATGCCGAGCAGATCAAGATCGCCGGCGATCGCGCCGCGAAGCTGACGCGGCAGCTTCTCGCCTTCAGCCGCAAGCAGGTGCTCGAGCCGCGCGTCGTCTCCATGTCCGCGGTGATCGGCGGGATGGAGGAGATGCTCCGCAGGCTGCTGGGCGCGGACATCCGCTTCGTCACCGACGTGGCGGTGGACGCAGGCCAGGTCTTCGCCGACGCCGGCCAGCTCGAGCAAGTGATGATGAACCTGGCGGTCAACGCGCGCGACGCCATGCCGCTCGGCGGCGATCTGCGTATCGAGGCGAGCAACGTCGTGCTCGACGAGGGGTATGCCCTCGAGCACACTCCGGTGAAGCCGGGCCCCTACGTGCGGGTCTCGGTGAGCGACAGCGGCCACGGCATGGATGAGGAAACGCGCCGCCGCGCCTTCGAGCCGTTCTTCACCACCAAGGAGAAGAGCCGCGGCAGCGGCCTGGGGCTCTCGACCTGCTACGGGATCGTCAAGCAGAGCGAGGGCTACATCTGGCTCTACAGCGAGCCGGGCAAGGGAACGACCTTCAAGATCTACCTGCCGCGCGTCGACCTCCCCACCGATGCCGCGCCGGCGCCGGTGCTGGAGCTGGTGCGGGGCGGCAGCGAGACCATCCTCGTGGTCGAGGACGAGGAGAGCCTGCGCCGCGTGGTGCGGCGCTCGCTCGCGGAGCGCGGCTACCAGGTGCTGATCGCGCGCGACGCCGCGGAGGGCCTGGCCATCTGCACCGCCTCGGGCTCCTGCATCGATCTGATCGTCAGCGACGTCATCACTCCTTCGCTGAGCGGACCGGAGATGGGCCAGCGCCTGCGGGACGCCGGCAACATGACGCCCATCCTCTTCATGTCGGGCTACGTCGATTCCATGCTGCCGGTGGGCGGCATCCTCCAGCCCGGCGTCAACTTCATCCAGAAGCCCTTCGCGCCCGATGCGCTGGCTCGCAAGGTGCGCGAGATGCTCGACGCTGCCATCAGTCAGAAGGCGCGATGACTGCCGGGCGGCCCCCCCAGGGCGAGCGGACCGTCCTGGTGGTCGACGACGACGACGGCGTGCGCGAGTCGCTGCGGCTGATCATCGAGCGGGCGGGCTTCTCCTGCCAGACGGCGGCCAACGGCGTCGAGGCGCTCGCCGCGCTGCGGGCGAAGGAAGCGCAGGTGATCATCAGCGATCACGACATGCCGGCGATGGACGGCATCGAGCTGCTCAGGCTGGTCGCCGCCCGCTATCCGCACATCTGCCGCATCCTTCTCTCCGCGCGCAAGGACGCCGAGCCGGCGATGCGCGCGCTCAACGTCGCCCGCGCATACCGCTTCCTCACCAAGCCGTGCCGCTCCTCCGATCTCCTCACCACGCTTCACTTCGCCTTCGAGGCATCGGACGCCGAAGTGGAGATCAGCCGCATGGCCGCGCTCCTGCGGCAGCAAGACAACCTGCTCGCGCACCTGCGCCGGCGCTTTCCCGACGTGGCGCGGGAGTTGGACGCACACAAACCGCCTTCCCTTGTCTGAGGACTCGATGGAATCCAAGCCCAGTATCCTGGTGGTGGACGACGAAGCGCAGAACCGGCGCATCCTCCAACGCTATCTCGCGCCCTGGTGCGAGGTGATCGAGGCCGATTCGGGACTGGCGGCCCTCGATCTCCTGGCCACCGCCCCGGTCGACATGGTGCTCCTCGACGTGAACATGCCCGGGCAGGACGGCTTCCAGACCTGCCGCCTGATCAAGGCGCAGCCGCGCGAGCTGTTCCTCCCCGTGGTGCTGGTCACCGGGCTCGCCGAGCAGGAGGACCGCAACCGCGGACTGGAGGCGGGCGCGGACGACTTCCTCCCCAAGCCCGTCGATCGACGCGAGCTGACCCTGCGGGTCCGCGCCTTCCTCCGCCTCCGCGAGCAGGAGCGCACCATCCGCGCCCAGGTCCAGGAGCTGCACCGCCTCGAGGCCCTCAAGGACGACATGGTCTCGCTCCTGGTCCACGACCTGCGCAACCCCCTGGCCGGCATCCTCTCCACGGTGGAGCTGGCGCTCGAGGGCATGGGCGAGGGTCAGCTGCGCGACGACCTGCGCCGCGCGCTGCAGTCGGCCGAGTCGCTGCGCGGCACGCTCGACGAAACCCTGCATGTCCGCCTTCTCGAGGAGAACGCCATCATCGCGCGGCGGGACGAGACCGACCTGGCGGCGCTCATCGGCGCGGCGGTGGCGACGCTCGAGCCCGTGGCGCGGCGGCGAGAGGTGCAGCTGCGCTGGACCCTCGCCGGCGAGAAGACTGCGGCCGTCGACCGGCGGCTGCTGCAGCGCTCCCTGGAGAACCTGCTCTCCAACGCGCTCAAGTACACGGCGCGGGGGACCGAGGTCTCGATCGAGGCGCGCAACCAACAGGACGGCTTCGTCGAGATCGACGTGCAGGACCGGGGGCCCGGGATTCCCGCCCCGCTCAAGGGCGTGCTCTTCGAGCGCTTCGGTTCGGTGGAAGCGCAGCGCGGCAACGAGCGGCGGGGCGTCGGCCTCGGCCTCTACCTGGTCAAGCTGGTGGCCGCCGCGCATCAGGGCGACGTCTCGGCGCACGATCGGCCGGGCGGCGGGACCATCTTCCGCCTGCGGCTCGGACCGCCTTCGCATCCGGAGCTGAATGGCCCGGATGCCCAGAACCAGCCGCGCTCGGTGGGAGCAGCAGTCGCTGATGCGTAGCCCTCATCGAAACGGAACCACGAAGGTGGGCCTCCTGTTGCGTCTCTATGTCGCGGGGAATTCCCCGAACTCGCTGCGCGCGATCGCCAATGCCAGGGCGATTTGCGCCGAGCATTTCGCCTCGGGCCATGGCCTCGAAATCGTCGATTTGCTCGAGCACCCCCGGCGCGCCCAGGCCGACAGGATCGTCGTGACCCCGACGCTCCTCAGGCTGTTGCCGTTGCCCGTTCAAAGAGTGATGGGCGACCTCAGCGACACCAAGGACCTTCTCCTGACATTGGGGAGCCCATGAACGCCGGCGAGATGCCGCACGAGCAGGAACTCTCGCAACGGCTCTCCGAGGCCGAAGCGACCATCGAGGCGCTTCTCTCCGGCCAGATCGATGCGGTGGTCGATTCCAGGAGCAAAACGCCGGTGCTGCTCTCCAAGGCCCAGGAGGCGCTGCGCGAGAGCGAGGAGCGCTACCGCCGCATCGTCGAGACCTCGAGCGAAGGCATCTGGACGATCGATACCGAGTCCAAGGTCGATTTCGTCAACCTGCCGCTCACCAAGATGCTCGGCTATCCGGCCGATGAGATGCTGGGAAAGCCGTTGTTCCAGTTTCTGCCTGAAGAGGCTGGAGCGAGAGCGGCGCATCGGCTGCTGGTCGAACGCTCGCGCCAGGGATTCTCGGAGGTGGCCGAAGTCCGGCTGGTGCGAAAGGATGAATCCGGGATGTTGGGCTTGCTCAAGACCAGCCCGATTCGAGACGCCGAGGGAAACTACCTCGGCACGCTCGGCATGCTGACCGACCTGACGCTCCACAAGCAGGCCGAAGAGGCCCTGCGAAAGAGCGAGGAGCAATACCGCCAGATCGTCGAGGCTACCACCGACGGCATCATCAAGACCGACGAGGCCGCAAAGATCCTCTTCGTCAACCGGCGTTACGCCCAGATGCTCGGCTACGAACCGGGCGAGATGATCGGAACGAGCGCGTTCGACTTCATGAGCGCTGCGGCAAAATTGATCGCCGTCGAGTCGGTCCAGAGACGGCGGAAGATGGGGAAGGACGTCTACGACAGCACCCTTCGTCACAAGGACGGGACGGATATCTGGGTCAACATCGCCGCCACGGCCCTGGTGGACGGAGAGGGTCAATACGTCGGCAGCCTGGCGGTGGTCCGGGACATCACCGAGCAGAAGAAGCTGCAGTCGCAGTTGATGGCCAGCGACCGGATGGCTTCGGTGGGCACCCTGGCCGCGGGCGTCGCGCACGAGATCAACAACCCGCTGGCGGCGGTGATCGCGAACATCGACTACATCGCCGAGATTCTCGGACGCGCCGGGGGCCGCCCAAGCCTGGTGAGCCCGGGAGGGAGCGACGCCTTGTCCCTCGAGGAGATCAAGGCGCCCCTCGACGACGCGCGCGCCGCGGCGCAACGGGTGCGGATCATCGTGCGCGATCTGAAGATATTTTCCCGCTCGCCCACCGACGAGCCGAAGGGCCCGGTGGACGTAGAAGCGATCATGGAATCGTCGCTGCGGATGGCGGGGAACGAGATTCGCCACCACGCGCGCCTGGTCAAGAACTACAGCCCGGTGCCGGGCGTCCAGGCAAACGAGGCGCGCCTGGGCCAGGTGTTCCTCAATCTGATCGTCAATGCCGCGCAGGCGCTGCTCGACGACCGCACCGAACAGAATGTCATCCGCGTCAGCACCCGGCTCTCGGGCGAGCGCGTCATCGTCGAGGTGAGCGACACCGGCGTGGGGATTCCGCCCGAGATCATCGGGAGGATCTTCGATGCCTTCTTCACCACCAAGGCGGTGGGCGTCGGCACGGGGCTCGGTCTCGCCATCTGCCAGCGCATCGTCACCGACATGGGTGGAGAGCTGACCGTGGAGAGCGAAGTGGGAAGAGGAACGACGTTCCGGGTGGCGCTCCCGGTCGCCCGCAAGGAGGAAGAGCGCGAGGCTGCCGCGCCCGTCGAGCAGGTTCTCGCCGCCGGCCGCCGCGGACGAATCCTCGTGGTGGACGACGAAAAGATGGTGGTGAGCGTCATCAAGCGGATCCTCGCCAAGGAGCACGACGTCGTGTCCACGGTCGCCGCCCGGGAAGCGCTGGCGCTCTGCGTGGCCGGCGAGAAGTTCGATCTCATCCTCTGCGACCTGATGATGCCGGAGATGACCGGCATGGATCTCCACCGCGAGCTTTCCCGCGCCGCCCCGGAGCAGGCGCACAGGATGATCTTCCTGACGGGGGGCGCCTTCACGGATAAGGCGCGCCAGTTCCTCTCCGAGACCGTCAAGGAGTACCTGGAGAAGCCGTTCGATCCCGTCAATCTTCGAGCCATCGTCCAGCGGTATCTGCGCTGAAGCGTGTTTTTCTGGTCGGCGCGCGATTTGGTAGCGGTGGCAAGGGCCATCGTCCAGCCAGGCAGCATGATCTTGCGCCGGAACAATCGCCCCGGAGGCATTTGACACGGCCCGAAAGAGCCTTACGTTGTCAGAGTCTGCCCCGCCCACAATCGGGTCTCGTTCGACGGAGCACCTTCATGGTCACTCTACGACCCATCGGTGTGTGCAGCGCCCAGGTCGCTCTCCAGCAGGCGACCGTGACCCAGCCCGCGCAGTAATCAAAGGCAAACCAAATGGCAAAGGACATTCTCTTCGACGCGCGCGGCCGCGAGGCCATCCTGCGCGGGGTCAACACTCTCGCCGACGCGGTCAAGGTCACGCTCGGTCCCAGGGGCCGCAACGTGGTGCTCGAGCAGTCTTTTGGATCGCCGCTGATCACCAAGGACGGCGTCACCGTGGCCAAAGCGATCACCCTCGAAGACCGCTTCGAGAACATGGGCGCGCAGATGGTGAAGGAGGTCGCCTCGCGCACTTCCGACATCGCCGGCGACGGCACCACCACCGCCACCGTGCTGGCGCAGGCCATCTACCGCGAGGGATCGAAGCTGGTCGCCGCGGGCAACAACCCGATGGAGATCAAGCGCGGCATCGACAAGGCCGTCACCGCCGTGGTGGAGGCGCTGAAGAAGATCTCCAAGCCGACCCGCGGCCAGAAGGAGATCGCCCAGGTCGGCACCATCTCGGCGAACGGCGACGCGACCATCGGCAACATCATCGCCGAGGCGATGGAGAAGGTCGGCAAGGAAGGCGTCATCACCGTCGAGGAGGCCAAGGGCCTGGAGACGACGCTCGAGGTGGTGGAGGGCATGCAGTTCGACCGCGGCTATCTCTCGCCCTACTTCGTCACCGACGCGGCGCGCATGGAGGCGGTGTTCGAGGATGCGTACGTTCTCGTCCACGAGAAGAAGATCTCCGGGATGAAGGATCTCCTGCCGCTGCTCGAGCTCGTCGCGAAGTCGGGCAAGCCGCTCTTGATCATCGCCGAGGAGCTGGAGGGGGATGCGCTGGCCACCCTCGTCGTCAACAAGCTGCGCGGCACCCTGAACACCTGCGCGGTGCGGGCGCCGGGCTTCGGCGATCGCCGCAAGGCCATGCTCGAGGACATCGCCACGCTTTGTGGTGGAAAGATGATCGCCGAGGACCTGGGCAACAAGCTGGAGAACGTGCAGCTCGCGGACCTGGGTCGCGCCAAGCGCATCGTCGTCGACAAGGACAACACCACGCTCATCGACGGCGGCGGGAAGAAGGCGGCCATCGAGGCGCGGGTCAAGCAGCTCCGGGCGCAGCTCGAAGACATCACCGCGGGCTCGGATTACGATCGCGAGAAGCTGCAGGAAAGGCTCGCCAAGCTGGTGGGCGGCGTGGCGATCATCAACGTCGGCGCGGCCACCGAGACGGAGATGAAGGAGAAGAAGGCCCGCGTCGAGGACGCGCTGCACGCGACGCGCGCCGCGGTGGAGGAGGGCGTGGTCCCCGGCGGCGGCGTCGCCTACTTGCGCTGCCTGCCCGCGCTCGACAAGCTGGTGGTGGAAGGCGCGGAGAAATTCGGCGTCGACATCGTCCGCAGGGCTCTCGAGGAGCCCATCCGCCAGATCGCCGGCAACGGCGGCTGGGAGGGCAGCATCGTGGTGAACAAGGCGCGCGAGGGGAAGGGCGCGTTCGGTTTCAATGCTGCGAGCGGCAAGTACCAGGACCTGCTCGAGGGCGGCGTCATCGACCCCACCAAGGTGAGCCGGCACGCGCTGCAGAACGCGGCCAGCGTGGCCGCGCTGATGCTGACCACCGAGGCGGTGATCGCCGAGCGCCCGGACAAGAAGGGCCGCTCGACCAGGAACCTGTCCGACATGGACATCTAGACCCGATGTCACCTTCCCGAGGGTTGGTCATGATCGTCGACGAGGACTCCCGCACGCGGGAGGTCCTCTCTGTCTACCTGCGGGACATCGGCTATGAGCCGAAGACCGCCGCGGGCAGCGCGCAAGCGCTGGAAATGCTCCGCACCGGGCCGCGGCCTGCGGTCGTGGTCTACGACGCGAGCCTCCAGCTGGACGGGTTCGCCGACGAGATGCGCTCCAGCGCGGGAAAGGTCCTGGTCATGACGAGAGAGCCTGCGATCGGCCTGGGGACGATCCGCAAGCCGTTCCAGCTCGTCGATTTCGGCGACAAGCTTCTGCGCCTCTTGCGGGAGCCCGCGGCGGCGGCCTGAACCATCAGGGCTTCGCTGGCCGGGCCTCTATCCGGAAGGTGAGCGCGACCTCGTCCTCGACCCGGACCAGCCCGCCGGCCGCCGAGCTGGGCTCGATGCCGAAGTCCGTCTGCTTCACCACCATCTTCCCCGTGGCGATCAGCGTCTCGCCGCGCAGCTCGAGGCGCACCGGGACGGTGAAGCGCTTGACGGTGCCGTGCAGCGAGAGCTCGCCGGCGATCGTCAGGTCGAAGGAGCCGGGCGCGACCAGCTTGCCTGTCACCTCGAGCGAGCGGAAGTGGATGGTGGCGTAACGCGCGACATCGAGAACGCCGGGGCCCCTCATCGCTTGCGTTACCAGTGACGCGTCGCCCTGCGGCTCGCCCTGTTCGCTGATCTTCAGCGACCTGGCGTCGACGATGAGGTCGACCGAAGATCGCGAGAGCTCCTCGAGATCGAGGACGACTTCGCCCTGGATGTTCTGCGCGACGACGTTGTGCTCGTGGCCGGCGAAGCTTCCGATGCCCGTCTTTCCCACGTGGGCGGTCGCCCTGCTCTTGTTCCCGTCGATGGCAAAAGTCCGGGGCGCCGCGACGGCAGCCGGGATCCACAACAGGATCCACGCAGGAGTGAATCGAAATGGTCCGGTACGCATGAGTTAAGTAGGATGCTGGCAGTTTGGGGCAAAAAGGTAGCATGCGCATCGCCATCGTGCTCGCCGCGACGGTGCTCCTCGCGCGCTGCTCGGCGAACACCGCCGATCTCGCGCCGCTCGCGTGGCAGAAGGTGCCCGGCGGCGGCCCCGCGGGCTCGGTGCTGGGCCTGGGCAGCCCCGGGAGCTTCGACGAGCGGGGAAACTTCACCATCTCCGCTTTCAAGGACGGCGACGTCTTCAAGCTCTATTACGGCGGTGCGGACACCAATGGAACCTGCGCGGGGATCGACAGCGCCCACTGGCGCATCGGCCTTGCGCAATCCAGCGACGGAGTGAACTGGACGCGCGTCCCCGGGACCGGAACCGGCGGGGCCATCCTCGACATCGGCACCGCCGGCCACTTCGACGATTACCTGACCTATCGCCCTTTCGTTCTCAAGGACGGGTCGCTCTATCGCATGTGGTACGACGGCAGCACCAAGCCCTTCGATTGCCCGAGCGGCACGCTCGCGGACAACCGGCGCGTCGGGTATGCCGAGTCCACCGACGGCGTGCACTTCACCCGCTTCTACGACGGCGATGGCCCGGGCGGCAGCGTGCTCCCCATCGGAGCGTCGGGCGCCATGGATGCGCAGCAGGTCGGCTACGTCTGGGTCATCAAGGACGGCGACCAGTACAAGATGTTCTACTCCGCCAACGACGCGCAGAACGTCTGGCGGGTGGCGCTGGCGGTCTCCAGCGATGCGCGCCACTGGACGAAAGTGCGGGGAGACGACACCGGCGGCGCCATTCTCGATCTGGGCCAGGCGGGCGCCCTCGACGTGGCCTGCGCCTACCAGCCCTCGGTGGTCAAGGAGCGGGAGCAGGTCTACCGGATGTGGTACCGCGGCTGCCAGGCGCCCGGGGCGTTCGGCGGAGTGATCGGCTACGCCGAGTCGAACGACGGCAGGGGCTGGGTGAAGATTCCCCAGCCCGGGCCGGCCGGCGCGGCGCTCTCCACGGGCGCGGCCGGCCAGTTCGATTCGGGCGGGCTGACCACGCCGTCCGTGTTCCTCGATGGGAGCACCTGGACCATGTACTACGCCGGCTTCGACACCACCGGCCAGTTCCTCACGGGACTGGCCCGGGCGCCCCGGCGATGAGGGCCCTGGGGATCGCTTGCCTGCTGCTCGCCTCCGGCGCGCGCGCGCAGACCATGCTCGACCAGGAGCTGCGGCTCATCGAGATCCATTCGCTGTTGATCGCGCTGCAGCCGGGCAATGCGCCGGGCGCGTATCGGGCGGGCGAGGTCAGCCTGGGGCTGGAGATCGTCGGCATTCCGCCCATCGACGGCACGGCCGGCGGCAAGCGGGAGATCACGGCCTCCGATCGGACCCCGGTCTTTCCCCGCCCCCGGCTGGCGATCGGGCTCCCCGCTCCGGCGGATTTCCGCGCCTACGCCGGGCTCGCGTACATCCCGCCGATCGCCATCAACGACGTCAGCTCGCATCTCGGCGCGCTGGAGGCGGGCCTCGCCTGGACACGTGGCGGACCGCTCGCAGCCGGGCTGCGCGGCTACCTCGTCGCTGCGAGGTCGAAGAGCCCGGTCACCGACCCCGCCACCCGGGATACCCTCGATACGCTCGACTTCGGGGCCGACCTGTCCGCCGGGTATCGGCTCGACTTCGGACCGCTCAGCGCGACGCCTTTCGCCGGCGCCGGCATCTCGCGCGTGGCGGGAGACTTCCGGGTCACCAGCGACAACAACCTGCTCTCGAGCAGGAGCACCAACCTCGGTCTCACCGGCGGCGTCAGGCTGTTCTCCAGGCCGGGGATCGAGGTGGTCGCCGAATTGGTGGTTTTCCCCGGGCGCCTCGTGCACCCGAGCGTCAGCGTCGCCTGGGTGTCCGACTGGTTTTCCAGGCTCTGACTCGAGTCTCTGGACAAAAGCGTTTCCTCGTTGGAAAGACGGGGCATGCCCGATCTCCGGCTGGCGGACCTCAACACCTTCCTCGCGGTGCAGCGCCTCGGCTCGGTGACGGCCTCGGCGCGGCAGCTGGGCGTCACGCCCTCGCAAGTGAGCAAGGCGGTGGTCCGGCTCGAGGCGCATCTCCGCTCGGCGCTGCTCATCCGCAGCACCCGCGGCGTCACGCTCACCGATGCAGGGCGGCGGCTGCTCCCGCGGCTCGACGATCTCGCGTCCCGCCTGCGTTCGCTCCGGCGCGAGGGCGAGCCCGACGCCTCGCTGCTCACTGTCTCCGCTCCGTCGTACATCAATGCCTACGTCCTCGCGGCCATCGCCCGCGCCGTTCCCGAGATGCGCGTGCGCGGCCTGGAGATGCCGCCCTCGCTGGTGCGCACCTTGGCCTCGGCGAATTCCTTCGATGCCACGGTGCTCATCGGGACCCCGCGGCTTCCGGAGACCTGGGCCGTCAGCGAGATCGGTTCCTGCCGCAAGACGGCGTTCGCCTCGCCGGCGCTGGCGCAGCGTCTTGGGCCGCAACCCGTGCCCGCGGAGCGCCTCCGCGACTTCCCCTTCGTGAGCCCGGTCTACAACCTCAATGGACAATTCGTTCCCGTGGACGACGACTGCCCGTTGCCGGTCGGCGGGAGGCGGGCCGGGCACGAGGTCCAGACCATCGGCATGGCGCTGGAGCTGGCGGCGCAGACCGACCAGATCGTCTACGGCCCGGCATTTGCGGCGCTTCACCAGATCCTGCGCGGCGCGGTCACCGAAGTGCACGTCCGCGGCTGGAACGTGCGCGAGCCGGTGTACCTGGCTTGCAACGTCGACCGCGTGCTGGCCCGGCGGCAGACGGCGCTGGTCCGCAGCCTGCGCGGCGCATTCGCGGAACTGGAGCGCCGCAGCAGCCGGAGAGCGTTTGCGGCGCGGGGAGCAAAGCGGCGGGAGTAAGGCCGGCCGCAAGCGCTTTTCAGACACGGGCATTTCCGATTTGGAAACGTATCCTCCGGCGTTCGCCGGAATCCAATTTTGGGGTCGGTGTGCCTTCAGCATCCGAGCCTGGCTGCTTTTCGGGGAAGCGAGCCAGCTCAGTCGGAGGAAACCATGGTCAAGACGCGATTCCTTGCCTTCGTCCCTGCAGCGATTCTTGCCGCGGCCTGCGGCGGGTCGTCGGGAGGGGCAACAACCTTTTCCGCGACGTTGAACGGCGGGAGCGAGGTCCCGCCCACCACCTCGACCGGCACGGGAACGGCGACCTACACCATCACCGACACCCCCAACGGCAAGACCGTGAGCTACACGATCACCTACAGCGGCCTCTCGGGACCGCCCACGGCCTCGCATATCCACATCGGCGCGTCGACCGTCGCGGGCGGCGTGGTCGTGCCTTTCACCTTGCCCGCGGGGCTCGCCGCCTCGGGATCGTTCTCCGGCACGTTCAACCAGGACAACATCAAGCCGTCGACCACTCCGCCAGTCGCCACGATGGCCGATCTGCTGGGGCAGATCGGCGCCGGCAACACCTATACCAACATCCACACCACGGCGAACGGCGGCGGGGAAATCCGCGGCCAGAACCATCCGTAGTCATCAGGGCCTCGGCTGAGTCGAGACGGTCACGATCGCGCCGTCGAACGAGGCCGTGTAGCGGAGCAGCCCGGTGCCGGCTGGTCCCTGGATGAAGCCGCCCGACAGGTCGAACTGCGAGCCATGGCAGGGGCAGAGCAGGAAGGATCCTGCCGTGCAGCCGGGACCCGGGGCGCAGGGCGAAGGAAGAACCGTGCAGCCGAGATGGCTGCAGATGGACGAGATCGCCGCGACGGCTTCGGTGCCCGTCGCGGCGATGCGGGTGATCACCAGCGGGCTGGGAAAGCCGTCGGGGCGCCCCGAGATCGCGCCACCGACCGGCTGCAAGGCGGGATAGTCCGCGACGGCGAAGCTGAATTGCCCGTCGCGCACCGGCTGCTTGAAGACGCCGTCGCCGGCGAAGAGGTGGATGATCACGTTCCCTTGCGCATCGGGGGGATCCACGGGGTACCGCGCGATGTCGCTCCGGGCCGGCGGATTGAGCAGCGTTCCATCGCCGGCGAATCGCGAGCCGTGACAGGGGCACTCCGCCTGCCGATCCTCGGCGACCCAGGTGAGGATGCAGCCTGCGTGCGGGCACTCGGCGCGCAGCGCGAAGAAGCCGGTGCCGCTGTTGACGAGCAGGTACGATCCGAACCCGGCCGGGTGCACCACCACCGCGCCGCCGGCTCGCTGCAGTTCCGGCGCCGCCGACAGCGGGACCGTCACGTTCCCGTCGGCGGGAGCGGCGGCGGCCAGGGTGCGCTCCGGCGAGACGAATCGCGCGCAGCCTTGGAGGGCGAGCGGCGCGCAGGAGAGCAAGGCGCTCTTGCGGATCAACTCGCGCCGGGTGACTTTGGGCTCGTCAGTCGTTGGGGGCTCCTTCCTGGATCCATTGCTCGATGGTAGAGAGCGCCGCCGCGCACGTCGAGCCCGGCGCCTCGGCCGGCTGGCCGCTGCCGAACTGCGGATCGGCGGAGGAAGTCAGCCGCAGCTTGGTGAGGAGAAAGCTGTTCTGCGGATCGCCGGGCTTGACCAGGATGAGCCCGCGGGCGCTGCCCAGCCGGTTCGCGGCAGGCGCGTTCACCAGCGCGCGGTAGACGTCTCCGGCGAAGCTCGGCCCGCTATCGATGACGGCGGAATCGGCGGCGTGGCAATTGCGCTGGCGCACGCCGCAGCCCACCTGGAAGTAGCTGTGGTTGATGCTGGAGAAGGTTGGCTGCAAGAGCGGGCAGGTGCGCGTTCCCTGGTAGCACGAGCCCGCGGAGCAGAATGCTGCCGGACCGCAATCGGAGTCGATGGCGCAGGCCAAAGGCGTCACGCTGCCCAGGCAAGCGATCATCCCGGCGGCGGCGGCGATGAGGGTCGCGCGCAAGCATCACGCCGATAACAAGGGCAGTGCGCCGGCGCAAGATCTGTCGCGCCGCGCCGCCGGTCAGGTAGAGTGCGCCGGCACCGAGGGAGGCCGGATGATCTCAGCGCTCGTGGCAGCAGGAACGGTAGTGCTGGTGGTGCCGCCCGCCCCGCACGGCGACGCTCCGGAATGGGCGTCGTTCGCGGTGGCCGAAGTGGTGACCGACCAGGTGGCGCAGTCGGGCCAGTCCACCTGGATCTCCCTCAAGCAGCTCGACTTCGTCCTCCGCCGGCGCGATCTGCGCCTGGCGGACGTGTCCGATCCGGAGATCGCGCTGCCGCTCGCGCGGACGCTGGGCGCGACCGAGGTGGTGGTAGGCAGCCTGCGCCGCGTCTCCGGGCACTACTACCTCACCGGCGAGCGCATCAACGTGGCTACCCGCAAGGTGGGGCTCACGTACGCGGGCGAAGGCAGCGAGCCCGAGCTGCCCGCCATGGCCGCCGCGCTGGCGCAGGCGGTGCTTGGGATGAAGGGCATGCCCATGGAGACCAACGCGCACGCGCTGCGGTCGGCCGCGCTCTGCGGGATGGAGCTGGTGGGATATCCGCTGCATCCGTCCCTGGGAAAGCCGCAGCCTCTCCAGGGCGCCAATTCAGTGGAGAACGATTGCCGCGCGGCGCTGCAGGCCGATCCGCAATTCGGCTATGCGCGCGCGTTTTTGGCCGTGCTGCTCGCCTTGAAAGGCCAGACGGCGGAAGCGATCAAGGAGGCGACCGAAGCGCGCAAGGACCGGTTCGTCGCCATGGCCTGGCTGGCGGAGTCGTTCGCCGCGCGCGTGGCCGGCGACGAAGCGGCGTCGCGGTGCGCGCTGGAAGAGGCCGTGAAGCAGCGCCCCGGCTTCCTGCTGGCGCTCGGCTACCTCGGCGAGGACCGCATGGCCGAGATGGACTTCAAGACAGCTCTCGCCATCTGGGACAAGTATCTCGCGCGGGCGCCCGACCATCCCTTCGCGCTGGGGCAGAAAGGCCACGCGCTGGCGCGGCTGAACCGCATGACGGAATCGCTCGCCACCACGCAGCGCGCGCTGGCCATCGATCCCGGCGACGCGGAGCTGCTCATCGAGCTGGCCTCGCGGCAGATCGACGCCGGCCGGGACAAGGACGCGGAAGGGACCCTGCTGCAGGCGCTGCAGGTCTATCCGCAGCGGCCGCTGGCCAAGCTGCGGCTGGGCTTCCTCTACCTGCGCCAGAAGCGCGTCCGCGACGCGCGCGACGTGCTGCACGAGGCCATCACCGAGGCGTGGCGCGAGGACGAAGCGCGCACCCGCAGCGTGGCCTTCACCGATCTGGCGCGAGTGGCAGCGCTGGAGGGCAAGTTCGACGAGGTGGTCGAATATCTGTCCGCGGCAAAGGCGGAGGGTTTCGCGATCCAGCGCCCTTGCGATGAGCCCGAGCTGAAGCCCTTCCACGGCAAGCCGGAGTTCGACTCCGTGTGCGCGGGAGGCAAGCCGTGAAGCGCGCCGCGCTGCTCCTTCTCTGCTGCGCCTGCGCCGGCAAGCAGGTCCGCCGTGACGAAGCTCCGCCGTCTCCGCGCGAGGCCGTCCCGGAAGAAGCGCCGCCCCCGCTGGAGAACATCGACGCCGTGCTCGCGGCGGCGCGCGCGCACCTGGGCAGGACCACCGTGCGCGTCAACGGCCGCTCCTTCCGCTACGACTGCTCGGGATTCGTGCGCGGCATGTTCTGGGCCGCGGGCGTCGATCTGATGGGCGAGGGCGGCGAAGACGACGAGAACGGCGTGCGCATCGTCTTCCGCTACCTGGAGAAGCACGGCCAGAACCACTTCCGCAAAGTGCCGCAGAAAGGCGACCTGGTCTATTTCGACAACACCTGGGACATGAACGGGAACGGCAAGCTCGACGATCCGCTCACCCACGTCGGCATCGTCGAGGAGGTGGGCGCGGACGGCACCCTGCAGATCATCCACCGCTCCAACCACGGCATCGTCCGCGAGCAGATGAATCTGCTCCGGCCGCACGACGAGAACGTCAACACCAGCCTCCGCGCCAGTGGCCGGCGCGATCCGCCCGGGACGCAGCACCTCATGGGGGAGCTGTTCGCGGGCTTCGGCACCGTCGCCTCCAACACTCGATAACTTTTCAGATCAACCACGGAGCGCACGGAGCGCACGGAGTTTTTTTGCAAAAAGCTTTTCTCCGCGCGCTCTGTGCGCTCCGTGGTTGATCTGAAGACGTGGAGCTATTGCAGACGGAAGGCGGCGCCGAGGCCGGCGCCCATCTCCTCCGCCGTGATGCGCCCGTCGCCGTTCAAGTCCAGCGCGTCGAAGACCGCGTCTGTCCCGCCCCACTCCTCGCGGGTGATGTAGCCATCGCCATCGAGATCGAAGACCCGGAACAGATCGCGCGTGGCGTTGGAGGTGTCGCCCTTCATCTTCTCCATCAAGAGGCTCTCCAGCGCCGCCTGCGCCCTGGCGAAGCCCTCGATGCCCTCGGCGAGCTTCTCGTGCGCCATCCGATCCTTCTCGTGTATCTCGCGGAAGATGCTCTCGTTCATCTGCTGGCGCGGGATGTTCATCAGCTGCGCCGCCTTGGGATCGAGCTTGCGCTCCAGCTCGCCGCCGTAGCTGGCCAGCTCCGCGAGCAGCTTGGGCGCGATGGTCAGCAGATCGCACCCGGCGAGCTCGAGGATCTCGCCCACGTTGCGGAACGAGGCGCCCATCACCTCGGTCTTGTGGCCGTGCCTCTTGAAATAGTTGTAGATGCGCGTCACCGAAACGACGCCCGGATCCTCCTCGGGCGCATACTCGGTCTTGCCGGTCTCCTTGAGGTACCAGTCGAGGATGCGGCCCACGAAGGGCGAGATGAGCGTCGCGCCCGCCTCCGCGCAGGCGATCGCCTGGTGCATGCCGAAGAGCAGGGTCAGGTTGCAGTGGATGCCGTCCTTCTCCAGGACCTCCGCGGCGCGGATCCCCTCCCAGGTGGAGGCGATCTTGATGAGGATCCGCTCGCGCTTTGCGCCGGCGGTCTCGTAGAGCTTCATGAGGAAGCGCGCCTTCTCCAGCGTCTTCGCCGTATCGTGCGAGAGGCGCGCGTCCACCTCGGTGGAGACGCGGCCCGGCACGATCTGGAGAATGCGCAGGCCGAATTCCACCGCCAGCCGATCGACCGCGAGCTTGACGATGTCCTCGCGCAGCGCGCCCTTGCCGCACTCGCGCCGCGCCCAGTCCAGCGCCGTGCGCACCACGTCCTGGTATTCGGGCATCTGCGCGGCGGCGGTGATCAGCGAAGGATTGGTGGTGGCGTCGCGGGGCGTGAACTTGCGGATGGAGTGGATGTCGCCCGTGTCGGCGACGACCACGGTGACCTGCTTCAGCTGTTCGAGGAGCGAGGTGGGCATGGGGGTCTCCCTCCGGATGCCAAGGTACAGTACAAGGGACCATCGCCAATGACCAACCTGCGCGAAATGCTGGAGAGGGCCCGGGTCGCGGGGCAGCGATTGCCGGAAAAAGACGCGGCGCTGCTCTTCGCCGTCGCGATGCGCCTCGCCTCAGCGCAGGGGGCGACGCTGCGCGGAAGGCTGGTGCAAATCGACGAGGCCGGAGTCATGCACCTTCTGCCCTTCGACGACCAGGCCCCCGAGGAGGAGCTCGGCTATCTCGCGCCCGAGCTGCTCGCCAAGGACGCGCCGCGCAAGAGCGAGCCCCGGGTGCAGGTCTACGCAGCGGGCGCGCTCGGATACGAGCTGCTCACCGGCCAGCCGACGGTGGGGCAGACGCCGGGCCCGGAGCTCTCCGGCCCTTTGGGCGACATCGTGCGCATGGCGCTGGCCGCGGACCGGCGCGAGCGGTTCGGCGATCTCACCCAGCTTTACGACGCCGTCGAGGGCGCGCAGCGGCGTCTGCCGCCGGAAACGGAAAAGCAGCAGCTCGTCGCCATCCGCACGCGCGCCTCGCGCTGGCGCAGCTCGGGCCTGGAGAAGGAAGCGCTGGCGAAAGTCATCGAGAAGATCACCCAGCTCGATGCGCAGCTCTCGCTCTCCGGCAAGGCGTGGTCGCGGATCGACCAGACGCAGCGCCAGGCGCTGGAGAGGCTCGATCGATTCGAGAGCGGCCTGGAGCGCATGGAATCGGAGGCGCGGCACAAGCCCTCAGTCGCGCTCCCGGTGTTCGCCACCGGATTGTTCGGCGTGGCCATCGGCGCGGCGGCGGTGGTGTTCGCTCCGGTCCTGACGCGGCAGCAGCCGCAGCCCGTGGAGAAGCCGGTCCCGCCAGTCTCAGCCGCGGCGCCGGCGCCTCCTCTTGCCGTTCCTGTTCCCGACGCCGCCGTCGCCGTCGCGGCGGTGGAAGATGCCAGCGTGGCGGCAGCAGCGGTAGACGCCAGCGCGCCCGACGCGAGCGTGGCTGCCGCGCCTGCGGCGCCGCCTGACGCCGGCCAGATCATCGCTGCCGCCCCCGAGCCTCCCCCGAAGCGCCGCCGCGATCCGGCCGCGACGCGGGCGGAGATGGTGCATGCAGTCGCGCTCTCGCAGGTGAAGCGCGGTGAGGCGGCGCTGGAGCGGGGCCGTGTCGACGAGGCGGTGGAGAGCTTCCGCGCCGCGCTCGACAACGAGAAGAACATCGCCGTCGCCTACCGCGGCATGGGCATGGCGTACGCCATGCAGGGCAAGGACGCGCAGGCGCTGCGCTACTACCAGAGATACCTGCAGCTCGCGCCGTCGGCGGCGGATGCCAGGGAAATCCGCGCCTCCATCGCCGAGCTGAAATCGCGATCGAAGATCGGCGGCGACGAGGAAAAGTAGCGAACATGACCTCGATGCGGCCCAACGACGAGTTCTACCTGATGGGTCGCGCCCCCAGGGCAACCGGCCCCAGGTAGCGATCGAACCAGTCGATCGTTTCCTTGATGAGGAGATCCTGCGGCGGCATGTGCCCTCCCTCGGCGATGATCTGCCGCTTGTCTTGCGCCGGCGCGCCCAGGAGCCGGAAGAGCGGGAGCTGCGAGGTCTCCACCGGGAAGAAGAAGTCGTAGCGCCCGTTGATCATCAACGTGGGCTGCCGCACGCGCGACGCAAAGTTGAGCGGATCGACTTCCGGGAGCGTCGTCTGGAACTCGAAGCCTCCGCTGACCAGCACCACGGCGCGGATGCGCGGCTCGACCGCGGCGATCAGTGGACCGAGTGCGCCGCCCCAGCTTGCGCCGAGGAAGGCGATGCGCCCGGCGTCGAGGTCCTTCCGCGTCTCCACGTAGTCGAGAGCGCGGGAGAGATCCTGTGCCCACATCAGCACGTGGTCGCGGTAGTTCCGGGTCATGTCCTGGTTGTCTGAGGCGAGGCCGTCGCCGCGCTCGTAGGTGCTCTTGTAGATGGGCCAGACGAGCGCGCGCCCGCTCTTGAGCACGAAGTTGAACGACCCCGGGCCGAGGTCGGCGCTCGAACGCGCGTGCAGCGATCCCGAGCCGGGGAAGAAGATGACCACCTGCCAGGGAGGCGGGACGTTCTTCGGAGTGAAGACGAGAGCGGACATGCGCTCGCCGCGGTAGGCGGCGGCGAAGCCCACGCGCTCGATGCGCCAGCGGTCCGCGTCGCTGACGGACTCGACCCGCGCCTCCAGCGCTGCCTTGTCGTAGCCGTAGAGGCCCGCGTAGATGCGGAACGCTGCCTCGTCGACAGGGTGTTCCTTCGAGTAGTCGCGCATCTCATGCTGCAGCGGGGCGAGAAGCTCCTGCCGCAACGGCCTGGGGTACTTCGCGAGGCGGAAGCCGTATGTCGCCAGTCGCTCGATGGGCGGCTGCGCGTCCGCGTCGTTGAACATGTAGATCGGCTCGTTGAATGCGCCGCCGAGAATGTAACGGCGGTCGCCGGCGGCGTTCCAGCACCACTCCTTCGCGTTGCCGGCCATGTCGTAAAGGCCGAATCCGGAGACGCCGCCGCTCGAGCCGACCGGCGCGAGTGCCGTCCCGCCGAAGTTGCTGCGCGGAACGACCTCCGGGGTCGCCCAGGTCGTGGCCGCCCTGGCCCAGTGGTAGACGGTCGGCAGCGACTTGCCTGCCCAGACCGCATACGCGGCCGCCTCGTACCAGCTCACCCCGGTGACCGGATGGTTCTCATGGCCCTCGGGATAATCGCCGGATTCCCAGGTCGCCGGCCCGGGCCTGCCCGTGCGGTCGCGGAAGCGCCTCATCGCCTCGTCCCAGGGGAGCGTGCGCCCCTGGTCGACGATCGGCTCCTGCCAGTACTCGCGCTTGCGATAGCCGCCCTCCTCGACGAACTTCCGGTACTCGCCGTTGGTCACCTCGTACTTGCCGACGAAGGCTTCCGGCACCTCGCCCGGAGCGACGTTCTCCAGGCCCACGAGCGGCAACCAGGCCATGTTGCCGCCGGGGATCGCGACCATGCCGGCAGGCACTTCGCCCTCGCGGGAGAGGTCCGCGGAGAGCTTCACCTGGTAGGGGCCGTAGCGCCACTGCCCGCGTTCCGCCGCCACGTAGCCGGGCTGGGTCAGGCGCAACTGGTTGGGCAAGACCGAGATCCGGCCGCCGGAGAGGGGCGTGACCCCGAGGACGCGCCAGGATGAA
>WNEY01000650.1_pt1 | contig 22389 bp, 19 predicted proteins | sample 5400531 | NCBI WGS metagenome assembly WNEY01 (sample SAMN13153338, study PRJNA577476) | soil metagenome | isolation source: 200 cm saprolite under Douglas fir tree site 1 | place: USA:California | collected 2015-04-18
TCGAAGCCGAGATCGGCGAACGCCGAGGCGATCACCTTCTGGCCGCGGTCGAGGCCGTCCTGGCCGACCTTCGCCCCCAGCACGCGCGGCCGGCGGCCCTCGTCGGCCTCGAACGCGGCAACGAGCTTCTGCACCCGCGCAACCGTGTCGGACATGGTGCCGACCTCCCGCTTGTAGACGCCCGAGATCGCCCGGATTTCCGCCCGGTGGCGGCCGAACGCCTTTTCAAGCGCCGACGAAATCTCGCCGACCGTGGCCCTGGCGCGCGCCGCCTCGACCGCGAGCGCGAGCAGGTTGCCTGCGCCGCTCTCGGCGCAGCGCGTGAGCGCGTGCAGCGCCGCTTCGACCCCCGCCGGATCGCGCTCGCGCTTGAGCCGGCCGAGCTTGTCGATCTGCAGCCGCCGCACCGCCGAGTTGTCGACCTTGAGCACGTCGACCGGCCGCTCGTGCTCGGGGCGATATTTGTTGACGCCGACGACCGACTGCACGCCGGCGTCGATCCGCGCCTGGGTCTTGGCGGCGGCTTCCTCGATACGCAGCTTGGGGATGCCGGCCTCGATCGCCTTGGCCATGCCGCCGAGCGCCTCGACCTCGGCGATGTGGTCGTAGGCGCGCCGCGCAAGATCGTGGGTCAGGCGCTCGACGAAATACGAGCCGCCCCACGGATCGACGATGCGCGTCGTGCCGCTCTCCTGCTGCAGAAAGAGCTGGGTATTGCGGGCGATGCGGGCGGAAAAATCCGTCGGCAGCGCCAGCGCCTCGTCGAGCGCGTTGGTGTGCAGCGACTGGGTGTGGCCCTGGGTCGCCGCCATCGCCTCGATCGCCGTGCGCATCACGTTGTTGAACACGTCCTGGGCGGCGAGCGACCAGCCGGAGGTCTGGCAATGGGTGCGCAGCGACAGCGAGCGCGCGTCCTTCGGGCCGAACGGCTTGATCAGCTTCGCCCACAGGAGCCGCGCCGCGCGCAGCTTCGCCACCTCCATGAAGAAGTTCATGCCGACCGCCCAGAAGAACGACAGCCGCGGCGCGAACTTGTCGATCGTCAGCCCGGCCGCGAGCCCGGCGCGCACGTATTCGACGCCGTCGGCGAGGGTATAGGCGAGCTCCAGGTCCTGGGTCGCTCCCGCCTCCTGCATGTGATAGCCGGAGATCGAGATCGAGTTGAATTTCGGCATCCGTGCCGAGGTGAAGGCGAAAATATCCGAGATGATCCGCATCGAGGGGACGGGCGGATAGATGTAGGTGTTGCGGACCATGAACTCCTTGAGGATGTCGTTCTGGATCGTGCCGGCGAGCTTTTCCGGCGGCACGCCCTGCTCCTCGGCGGCGACGATATAGAGCGCGAGCACCGGCAGCACGGCGCCGTTCATGGTCATCGACACGGTCATCTGCTCGAGCGGGATGCCCGAGAACAGCGTGCGCATGTCGTAGATCGAGTCGATGGCGACGCCCGCCATGCCGACGTCGCCGGACACGCGCGGATGGTCGCTGTCGTAGCCGCGGTGCGTGGCGAGATCGAAGGCGATCGACAGCCCCTTCTGCCCGGCCGCCAGGTTGCGCCGGTAGAAGGCGTTGGAATCCTCCGCGGTGGAGAACCCGGCATATTGCCGGATGGTCCACGGCTGGGTGACGTACATGGTCGGGTAGGGGCCGCGCAGATAGGGCGGGATTCCCGGAAACGTGTCGAGGAAATCGAGCCCCCCGACGTCGCCCGGCCGGTAAACCGGCTTCACCGATATGCCTTCCGGCGTGAGCCAGGGCTCGGCTGCCGCGCCGGGCATGGACGCGGCGGCCGTCTCGGCAAACGCCACATTGGCGAAATCCGGAATGCGGGTCATCGGCCTTCCTAGTCCTGGCCCGGACGATGCTCCATTGGGCCACCGACTTATTTATGCGCCATTTCGCAGAATATCACGCCTTGACCCGCAGGACGTAAACGGCTCGTGGCAGGTCTCGAATGGCCCGCCGTGCGGTCGACATCCCCCCGCCACTTCCCCCTTAGGCCAACGTGCACGACATCCGCCCCCGCCGCCCGGCTGAGAGCGCCGCCGCATCCGGACAGGATCGGCTCTTCACGCGGGATCGAGCAGGCCGTGCGCCGCCTGCAGTATCTTCAGCGCATGGCAACCGACGTAGATGAACTCCTTTATCCCGGCTTGTTGCAGAGTCGCTTCAAGCTCGCGCGGGCGTCCGGCAAGATAGAGGTGCTGCGCGCCGGCCGCTGACAGGGCGCGCGCGGCGTTGGGCGCCTGCGTCTGGTACACCGCGTCGGACGAGCACAGGCACGCGAGTTTGGCGCCGCTCACGCGGAATGCCGCAGCCATCTCGCCGGTGCCGGCAAATCCCTCGTTGGTCACCGCCTCGATGCCGCCGGCCTCGAAGAAATTCCTAGCGAAGGTAGCGCGCGCGGTGAATTCGGCGAGGGTGCCGAGGTTGGCGAGAAAGATTTTCGGGCGCGATCCCGTGGCAACGAGGACGCGGTCGGATCGGTCGCGCAAGCCTTCGTAGGGTTCGGCGAGCCGGATGCGCGGCAGCGCCTCGACGCTGATTTTCGCGCGGCCCTGCGGCGCGGGCGCGACCGGCGCGACATCGAGCACCGCGACCGGCACTTCGGCGATGTCGGGAAACGCGCTGGTGCCGGTGAGCGGGTCGCGGCGGGTGGCGATGGCCGCTTCGCGCGCGGCGCGGACCGCGGCCACCTTGCGCTGGACAAGGCCCGTTTCCAGCGCCGCCACGGCGCCGCCGGCCGCCTCGATCTCCTGGAACAGCGCCCACTCGGCGCGGCAGAGCTGCCCGGTCAAGTCCTCGATTGCGCCGGCGCCGACGGCGGGATCGGCGACCTTCGCAAGGTTTGCCTCCTCGACCAGGATGAGCTGGGTGTTGCGCGCCATGCGCCGCGCGAAGCGGTCGGGCAGCCCGAGCGCGCCGGTGAACGGCAGGGCCGTGATCGCATCGGCGCCGCCGACGCCGGCCGCGAACGTCGCGACGGTCGCGCGCAGCAGGTTCACCCACGGGTCGCGCCTGGTCATCATGCGCCACGCGGTCACGGCCGACACGAACGCGGGCTTCGGCGCAAGCCCGCATGCCGCCTCGACCCGCGCCCACAACAGCCGCATGGCGCGCAGCTTGGCGATCGACAGGAACTGGTCGGCATCGACCGCGAGACGGAAGAAGATCATTTTCCGCGCGGCGTCGAGCGCAATGCCGCCGGCTTCGAGCGCGCGCAGGTAGGCCGTCGTACTGGCGAGCGCGAAGGCAAGCTCCTGCGCCTCCGACCCGCCCGCATCGTGGATCGGCCGCGCATCGGCGGCTGCGAACGGTCCCGTGAACCCGCGCTGCGCGAGGTCGGCAATGATATCCGCGAGCGCGGGTGCGGTCTCGCGCCACGACAGCGGGCTCGCGCCCGCGGCGGCCAGCGCCCCGATCGGATCGATGCCGAAGCGGATCGCGGTCGCCCCCGGCGCAAGGCCCTGGCGGGCGATCAGCTCGGCGAGCAGGCGCGGCGCCTGCGTGGCGTGCGGGCCGAGATCAAGCTCGATCGAAATCCCGGCGTCGAGGTGGATGTCCTCAAACAGGCGCGTGAGTGCGGCCGGCGAAGCGTCAACACCGTGCCCGTAGCTGCCGATGGCGCCGGCGAATACGACCGAGACGCCCGTCGCCCCGTTCTCGATCTCGTGGCGCGCTTCTGCGTTGGCGGCGGTCGGATCGGGATGGTCGACCCGTGCCAGCACCTGCCAGGGCGTTGCGAGCGCGCGCGCCGCGATCGGCCGCGCGTCGGCCGCGCGCGCGGAAAGGGGCTCGATGCGCAGATCATCATAGGTGCGGCCGACCAGCTTCTTGTCGAACGGCGCGCCCTTGAGCGCGGCGGCGACGAGCTTGAGCCAATCCTCGCGCGTGGCCGGCGGAAACTCGGCGGCCAGGGAGAGATTTTCGGCTGAAGTTTCGCTCACCGGATGCTCCGGCGCCAAACTGCCACGGCCCGGACCCTACGCCAATCGGTCAGTTCCCACGCGGCGGCAGCCGCACGATTCCGCGCGCGTCGAGCCGGGCGAGCGCATCGCGCACCCGCATCCCGCCGACGATCCGATCCGGCAAGATTTCGGCGAGCGGCACCAGCACAAAGGCGCGCTCGAGCAGGCGCGGGTGCGGCAGCATCAGGCCGGGCTCGTCGAGGATCATGTGATCGTAGTCGAGCAAGTCGATATCGATCGGCCGCGGCCCCCAGCGTCGCTCGCGGGTGCGATCGCGCCCGAGGCTGCGCTCGACCGCGAGCGCCCGGTCGAGCAGCGCGCGCGGCGTGAGCGCGGTCTCGACGGCAATGCAGCGATTGACGAACGGGGGTTGATCTTCGATCCCCCACGGCGGGGTCGCGTAGTCCGACGACTGGGCGAGCAGCCGCACGTGGCTTTCGCACAACGCGGCGACGGCGCGGTCGATCGCGGTTCGCACGTCGCCGACATTGCCGCCGAGCCCGATCAGCGCCTCAGCCATGGCGGGCGCGCACGAGCGTGACGCCCACGTCGTCGAACACGGCGGCGATCGGCGCGCGCGGCTTGCGCACGCTCACCCGCACGCATGCGACCGCCGGGAAGCGGGCGAGGAGCGCATCCGCGACCGCGCCGGCGGCCGCCTCGACCAGCTGGCAGCGGCGCGCGCAGAAGGCGCGGCTCGCGGTCTCGACCACCTCGTCGTAGGAGGCGGTGTCCTTGAGCTTGTCCGAGCGCGCAGCCGGGCCGAGGTCCATCTCGAGCGCGACGTCAAGCACAAAGGGTTGGCCCAGTCGCGTCTCGTGCCGGTGGACACCGTGATGGGCATGCAGCACGAGGCCGTTGACGAACAGGCTGTCGGTCATCGCGCGGCCCGGATGGCCGAGGCGACGCGCAACGCCTGCACGGTTTCGGCCACGTCGTGCACCCGCACGATGGCGGCCCCGGCCAGCACCGCCAGCACATTGGCGGCGATCGAGCCGGGGAGCCGCTCCTGCGGCTGCGACGGCACGACCGAGCTGATGAAGCGCTTGCGCGACAGGCCGATGAGCAGTGGCCGGCCGAACGCGCGCAGCCGATCGAGCTTGGCGACGACTTCGAGACTCTGCTCCGGGCTCTTGCCGAAGCCGATGCCGGGATCGAGCACCACGGATGCGATCCCGGCGCGCGCGGCGATGTCGAGGGACCGGGCAAAGAAGGCTTCGATGTCGGCGAGAATGTCGATCGCCGGATCGACCGCATCGCGATTGTGCATCGCCACGACCGGCACTTTGTGCGCGGCGACGACCCGCGCCATGTCGGGGTCGCGCTGCAGGCCCCACACGTCGTTGACGATCGCCGCGCCAGCTTCGAGCGCGCGGGCGGCGACCGCGGCCTTCATGGTGTCGATCGAAACCGGGGCGCCAAGCGCAACCACGCGCGGCACCACCGGCATGACCCGCGCCAGCTCCTCCTCGATCGAAACCGGCGTCGCCCCCTTGTACGGCCGCGTCGACTCCCCGCCGATATCGATGATATCGGCGCCGTCCGCGATCATTCGCTCGGCCTGGGCGACCGCGCGGGCGGGATCGTCGAACCGCCCGCCGTCGGCGAACGAGTCGGGCGTGACATTGAGGATGCCCATCACGATCGGCCGGCGCGCAGCCAGAAGTCGATCGAGCGGATGGGGCGCCGTATGATCGGTTGTCGTGTTCGCCGCGGTGCGGCGAGGCGCAAGGCTCATGGGGCCGCTTTGCGCTGGCGATCCGGCCCTGTCAAGCGGTCGGAGGACAGATGTCAGATGTCAGATGACGGATGACCGACTGGGGATCGTCCGTCCTCTGTCATCTGACATCTGTCATCCGGTCAGTAGCTTATCTTCAACGGCAATTGCCTGGCCTGTTCGACCCAGCGCTGCACCCGCCGCTCCGAGGGCAGGAGGCGGACCAGCTTGCTCTTCTTGTTGGCGTCCCGCATGGCGGACGCGAGCTTGGCCACGTTGCGATATTTCAGTTCCTTGACCGTGTCGACGCCGACCGCCTGCAGCAGCTTGGCATAGTCTTCGCCCACGCCCTTGATGCGCATGCGGTCGACCAGGTTCGCCCAGCGCAGGACCGTCCTCTCGTCGACGTCGAGCTTGGCGGCGAGCGCCTTGCGGCCCTTGGCGGTCTTGGCCGCCTCGAGCAGCTTTGAGGCTGTCCTGATGCCGACTTTCTTGAGCTTCGCCCCCATCAGCGGCCCGATCCCCTCGATGTCCATGATCGCATAGGACATGAACAGCCCCCGATTTCCGTTCCGCCTGCACCGGGGTTACGCCACCGCACACCGCGCCCGGCACGTTCAAATTCACATCCAGGTGTCAGTTGAGTTGGCGGCGTCCAAGGTTTTCACCGCGCTCGCGCACGATCCGCGCGCCGGGCAGCTTGACGATCAGCGCCTCGACGACGGCATGGCACGCGTGCGGCGGAAGGTTGCGATCGACGCCTACAGATTTTCCCGCACCCGCCCGCTCGAGCCCACTGTGAGCGACGAGCTGTTCGAGCAGTTGGTCCATAGTCCCCTCACGGTCCCGCACTTGCGGCGGGTTGCCATGATCTTGAACGGCGCGGCGCGCGATGACAAGCGGTCCGCGCGCTGCGTACGCCGATCTTGCCGCTGCGTTGCGTCGCTGCAACACTTGATGCGGCTTCAGCTGGGTAGGAGCTGAAATCGGCCCGGGTTTGACCTTCTCGCGCTTTCAAACCGCGTATCGCATCATACTTACGCATGAGAACAGGCTTGCGGCGCCGCGTTTCGCCTGTGGTCAGCCCGGTCGGCACGCACTATAAGGGCCGTCCGCGTGCTGGCCGGCACTTCTCGTCGGTACAGATCACAGGTTTACGGAGCGGATCATGAGCGTCCTCGACGCGGTTCTCGACCGCATCGATCAAAATCTTGACCAAAACCTCGATCGCCTGTTCGCCTTGCTGCGGATCGCGTCGATTTCGACCGATTCCGCCTACAAGGCGCAGTGCCGCGCCGCCGCCGAGCATGTCGCCCGGGATCTGACGAGCATCGGGTTCGACTGCAGCATTCGGCCGACGGCCGGACATCCGGTGGTCGTCGGCAAGGGCGCCGATGGATCGGGCCCGCGCGCGCTGTTCTACGGGCATTATGACGTGCAGCCGGTCGATCCGCTGGATTTATGGGACACGCCGCCGTTCGAGCCCCGCATCGCGACACTGCCTGATGGCCGCAAGATCATCGTCGGCCGTGGCGCGTGCGACGACAAGGGCCAGCTGATGACGTTCGTCGAGGCATGCCGCGCCTGGAAGGCGGTGACCGGCAAGCTGCCGATCCCGATCACCATGATGATCGAGGGCGAGGAGGAGTGCGGTTCGGCGAACCTGTTCGGCTTCGTGCGCGACAACGCCGCCGAGTTCCGCCTCGACCTGGCGCTGGTCTGCGACACCGGCATGTGGAACGCGGAGACGCCGGCGGTGACGACGGCGCTGCGCGGGCTGCTCTATGAGGAGGTCCGCCTGCGCGCGGCCGATCGCGACCTGCACTCGGGACTATTCGGCGGCGCCGCGCAGAATCCGATCCGGGTGATGGCGCGGATCATCGCGGCGCTGCACGACGACAAGGGCCGCATCGCCATCCCCGGGTTCTACGACGGCGTCAAGGAAGTGCCGCCGGACATCAAGGCCGACCTCGCCGCTCTCGATCTCACGCCGGAAGACTTCCTCGGTCCGGTCGGGCTGAAACTTCCGGCCGGCGAGAAGGACCGCATGCTGATCGAGCAGATATCGACGCGCCCCACCTGCGACGTCAACGGCATCGTCGGCGGCTACACCGGGGAGGGGGCGAAGACCGTGATCCCCGGCGCGGCCTCGTTCAAGGTGTCGTTCCGGCTGGTCGGCGACCAGGATCCGGACAGGATCCGCGCGGCGTTCCGCGCGTTCGTGCGCGAGCGGCTGCCGGGGGATTGCGCGGTCGAATTCGTGAGCCACGCCGGCAATCCGGCGCTCGAGCTGCCGTACGACAGCCCGATGCTCGGCAAAGCGCGCACGGCGCTTGCCGCCGAATGGGGCCGCAAGGCGGTGGCCGTGGGCGGGGGCGGATCGATCCCGATCGTCGGCGACTTCAAGCACGTGCTCGGCCTCGACCCGCTGCTGGTCGGCTTCGGGCTCGACGACGACCGGGTGCACTCGCCCAACGAAAAGTACGACCTCACCTCGTTCCACAAGGGCACCCGCAGCTGGGCGCGCATTCTCGCCGCGCTGGCGGCGTGACGCACAAACGCGGAGACCGCGATGGCGGCCGACGGCTGGTCGAAGACCTGGACGTTCTTCGAGAATGATTGGCACGAGGGCAATCTGCCGATCATGGGCGTGCGCACCCACGCCGCCTGGCTTGCCTCCATGGTGTTCGACGGCGCCCGCGCCTTCGAGGGCGTGACGCCCGACGTCGACCTGCACTGCGAGCGGGTCAACGATTCGGCGAAAAAGCTCCTGCTCAAGCCCCTGGTGCCGGTCGAAACCTGGCTCGATCTCGTCAAGGACGGCCTCAAGCGGTTCGACCGCAACGCCGCGCTCTACATCCGCCCGATGTATTGGCCGGAGCACAACGGCCCGCTGGCGGTGCCGCCCGATCCGGAGACGACGCGCTGGTGCCTGTCGCTCTACGAGACCCCGATGGTCGAGCCGAACGGATTCTCCGTCACCCTCTCGCCGTTCCGGCGCCCGACCATCGAGTGCATGCCGGTCGACGCCAAGGCCGGCTGCCTCTATCCCAACAATGCGCGCGCCCTGTTCGAGGCGCGCGGGCGCGGCTTCGACAATTGCGTCATGTGCGACATGCTCGGCAACGTCGCGGAACTCGCGACCGCGAATATTTTCATGGTGAAGGACGGGGTGGTGTCGACGCCGATCGCCAACGGCACGTTCCTCGCCGGCATCACGCGCCGCCGCGTCATCCTGCTGCTGCGCGCGGCGGGCGTCAGCGTCAACGAGACGATCCTGCGCTACGAGGATTTCAAGACGGCGGACGAAATCTTCTCCACCGGCAATTTCATCAAGGTGACGCCGATCACCCGCATCGACGATCGTTCCGTGCAGCCGGGCCCGGTCTACCGCAAGGCGCGTGCGCTCTATTGGGAATTCGCGCACGCCTGAGGGCGCCGCGCGCTAGAGCGGGATGACTTTTCTTCGAATCGTCATCTCGCTCTAGCTTATTGCTGGAGCATGATCTTTTCCGAAAACCGGTGCCCACTTTTCGGGATCATGTTCTAATTGATGAACAGCCCGGTCACCGCCCGGCCGCGGATGTCGTAGACGCGCGCGTAGACGACGCCCTCGCGCTCGATCTCGACCAGGACCGGGGCCTTGAACTCGGCGCAGTAGAATTCGCCCAGGGTGAGCGCGAAATCGGCGCCCTTGGTGTCGTAGGTGGTGACGAACTCGGGACCGAGCTCGACCTGCGCGGGCCGGTGCGGGCCGCACACCGCGATGCGCCAGCGCCGGTGCGCAGTGGGGAATTCGAGCCGCTCGGTGAGCTTGGCGCGCAGCTCCTGGGCCGCCTGCTTGAACGCGAGGCCCCAGTAATCGAGCATGTAATGGTCGTCGGCGGCGCGCACGCCGCCGGCGAGATAGTTGAAGTGCGTGTACTGATAGGGATGCAGCCGCACCATCTCGATCGTGGGTGCGGCGAAGGCGATCGTTGCGGCGACGGCGCCCGCGGCGAGGGCCGGCCGGCCATAGCGCGGCAGCCGCTCGATCACCCAGGCGCCGGCGAGACCCCCGAGCACCGCGAACGGCGGCATCACGAACACGAAATGCCGGATGCCGTTGTACATGGCCGGCCGCGTGATCACCGCGAGCGCCACTGGCAGGACGGCCGCCACGGCGAGCAACAGCAGCGCCGCGCGCCGCGGCAGCGGAACGTCGCCGCGTGCGGCGGCGACGAGCGCGCCCGCGGTGCCGCCGATCCCCAGGAGGAGCACGATCTCGGGTTCCTTGAGCGCGAACAAAGTCGGCACGTAGGTGCGCGGCATCTCCGGCACCAGGATCGCCACGCCGTCGAACATTTCCTTCCACGGTTTTTCGAAGAAGTGCGAGAAATACTCGGCCGCGCGCAGCGGATTGAGAAGCTCGACAACGGACCACGGCCACACCAGTCCCATGACCAGATAGGCGAGGACGAGGCCGGGCAGCAGCGCGAGCGCGAAGCGTGCGATCCGGCTGCTGGCGGCCCGCAGGCCGAGCACGCGGACCTCACCGCCATAGATGAGCGCGAAAGCCGCAAGGGCGTAGAACCCGGCAATGGCGCCGATCACCCGCGTGCCGATGGTCAGGCCGAGGCCAATGCCGAATATCGCGATGGTTGCCGGGCTCGGCCGCTCGTACTCCTCAACGGCGTGCACGAGGCCAAGCAGCAGGACCGCCATCGCCACGGCGAACGGCGCGTCCTTCGGGTTCATGAACATGTGCCCGTAATAGAGCGGGCTGAGCGCGAGCAGGACGAGCGCGATCAGGCCGGCTTTGCTGCCGCCGATCCGCCGGCCGAGACGCCACGCAACGGCGAGCCCGATCAGGCCGATGCCGGCGCCGACCAGGCGCCGCGTCTCGAACAGGTCGAAGGGCGCCACCTTGGCGACGAGGGCGGCGGTCATGTCGAAGCCGCCGCCGTAGTAGTACAGATTGACGAACGACAGGGCCCGCGTGTCGCGGAAACCGGAGCCGTAGAGCGACAGCAGGAGGTCGCCATACTCGGAATGGGCATAGTCGTCCCAGCCGAGCCCGTAGTCGCGGAACGTCAGGCCGGCGATGAGCGCAATGGCACCGAGCACCGCGGCCGCAATCAGGTCGACCGCGCGGTCAGGCGGCCACTGTTTTGTTTGGAACGCGGGCATGCGGCGGCGCGCTGGTCGGGCAGGCTGGTGCAAGTTCCGGCACGTGGTTGTTTCGTATTTATTGATTGCGGCGAGATTACTGCACAGTGTTGATGCGCCCTGCAAGGTACTTACTGTGCACAGCACAATAATGAATGACGGTTAATCTTTGGCTGAACGATGATTAATACTGACGCCGCCGGGCGCAATGGCGAGTCGAGGCGGGATGCTGTCCGCCTCGCTTCTGTTCACTCTTCGGCCGGCCCCGCGCGCCGCTGGCGCGTCGGCGCGCTTATTTGCTCGCCGCCTCGAACAGCTCGGCGACGTAATCCCAGTTGACCAGGTGATCGACGAATGCCTTCAAATAGTCCGGCCGGCGGTTGCGGTAGTCGATGTAATAGGAGTGCTCCCACACGTCGCAGCCGAGGATGGGCTTGCCGCCGTGCACCAGCGGGTTTTCCCCGTTCGGCGTCTTCATCACCGTGACCTTGCCGTCCTTGACGGCCAGCCAACACCAGCCGGAGCCGAACTGGGTCACGCCGGCCTGGATGAAGTCCTCCTTCATCTTGGCGACCGAGCCGAGGTCGGCCGCGATCGTCTTCTCGAGCTTGCCGGGGATCTTGTCGCCGCCGCCCCCGGGCTTCATCCATTTCCAGAAGTGGTTGTGGTTATAGTGCTGGCCGGCATTGTTGAAGAGCCCGGCGTTCTTGCCGTGACAGCCCTTGACCACCTCGTCCAGGGACTTGTTCTCCCACTCGCTGCCTTTGAGCAGATTGTTGCCGTTGTTGACGTAGGCGAGATGGTGCTTGTCGTGGTGATATTCGAGCGTCTCCCGCGACATGTAGGGCGCGAGGGCATCGTGCGGATAGGGCAGGTCGGGCAACGAGAACGGCATGGGCTTGCTCCTCGGTCGATGGGATGGCACGGCGGAGGCCGCGCCGCACGTGGCGGAATACCTCCCTAGATAGGCCGGCCCCGTGCCGCCGGCAACGGTCGCCGCGCACGGCAGCGACGCGCTGAGGGACAATCCCGTGCCGGGCGATACGGTTGCATTGCCGCCTTCACGCTTGCGATGAGGCCTTGGAACCGTCACAATTTATCGATCGCCGGCCGACCCCGGCCGCGCGAGGGGATTGGGGCCCGAATGCCTACGATTTTGCTGGTGCTCGGCATCGCCGTCACCGCGGCCGGCGGCGCCATGCTCGCCTACGGCATTCCCAATAACGGCTTCGACGTCGGCAACGCCCTGATCATCGCCGGGACCACGGCGGTCGCCGGCGGTCTCATCATCGTCGGCCTGTCCGCGGCCGTGCGCGAGCTCGCGCATATGACGCGGATGCTCGATTTACGCATGCCGGGGCGTGCGGCGGCGCCGGTGGTCGCGCAGGATCGCGGCCGCGAAGCGCCGGCCGAAGCCGCCGGTGCAACGGAGGCCGCCGAGGCCAAAACGCCGCCCGCCGGGGATCTGTCACAGGTCTTGGCCGAACCGCCGGTCGATTTGGCCGCCACGCAGCCCGGCGCGCCCGCCGGCGATCCGTTTGCGCCCTCGCGCGGCAATGGGCAGCGGCGGGATGCCCTGCGCGAACGGGGCTTCGACGCGGTATGGGCGCCGCCGTCCGCACCCAAGCCGGGCGCGGCCCAGCCCCCGACGCCGACGCCCGCCTCCGCCCCCAAGGCGGGCGAGGCACCGGCCGATCAGGTCCGCACGCCGAGCGAGCCGGTCGCCATCCGACCCTCGCGCGAACCCCAGGCCGTCACCATCCTCAAGTCCGGCGTGATCGAGGGAATGGCCTATACGCTCTATTCCGACGGTTCGATCGAGGCCGACCTGCCGCAAGGCATGGCCCGGTTCAGCTCGATCGACGCGCTGCGTCGGCACCTTGGCGAGCAGGGCTGAAGCTTTTTATCAGGCCGCGGTGACGCCGACGATCTTGACGGCGAACGCGTAGGCAAGCGCCACTTCCTTGAGCCGGTCGAACCGGCCGGCGGCGCCCGCGTGCCCAGCTTCCATGTTGACGCGCAACACCAGGAGATTGCCGTCGGTCTTGAGCGAGCGCAGGCGCGCGACCCATTTGGCCGGCTCCCAATAGGTCACCCGTGGGTCGGTCAATCCGGCGAGCACGAGCATCGCCGGATACTCCTGCGCCCGCACGTTGTCGTAGGGCGAATAGGCGTGGATATCGGCAAACGCCTGGGCGTCCGCGATCGGATTGCCCCATTCCGGCCATTCCGGCGGCGTGAGCGGCAGCGTCTCGTCCAGCATGGTGTTGAGCACGTCGACGAACGGCACTTCGGCGATGATGCCGCCGAACAGGTCTGGCCTGCGGTTGGCGACCGCGCCCATCAGCAGGCCCCCGGCCGAGCCGCCGTGGGCGACGATCTTGCCCGGCGCGGCCCAGCCCGACTTGGCCAGAAACGCCGCCGCGGCAATGAAGTCGTCGAAGGTGTTTGTTTTGCGCGCGAGCTTGCCTTCGCGGTACCAGCGCCAGCCCTTCTCGGTGCCGCCCCGCACATGGGCAATGGCATAGACGAAGCCGCGATCAACCAGGGACAGCCGGCTGGTGCCGAACGCCGCCGGCATCGACATTCCGTAGGCGCCGTAGCCGTAGAGCAGGCACGGTGCGGTGCCGTCGGGCACCACACCTTTCCGGTGCAGCAGCGAGATCGGAACCGTCTCGCCATCCGTCGCCGGCGCGAACAGCCGCCGTGTCACGTAGGCCGACGGATCGTGGCCGCTCGGCACCTTCTGGCGCTTGCGCAGCGTGCGGCTGCGCCCGGCCAGATCGTAGTCCCACACCTCGGCCGGCGTGGTCATGGACGAATAGGTGAAGCGCAGGAGGTCGGTGGCGAATTCGAAATCGGTCGCCATGCCGAGCGCGTAGGCCTCCTCGGCAAACGCGATCTCGTGCTCCTCGCCGGACGCGAGATGCCGCACCACGATCCGCGGCAGGCCGTCCTCGCGCTCGATCCGCACGAGCCAGTCGCGCAACAGCGCGATCCCCATCACGTAGATGCCCGGCCGGTGCGGGACGAGATCGCGCCAATGCGCGCGCCCGGGCGTGGCGAGCGGCGTCCATGCGATCTTGAAATCCTCGGCGCCGTCCGCGTTGGTGCAGATCACGAGAGCCGGCTCGCCGAGCAGGTCGGGATGATGCTCGACCTCGTAACGCACCGAGGTTTCGCGCGGGGCCACCACGAACGGGACCGCATCCGCCACGGTGAGGTCGATCAGCCGCGATTCCGCGGTCTCGTGATCGTGGATCGAGATTTCGGCAAACCGGCGCGCCTGCAGGCCCGACAGAGAGACAAAGAACCCTGCCTCCGGCTCCTCGTAGACCAGCACATCGCTGTCGGCCGGAGTTCCGATGCGGTGCCGGTAGACGCGCGAGGGCCGGTGGTTGCGATCGAGCCGCACGTAAAGGAATGCCGTCGCGTCCTGCATCCACACCACATTGCCGGCGCCGTCGGGCACCGAGTCGGGCAGGTCCTCGCCGCTCGCAAGGTCGCGCACCCGGATCGTGTAGAACTCCGAGCCCGCCTCGTCGCACGACCACGCCAGGCGCTTGTGGTCGGGCGAATGATGCGTGCCGCCGAGCCGGAAATAGCTCTTACCTGCCGCAAGCGCGTCGCCGTCGAGCAGGATCTGCTCCGGTCCGCCGTCGCGCGGCTGCCGGCACACGATCGGATGCTGCCCGCCCTCCCGATGGCGGTCGTAATAGGCAAAAGCGCCGTCCGCGCTCGGCACGCTCGACTCGTCCTCCTCGATGCGGCCCTTCATTTCGGCGAACAGCGCCGCCTGCAGCTCGGTGGTGTCGGCCAGCGCCGCGTCGGCATGGGCGTTCTCCGCCTCGAGATAGGCGCGGATCGCCGGATCGAGCACGGCAGGATCGCGCATCACCTCCTGCCAGTTGCTCGCCTTGAGCCAGGCGAACTCGTCGATCAGCGTGACGCCGTGCCAATTGGACACGCTCGGCCGCGCCTCGGCGCGCGGGGCGCTGGGCGCGGAGGCGGGCGGTTGGTTTGCGCGCTCGAGCATCGAAAGACCAAATTGTCGAGGGTTCGCCCAGCCAGGCCCGGACGGCCCCGTGCCTAGCCCGGATGAGGATGCCGACGCAAGCTCGCGCGGGCGCCTCAGCTCTTGCCGGCGCCGGGACTGAATTTGAGCGCGGTGCCGTTCATGCAGTAGCGCGCGAGCCCGTGCAGGAGTGCCGGGGGTATAGCCATTCTTGCCGGGTTTTCGCCCGGCCGCGCCTGCAGCGGGATTTTCGGCTCTATTTGCCGGGACGGAAAGTCCAAGGAAAAGCGCAATATCCGCGCCGACTAATGTTGCGTCTGACGATATTTTACTTGCCAGCGGCGCGGTTATACTACACAACTAAGGCTCGAATCTTGAGGCTGGCGGCGGGGGCTGTCGCTGTCCGAGAGGGGGGACTTCGCGGGCGGCGGACGCCGGCCGGAAGATCGATCGCAACGCCAACAAGATCAGGACCCACACCACCGATGACCGACAATCCCAAGGGCGGCGACGTCATCGCGCTGACCGCCAACATCGTCTCCGCCTATGTGAGCAACAATTCGGTATCCGCCGGCGACATTCCCAGCCTGATCAACCAGGTGCATTCGGCCCTGGTCCGGGTTTCGGGCGGTCACGGCGAATCCCCGCCCGAGCCGTTGAAGCCGGCCGTGTCGGTCAAGAAGTCGATCACGCCCGAGTACATCGTCTGCCTCGAGGACGGGAAGAAGTTCAAGTCGCTCAAGCGGCACCTGCGCACCCAGTACAACATCACGCCGGAGCAATACCGCGAGAAATGGGGACTGCCGGCCGACTATCCGATGGTGGCGCCGAACTACGCGGCGGCCCGCTCGCAGCTTGCCAAGCAGATGGGGCTTGGCCAGCAGCGGCGCCGGCGCTCGCGCTAGAGCATGATCCCGAAAAAGCCTGCCCCGGACTTGATCCGGGGTGGATACCGGTTTTCGGAAAAGATCATGCTCCAACAAAATGCTAAAGCGAGATGACGATCCGAAGAAAAGTCATCTCGATTTAGGCGCCCCCCTCGAACGACGCGACAATCCAAGAATCGACCAGACCGGCCACGGGTCGGCTGGCGGGCAGACCGGGAGGATGCGATGAGTCTGACACGGCGTTGGCGCGGCAAATCTCGCGCCGTTGGCCCCGTTGCGGCGGCAGCTTTCCTCGGCCTTCTCGTTGCGCCGACGGGCGCGCAGACCCCGGGCGGAATTCCTGGCGTCGTGGCGGCCGACGCCCAACCCGAATTGGTCCACGAGGGATACGTATTCACCGAGGGGCCGGTCGGCACCGCGGATGGCGGCCTTTACTTCTCCGACATCCGGGCAAATCGAATCTATCTTCTCGAGGCGGGCGGAAAGATCGCGTTGGTCCGCGAGCACACGAACGCGGCCAACGGCCTCGCGCTGACGCGGGACGGCGACCTGCTCTGCGCGGAAGGCCAGGGCAAGCGAATTTCCAAGATGAGCGCCGACGGGCGCCTCAAGACAGTCGTCGAGGGCCCGGAGGACCGGCCGTTCCTGGCGCCGAACGATCTGATCGTCGACGCCAAGGGCGGCATCTACTTCACCGACCCCGGCCCGCGCCCGGTGGTGCCCGGCCGCGTCGTTTTCGTCTATTACCTGTCGCCCGGCGCCAAGGAACCGATCGTCATCGACGATCGGATAGCCCGGCCCAACGGGCTCACGCTGACGCGCGACGGCAAGACGCTGATCGTCGACGACACGCTGGGCAACACGGTTTTTGCCTACGACGTCGAGCCCGACGGCAAGGTCAAGAACAAGCGGCCTTTTGCCGAGTTGCGCGACATTCCCGAGGGCAAGGAGAGCGTCGCGGACGGCATGGCGCTCGATCGCGACGGCCGCGTGTTCATCACGACAGTCGTCGGAATTCAGGTCTTCGACGGCGCCGGCGGATACCTTGGCACCATCCGCGTGCCGCGCCAGCCGGCCAATGTGGCGTTCTCGGGGCCGGACAAGCAAATCCTCTATATCACGGCGCGCGAGGGCCTCTATCGCCTCAAGACGCTGACGCGCGGACCCGACCGGCTCGGCAAGTGATTACGGTAGTACGCTAGGCCGGCACCGCCAGCGCCCAGCGTGCGTCGGCCTTGATGCGCTCGACCATGGACTTGAAGCCGTTCGAGCGCTGCGGCGTGAGATGCTCGCGCAGCCCCAGCCGGTTGAACAGGGCGATGGCGTCGCCGTCGAGAATCGTGCGCGCCGGCTTGCCCGAATAGAAGGCGAACAGGATGGCGATCAGCCCGCGCACGATGTGCGCGTCGCTGTCGCCCGCGAAGGTCAGCACCGGGCCGTCCTTGCCGTCGGGCTTGACGTCGGTCGAGAGCCACACCTGGCTGGCGCAGCCCTGCACCTTGTTGGAATCCGTGCGCGCCGCGTCCGGCAGCGGCGTCAATTCCCGGCCAAGCTCGATGACGTACCGATAGCGGTCGTCCCAGTCGTCGAGGAGCGAGAAATTCTCGATGATGTCGTCGATGCTCATGGGCCGCACGATCCTGCGACCCCGATATATGCCCGCCGGAGGCCGTGGTCGAGCCCGTCCCGGATGCGGTGGAACGGGTGTCAGGCCGAGTGCTTGCCGTCCGCGTCCTTGCGCGGCTGCGGGCCGCGCCAGGGGAGCGCCAGATCGGTCGGCGTCAGCGTGTTCTGCGAGGGCTTGCGCGCGCTTGCCGCCGACGATGCGCCGTTGTTCTGCGCCTGCTCGTGCCCGAGCTTTTCGTTGAGGAAGTCGTAGAGCATCTTGGCGCCGCCTTGTGCCTTGTGCCCGAAGTGGACGAGCGCCTGCGAGCCGACCGCGCAGGCATCGGGCTGGCGCACGCAGAACTGGCGCATGTCGGAGACCGCGGCGTTTGCGGCCCCGATGGCGTCGCCGGTGCCGATCTGCGGCGCGACTGCGCCGCGCTCCGCACGATCGCTCGGCAGCAGCAGAACGACGATGGTCAGCCAGAACGCCAGCTTGAGAAGGAACTTCATGGCCCCTGTCCCTGGCGGCTTATTTCTTTTGCCGCATTCGATCACGCTAGCAGACAGCTTTGAAAGCCGGGTTCGCGATTTTGCGCGTATTTGTCGCGAATGCGCCGCGACTTTTCATAAAATTTGAAGCATCGACCTCGGCGCCGGCATGGGCGGCCCGCGCGCGCCCGACCCGCGCGGGCCGCGGCATCTCGGAGCATGGCTGCCCGGCCGGTGCCGCGTCTCAACCGGCCGTTCACCATGACCGATAAAATTCGCACGATTCCCGCGCCAAGCGCCCCTCGGCAGAGCGCCGCACCGGGACGAAAGCGCGCCCTTAGCGTTCGTTTAAGCGACCTCTGGGACGATCCGGCCAACGAGGTCAGGGGCGCGTCTGTCGAACGGGACGTGTTGAGTCGCGTGGGTCTTCTTGCACCGGTTCGCGATTACATCGACTCGCTGGTGCATCCATCGGCGCGCGCCGATGCCCTGACGGCTGCGCGCCACCGCGCGTTCATTGCCCCGCGCCTGCTTGGCGCGCTCATCGCGCTCGCGGCGTTTCCAGTGCTCTGGGCCGTCCGCGGAGCGCCGAGCCCGCTCGAAGCCGTCGTGCTGGGCTGGCTGGTGTCGCCGATCCTCGTCGCCTGCTACCTGTCGCGCACCGGCCGCTTCGACCAGGCCCATGTCCTGTCCTCCCTGGCCTTGACCGTTCTGGTCACGATCGTCGCGGCGGCGACCGGCGGCATCGCGTCCTTCGCGGCGGTCTGGCTCGTCCTGGTGCCGCTCGATGCGGCACTGGCGGCGTCGCGGCGGGTGGTGATCGCGGCCGCGCTCTTCGCCCTCGCCGGCGCCGCTCTGCTGTTGGCGCTGCCGGCGATGGGGATAGCTCCATCGCAAGCCCCGGACCGCGACGCCCTGCTCGCCGCGCTCGGCATCGGCGCGGCCGCGCTCTATGCGACCGCCTTGGCGCTGGGGGCGGAAGCCATGGCGCGGATCGGCGTCCGCCTGCGCAACGCCGAGGAGGCGCGCTACCGGCTGCTCGCGCGCAACATGACCGACGTCATTGCCCGTCACGGCCGCAACGGCGCGGTGCTGTTCATCTCGCCGGCGGCCGAGACCCTGTTCGGCGCAAGTGCGCGCGACCTGCGCGGGCACGGGCTGTTCGACCGGGTCCACGTGGCCGACCGGCCGGCCTATCTCACCGCCTTGTCGGACGCCGCCGCCATGTGCGCCAACCGCTCGGTTGAATTTCGCGTGCGCCGCGCGGCGCCGGCCGCGGATCCCCGCCGCGATCCGCATTTCGTCTGGGTGGAGATGCGTTGCCGCCCGCTGGCCCGCGAGGCCGGCGAGCCTGCCGACGGCGACGACCGGCAGGTGGTCTCCGTCATGCGCGACGTGACCGAGCGCAAGCTGCAGGAGCAGGCGCTCGAGGAGGCGCGTGCCGAGGCGGAGCGGGCGAACGCGGCAAAGAGCCGCTTCCTCGCCACCATGAGCCACGAGCTGCGCACGCCGCTCAACGCCATCATCGGCTTCTCCGCCATGCTGGCGAACGAGCAGGCGATGAACGTCGACCCGTCGCGCCGGGCCGACTACGCGCAGATGATCAACGAGTCGGGAACCCATCTGCTGGCGGTGGTGAACGGCATCCTCGACATGTCGAGGATCGAGGCCGGCAGTTTCGCGGTGACGCCGGAGCCGTTCGCGCTGGCCCCCGCGGTGGAAACCTGCTGCGACCTCATGGCGCTGCGCGCGCGCGAAGGCGGCATCGATCTCCTGGTGCGGCTGCCGGCCGACCTGCCCGAGGCCCTCGCCGACCGGCGCGCGGTCAAGCAGATCCTGCTCAACCTCCTCTCCAACGCGATGAAGTTCACCGACAGCGGCGGACGCATCACGGTGAGCGCGTCGGTCGAGGGCGATCGCATCGCCCTGTCGATTGCCGACACCGGCATCGGCATCGGCGAAGCCGACCTGCCGCGCCTGGGCGATCCGTTCTTCCAGGTTGAGGGCGCCTACGACCGGCCGCGCGACGGCGCCGGGCTCGGCCTCTCCATCGTCAAGGGCCTGCTCGACCTGCAGGACGGCAGCATGCAGATCGCGAGCCGGCTGGGCGAAGGCACCTGCATCACCGTCCGCCTTCCGGTCGCGCGCGAGCTTCGCCGGATCGACGGCGATCGGGCGAAGCCCGGGCACTCCGTCGCCGAAACGCACCCCTCCAACATCAGGATGAAGAAGCGTGCCTGACCACCGAGCCTATCGCGCGATCGCGGTCGATCGCGATCATCTGTTCGAGGAGGAACGCTCCGTCCTGCGCGCGGCCTTGGCGCGCGCGCTCGGGCAGCACCCGCGCGACTCCATCGGGCTTGCCGTTGCGCTCGCCGCCATGGCGGCGATCCTCGTCAACGCGCTCTACCTGCAGCCGGGTCCGCATCCGGCTCCGATCTTCAAGATCAAGCCGCGCCCCGTCGCCGCGAGCGAGCCTGCCCCGGTCGCAATCCCGATCCCGCGGCCGCGTCCGTCCGATGCCCCGGCGGCGAAAGCCGAGGCACCCGCGCCGCGGCCGCGCGCGGAGATCGTCGCCGACATCCAGCGCGAGCTTGCCAAGCGCGATTTCTATGACGGGCCGGCCGACGGCATCAGCGGCCCCAAGACCGATGCGGCGATCCGCGACTTCGCCCAAGGTGCGGGGCTCAAAGCCGGCGAGCCGACCGAGGAACTGCTGCGCATGATCGCGCGCTCGCCGGTCAAGGCGCCGGCGCGAGGCACTACGGCGCCGTCCCGCGTCGATCCGATCGCCGAGCTGATCGCCCCTTCGCCGAAGCGGGTGCTCGCGGTGCAGCGCGCGCTCGCCGACTACGGTTATGGGCAGGTCAAGCCGACCGGGACGTTCGGTCCGGAAACCCAGGCGGCGATCGAGAAATTCGAGCGCGAACGCAAGCTGCCGATCACCGGACAGATTTCCGAACGGCTCATGCGCGAGCTCGCCGCGTTGACCGGACAGCCGCTCGAATAGGGTGCCATTGGCCGTTCGCCGCACGGCAAGCGGCCGGCCCCGGATTCATGCTACGCATTCGCGCGAAACGAACACCACAGCGCGAGAGCGATGCGCCTCAAATCGGGCATCTGGGTTTCCGCCTACCTGCGCCGCCGCCATATCGAAGGCACGTTCGCGGTGGTGCGCCGGCGCGGCGCCGAGGAGGCGGGCGCCATCTTCATCAAGATCGATCGGCTCGACGGGACGGCGGAGCTTTACGGCCCGGCCCCGCAGGCGGCGTTCGATGAATCGCGCCCGGTCGATCGAGCGTTTTACTCCTGTTTCAAGCAGCAGCCGGTGCCGGAGGCCGAGGCCGAGGCCTATCTCAAACGCCAGATTCGTTTCGACTCGGATCTGTGGATCGTCGAGGTCGAGGATCGCACCGGGCGCCACATGCTCGATCACGTGGTGCCGTGACGTCGTGCCGGCAGGCCACCTTCGCGGCGGGCGGGCTGGACCGGGGGCGCAAGCCCGCGGCGCGCTGAATCCGTTCCGGCGCGGCGTCCGCTCTCCGCTTCGTCGTCCCACAGGGCCGGCTGGTGCGCCGGGCGTAACGGCATGCCGCCGCGCAGGCTTGCAACCACGCGCAACGCCGCGGTCGGCGTGATCTCGAGATAGAGCTTGGCGAGATCGAACACGCGCGGCACGGATTGCCCGATTGCCGGATTGACGAACAGCAGGATGCGGAGCAGCACCTCGGAGGGGATGCCGAGTACCCTCGCGGCCACCAGTAGCGGCTCGCCCGACTGATCCTCAACGATGCGCCGCGCGGTGTCCATGCTGACGCCGAGCGTGCGTTCGATCTCGCGCACGAGCTCCTCCGACCGGCGCGCGAGCGCCGCCGCTTCGAGGCGCTGGACTGCGTCGGCCGGCGGCCCCGGTTGCGGCTCCGGCCTCTCTTCGTTGGCATCGAGATTGGCAAGGATCGCGCGGCGCTCTTCGCTGCTTGCCGCGAAGAACAGCTCGCCGACGCCGGCCGCGGCGGCTGCCTGTTCCGGGGCCGGCCCGATGCGCCGCCAATTGGACGAGCGCGGCAGCGATGCGGCCGCCCGGTGCGGCGCGGGCGATCGGTAGGACGGCGCGGCGGGGCTCGCCGGCTGGCGCGCCTCGCGGGCGGCGATGGCAGCGGCGTGGCGCGGACCGCATTCCTCGATGATCGCGATCAGCTCGGGCGCGGTCAGGCAGGCCGAGTTGCGCAGGATGGGCTCGGCGACCTCGATCGCATCGCGCGCGAGCCGGCGCACCACCGGCCGCGGTGCCGCTGCATAGGCGGCGAGCTTGTGCGCGACGATGGCGCGCGTCGGCGCCTCCACCGCATCGATGAGCCGCAGCACCAGCTCGGTATAGTGACGTTCCTCTTCGACCGTGTGCGCCGGTTTCTGGATGTAGAGATCCGTGAGGACGCGGACCAGCGTCGGCCGCGTGTCGACGCCGTTGCGGCGCGCGAGGTCGTCGAGCCCTTCGAGGTTGGGAAAGCTCGACGACGTCACCGCAATTGCCTCGCTGGTCCGGAAGGACGATGC
>WNEY01001448.1_pt1 | contig 22370 bp, 24 predicted proteins | sample 5400531 | NCBI WGS metagenome assembly WNEY01 (sample SAMN13153338, study PRJNA577476) | soil metagenome | isolation source: 200 cm saprolite under Douglas fir tree site 1 | place: USA:California | collected 2015-04-18
GAAGTAGCGATGATCCGGGTCTTCGATGACGGCACCCACGACAACGTCCATCTCGCGCGAGAGGCTACGCAGCTCATCCATCACAGCGCCCTCCAGCGGAATCGCGCTCTCCGCCACCAGGTCTTTGAGGAAATATCCGGTCAGGCTGAGCTCGGGAAAGACGAGCAAGTCGACGCCCGCATCGCCCGCCTGTTGCACCCACTGTCGATGACGCTCGAGGTTCCGGGCTCGGTCGCCCAGGGCCGGGTCGATCTGCGCCAGGCCGACCATGAGCCGGCCATCCTGCTTCACGCTCCCGCCCCGCGTGTGTCAGGGTGGCGGGATTTCCCGCCTGTGTCGGGGTTGCTGGACCGCGTGACGCCCCTGCCGCGGGCCAACCACTGGGCGATGGTCGGCGCCATGTCCTGACAATTCCCGAGGTGCACCGCCGCGCGGGGCAGAGCATCGAGGAAGGCGCCGCCGTAGGTCCGGTTCGCAATCCGGTGGTCCATCAGGACCACGGCCCCGCGATCGCTCTGGCGCCGGATCAGCCGGCCGAAGCCCTGCTTGAGGCGCAAGACGGCCTCTGGCAGCGCCAGCTGCCCAAAGGGGTCGGCGAGGGTGGCGCTCCGCGCCAGCTGCAACGGATCGCTCGGAACTCTGAAGGGCAGCCGGACGATCACCACGCAGGAGAGGGCATCGCCGGGAACGTCGATCCCTTCCCAGAAGCTGCTGCTCCCTAGCAGAATGCTGCGCGGATCGTCCTGGAATTGCGCCAGCAGCTGGCGGCGTGTGCCGTCCAGGTTCTGCGCGAGCACGGTCAGATCGCCGCGCGAGGTGCGTAACCGCAGCCTTTCCGCAACATCCCGCAGCTGTTGATGTGACGTGAACAGCACCAGAGTTCGGCCGTCGATCGCTTCGGCGATCTCACCAACGACGCTCGTCACCTGGTCGAGGAAGGCAACGTCACTGAGATCCTTGAGGTCGGTCGGCAGGCAGAGCAGCGCTTGCGATAGGTAGTCGAAGGGTGAGGCCAGCACCATCTCGTGGGTGCTCAGTGCCTCGAGCCCGACACCGCGTTTGAAGTACTCGAAGGAATCGGCCACCGCGAGCGTGGCCGAGGTGAAGACCACCGTTTCTTTGCCGGCGAAGGCTCGCGCCTGTAGCTCCCGGCCGGCCGTGGTCGGGGCCGCCTGGACCAGCGGCCGGCCGGAACGACGTTCGCTTCGGAGCCAGTAGAGGCGGTCGGGCCGCGGCTGCAGCAGGGCTTGACGGATGAGGTCCACCCGTCCCTGGAGCTGGGTCGCAAAGAGGTCCAGCTCCCGCTGGGCGTAAGGGTTGCTCTCCGGCGGCAACTGGGCGGCGGCATCATCGAGGGCGCGACGAAGCCGCATCGCCTGGTCGGCGAGCTTGCCCGCCAGCCCGGCGAGCGGCACGATCTCCGACGAGGCCCGAAGAAGTGGGTCGAGGATGACGGCCTCCTCTCGCGACGGCCGCACGGGGATCTCCGGCTGTCGGTGCAGCACGATGGCTCGGGCCTCCTGGAAGAAATCGGTGACGGCCTGCTTCGCCTCAGCGGCCGCCGTGCGCACGGCGTCGCCTGGCGGGCCGACCGCGGCGCGGAACCAGGTGAGGGCGCCGTCGATGCTCTCCAGCACCTCCTCCTCGCCCACCCGCTGGGTGAGCGCGTCGACCGCCGTTTCTTCGAGCTGGTGCGCCTCGTCCACCACCAGGTGCGTGTGCGGCGGTAAGACCGAGCCGCCGTTCAGTGCGTCGGCCAGCAGCAACGCGTGGTTGGTCACGATCAGGTCGGCGTCCTGCGCCCCCCGCCGGCTGTTCCAGTAGAAACACCGCTGGGTTTTGTAATTTTCGCAGTGTGCGGCCAGGCAATCATCCGCCGTCGACGCCGCCCGCAGCCAGAACAGCTCGTCGAATCCGTTGAGCTTGATCTCGGAGCGATCACCGTGGCGGGTCTGCGCCAGCCAGACCAGCATCCGCAGTTTGAACTTCACCTCGTCGTGGAACCAGCTGCCATCGGCGCGCCGGCTGGGCGCGTTGAGGTAGCGGTTCCAGCGCCGCAGGCTGACGTAGTTGGCGCGGCCCTTCAGCAGCGAGGCTTTGAAGTCGAAGGGCAGCCAGCTGCGCATGAAAGGAATGTCCTTCGAGAACAGCTGCTCCTGGAGGGTGATCGTGTTGGTTGCCACGACGACACGCTCACCGCTGGCGACCGCATGGTGAACCGCGGGCACCAGATACGCGAGTGACTTGCCGGTTCCCGGGCCGGCTTCGACGAGAAGGCGACCGCCGCGGGCGTATAGCTGGGCGATGGCGAGCGTCATCTGCAGCTGTGATTCGCGCAGCTCATAGTCGTCGAGCAGGCCTGCCATCGGACCATCGGGGCCGAGGAGGGCGCGGATCGTCTGCGGATCGGTCGAGGGCGTGTCGGGTCGTCCGGCACTGACCGGCGACACGGTCGCCGGTGGCAGGCTATCGACCCCGCTGGAACCGGCACCCCGCGCTTCCTTCAGGAAATAGTGGATCGGATGCGGCCAGCCGTCGGCCACCTCCACCATCCGGTCCAGCAGCTCTGCCGGGAAGCCGCGCCCAAACTGCCACAGGTAGCGAAAGAGCTGCCGCGCGGCGTCCGCGTCCGACAGTGCCCGATGGGGATGCGGGTGGCTCAGGCCGAGCTGGCGCGAAAGATGCGGCAGGCTGTGACTGGGCACGGCCGGCAGCATGATCCGTGACAGGTCGAGCGTGTCGAACAGCAGGTAGGCCGGCTCCGCGTCGCCGTCGACCAGGAACGACAGGTCGAAGCTGCCGCTATGCGCCACGACCCCACTCGTGCCGACGAAGTCGATCAGCTCCGCCAGCACGTGCTCCGGCTGGGGCGCGGCGGCCACGTCGGCATCGCGGATCCCGGTCAGTTCCTGTACCGCGCGGGGAATGCCGACTTCCGGCCGGACCAGTGATTGGAAGGTGGCGAGCACCTGGTCGCCCTGGAACCGAACCGCCCCAACCTCGATGATCCGATCGAGCCTGGGACTGAGGCCGGTGGTCTCGAGATCGAGAGCAACGAGCGTGCGATCCACTATCGCAATGCTCTCAAATCGAGCCACCGGTTACAGCAATTTCGCAGCAAGCTCCGCGAGATCTGACCTTTGGCCCTTGGTCAGAGTGACGTGGCCGGCCAGGGGGTTGTTCTTGAACTTCTCGATCGCATAGCAGAGCCCGTTGCTCCGGAAATCCAGGTAGGGATGGTCGATCTGGTTGGGGTCGCCGGTGAGGACGATCTTGGTACCCTCGCCGGCCCGCGACACGATCGTCTTGACCTCGTGCGGCGTGAGATTTTGTGCCTCGTCGACGATGATGAATTGCTGCGGGATGCTCCGGCCACGGATATAGGTCAGCGCTTCCGCCTCGAAGAGCCCCTTGTCCTGGATGTGCCGAATCATGTCCGCCGCCATCTGCTCCTTGTAGATGCAGCCCATCAGGTACTCGAGGTTGTCGTAGATCGGCTGCATCCAGGGCCGCAGCTTCTCGTCCTTGTCACCGGGAAGGTAGCCGACGTCCTTGCCCATCGGGATCACCGGACGGGTGACCAGCAGCCGCCGGTACCTGTGCTGGTCGAGCACCTTGCTCAGCCCGGCCGCGAGTGCCAGCAGCGTCTTCCCGGTGCCGGCCTGGCCGGTCATGGTGACAAAAGGGATGCGGTCGTCGAGCAAGATGTCGAAGGCGAAGCGCTGCCCAAGGTTCTTCGGTTGAATCCCCCAGATTTCTTTTTTGATCGCGGCCAGCCCTACCACATGGCCGGCCGCCGCGTCGTAGCGGCCCAGCGCGCTCGACTTCGTGCCGTTCACCGACTTGAAGTGCACGAACTGATTGAAGTAGAGCTGGCCGTTCGACGGCTGGTAGACATTCGTCTTGGTGAAGGTCTCGATGTCTTCCGGTGGCACCGTCAGCGTCGTCATGCCGTCGTAGAGATCTTCTTCCTTGAGCACCATCTTGTCGGTCTCGTAGTCCTGCGCCTGGAGGTTGAGGGCATCGGCCTTCACCCGGACGTTGATGTCTTTGCTGACCAGGATGACGGGCGTGCCGTTGCTCTCGGCCTGCAGCTGCAGCGTCAGGGCGATGACCTGGTTGTCGGGCTTGCGAGGATCGAGGTCATCCGGGAGCTGTGCGGTACTTTCGTGGGTCAGCTCGACGCGCAGGGTGCCACCGTACTTGAGGGCGACCCCCTCGGACAGCTTTCCCTTGGCGCGAAGCTCATCGAAATAGTGGGCGATCAGGCGGGCGTGGCGCCCGACCTCGTCCTGCCGGCGCTTCTGGCCGTCGACCTCCTCGATCACGGTCAGGGGGATCACGATCTCGTTGTCCTCGAAGGAGTAGATCGCGTTCGGATCATGCAGCAGGACGTTCGTGTCGAGCACGTAGATCTTCTTCATACGGAACGCCTCAAAGGCTCGTCTGGCACGGAGTATTCCCCCTGATATTCCAACGGCAGCAGCTGGGCGATCTTTGTCATCAGGTAGTCCGCGCTCTGCTGATGATCCATCGGGCTGCCATCCCGATTACGCTCTGGTAGCTGGAACGGCTCGCCAAATGTCATCGCCACCCCCGCCCGCCTCGGGATCCGGCTGTGCCGACCGAGGACGTTCTGCGTCCCCGTGATGGCGATCGGCACCAACGGCGCGCCTGAGCGGCGCGCCACGAAGCCGGCGCCAGGCTCGGCCCGCAGCAGGCGGGCGTTCTCCGATCGGTGGCCTTCAGGGAAGAGCACGACGGCCGATCCTTCTTTCAACAGACCGAAGGCTCGGCGCAGCGCCGTGCGGTCAGGCGAGTGCCGCACGACAGGAAAGGCGTGGTAGCCGCGCATCAACCAGGCCCAACCGCCTTTGAACAGCTCCGCCTTCGCCATGAACCAGACCGGCCGGGGGGTCCAGGCGCCGATGATGGCCGGATCGACGGCGCCCACGTGGTTCGACACCATCAAGAGTGGGCCGGAGCGCGGCACGTTCGCTGTGCCGCGAAGGTGGAATTTTGATCCCAGAAGAATGCGGGTTAGGAGCCGTGCAAGACCAGTAAGGAAGGAATAGCTCAAGATCAGTGCTTCGGCAGCCGGGCCATCACTTCGTCAAACACCTGACCGACCGACTTGCCCTCAGTCGCGACGATTATAGCATCGGTTGCCGGCCGTAACGGCGCAATTTCTCGCTCCTGGTCGGCGCGGTCGCGAGCGTCGATTTCCTGTTCCAGCACCGCATCCGGGGTCGCGCTACCGCGCGCTTGATCCAACTCGCGGCGGCGCCGGGCGACTCGCTCCGCCGCCGGCGCGGTGAAGAAGAATTTCACGTCCGCGTCGGGAAAGATGACGGTTCCGATGTCGCGGCCCAGAATCACGGCGTCGCCCGGTGCCGAGCGCCGCTGCGGTTCGATCAACAGCCGGCGCACGTCGGGGATCCCCGAAATGCGCGAGAGCTCGGCCGCAATCGCCGGATCGTGCGCCTCGCGGCTGATGTCCCGGCCATCGATCGAGAGCAGTGGTCCGGTACGGCCCGCCGACGGCGAGGTGTTGATCTCGATCCGCAGCCCACCCAGCATCCGGGTCAGTCCGCTCACGTCGTCGGGGGCGATGCGGCGGCGGCGCGCTTCCACCGTGACGGCGCGATAGAACAGGCCGGTGTCGACCACCTCGAAGCCCAGTGCGTCGGCCACCATGCGCCCGATGGTCGTCTTTCCCGACCCGGCTGGACCGTCGATCGCGATGATCACGCTAGAGACCCGCCGCGGCCTTCAAGCGGGCCACCTCGTCGGACCGAAGTGGGCGAACGCCGCCCTCGGCAAGGTCGCCAAGCTGAAGCCCATCGATGCGCACTCGCTGCAAATCGAGCACGGGATGACCCAGTGCCTGCCAGAGCCGGCGCACTTCGCGCTTGCGGCCCTCCCGCAGCACGATCGACAGCCGGGCGTCGTCGCCTTCGCCGTCGAGTACCCGGACCTCCGCCGGCTCGAATCGCTCGCCTCGCACGACCATCCCCTCCGAGAGCCGCCGCAACGCGTCTTCACCCGGCCGGCCCTTGACCACGACCCGGTATTCCTTTTCGACATGGTAGCGGGGGTGCATCAGGCGTCCCGCCAGCTCGCCGTCGTCGGTCAACAACACCAACCCCCGGCTGTCGAGATCGAGCCGGCCAACCGGAAAGACGCGCGGCCGTCCGGCCGGCAGGCTGTCCACCACGGTCTGCCGGCCGCGCTCGTCGCCGACACTGGTCAACATGCCGACCGGCTTGTTCATCATCAGGTAGGTCGACTCCGAAACCGGTTCGACCGGCCTGCCGTCGACGGTCACCCGGTCGATCCCCGGGGTGACCTGCTGGCCGGCAATGGCCGGCGTGCCGTTCACCGAAACCTGTCCTGACGCAATCAACTGGTCGGCCTTCCGCCGCGCCGCCACGCCGGCACGCGCTAGGAACTGATTGAGCCGGATTGCGGTAGCGGTGGCAGCTCGTTCAGGCTGCTCAGTCCCAGGATCTGGAGGAACTTCATGGTGGTGCCGAAGAGACGAGGCGTGCCCGGCGCGTCGAGCCGGCCGGTCTCCTCGATCAGTCCCTTTTCTTCGAGGCTCTCCAGCACCGCCTCGCAGTTGACGCCGCGAATCTCCTCGATCCGCGCGCGCGTGAGCGGCTGCCGGTAGGCGATGATGGCGAGCGTCTCGTACGCCGCGGGGGAGAGGCGCGACGGGTACTCCGGGCGCAAAACGCGACGGACCACGTCGGCCTGTGCCGGGTCGGTCACCAGCTGCAGCTGGTCCTGATGACGTTGCAGAAAGAGGCCGCGGCCCGCCAGCGTGTCCGTCAGGGTGGCGGCGGCGGCTTCGATGTCCGGCAACGGCGACTGCAGGATGTCCTGGAGCTCGAGCACGGTGACCGCCCGGTTGAGGGTGAAGAGCACCGCCTCGAGGGCGGCGGCGAGTCCCGTCGTGTCCCGCACCTGCGTCGCACCGTCGATCGTGGAGCTCACTCTGTTTCCTTCCTCACCTGTCCGTGGACCGTGATCTCAGCGAACGCCGAGGCCTGCGCCACGCGGGCCTCACCGATTCTAATCAGCTCGAGGAGCGCCAGGAAGATGACCACGGCTTCCAGCCGCGTGCGCGCGTGCCGAAAAATGGCGCTGAAGTTGAGTTGTGCTTGACGCGCCAGCATCTGCCGGAGTTCCTCGAGCTTCTCGCCGAGCGAGACGTGCTCCATCTCCACGGTGACCTGCCCCGGCGGTGGCAACCGGTCGAGCACTTGCCGAAAGGCGCTGGCGAGCGCGTCGAGACTGACCTGCACCCGCGCCTGCGGGATCACGTCGGGCTCGAGCAGGCCGGCGAAGGTGAACCGCCCGCTGGCGTGCCGCCGCATCAGTGACTCGGCCAGCTCCTTGAAGCGCTTGTACTCTTCGAGGCGTCCCTTGATGGCGTCTTCCCACGCCTGGAGATCTTCCTCCTCCCCCACCGTCGCATCCGGCATCAGGCCGGCGGCCTTCAGCTGGACCAGCCGCGCGCCGATCACCAGGAATGCGGCCAGCCGATCCAGCGGTGGATGCGGTTGCTCGATGGCGCGAAGGTAGTCATCGGTGAGGCTGGCGAGCGAGATCGCCTTGAGATCGACTTCGGCCCGCTGCGCGAGGGAGAGCAGCAGCTCGATTGGTCCATCGAAGGCGGGCGTCCGCACGATGTAGACCGGATCGCGCTCGAGCTCGGCGGTCGTCTCCCGAGTCAATTCCGTCCATCCGCCCGCTGCAAGCGGCGGGTCACCTCGGATTCCGGATGCGCGGCATGATGCTCGGCCACAATCGCGGCGAGGTCGGCCGCGCCAGCGGCGCGCAGCCGTTCCGCACCGATCCGCGCATGATCGACGTAAGCGCGGTAGCGCTGGGCGAAGCCGGGACGAGCCGCGAGCATCGCATCGAACAGCCTGGGTGATAGCGCCTGGAGGAAGACCGACAGACTCCGGTCGATGACCGAGAAGCGCACGCCACCTTTTCCGACGTCATGCAGCAGGGCCGCCTGCTCCAGCAGTCTGGTCGGATCGCGCTCGATCCGCGTCACCGTCTCGAGGACGTCCAGGCCGTGCCGCTGGTCGTTGACCGGGAGCTCGCCAAACAGCGGCGTCAGCTCGGGCCCCAGGATTCGCTCGGCCTTCAACGACTCGTCGGGGCCGACGCGGGCTGACGCGTGCCGCCAGAACTGGCCGACGCGATGCAGGGCGCCGGCCATCCCTCAGTCCCCATCGATGAGCGGCAGTCCCCAGCGAAGCTTCTGCCGCAGGAGCTCGAAGAAGTTGCGACCACCGTCGAACTGGACCAGCTCGACCGCCAGCCCCGGCGCCGCGATCTGCACCTCTGCGCCGGGAGCGAGCTGTTCGTTTTGCTGACCGTCACACGTCAGGATGGACGGCGCATTCGGCACGCGAATCGTGACGCGTGCCCGCTCCGGTAGGACGACCGGACGGTTGAAAAGGCTGTGCGGATTCAGGGGCATGAACACCAGCGCCTGGACGTCTGGATGGACGATAGGTCCACCGAGTGAGAGGGCATACCCTGTCGAACCGGTGGGCGTCGACACGATGACGCCATCGGCGTCGAACTCGCCGGCCGGCTCCGAGTCGACGGACACCACGAGGCGGATGAGGTTGATGTCGACGCCTTTGTGCACGACGGCATCGTTGAGCGCGTGGAAAACGCGATCGCCGGAGCGAACCTCGAGCAGCGCCCGTCGTTGCAACTTGAAATCACCGGCGGCCCAGCGCTCGAGCGCCTTCCCTTCCTCGCCAAGTTGCACCTGGGTCAGAAAACCAAGGCGGCCGGCATTGATCCCGAGCACGGGGATCTTCGCCACGGCGGCCTGCTGGGCGGTCCACAGCAGCGTGCCGTCGCCGCCGACGCTGACGATCAACCGCGTGCCGTCGAGCTCGCTGTTTAGCACGCCCGGCCCGGGTGGTTCCTCGGCGGTGGCGCAGTAGGTCCAGACTCGGAACCCTCGTTGCTCGAGCAGCTTGCGCGCCTCAACAACGGGCTTGCCACCGATGTTGATGCGTGGATGGCAGACGATGCCAACCGCGTCAGCCACTTCGCCTCAAATGCAGAAAGAATTCGCGATTGCCCTTCGCGCCCAGGATCGGTGACGGGATCTCGGCGGCAATGTCGTACCCGCTCTCCTGCGCAAATTGCCGGAGCTCGCCGAGGACCTGCCCATGCTGGGCGGGGTCGCGCACGACGCCGCCCTTCCCCACCGCGCCCTTCCCGACCTCGAACTGCGGCTTGACCAGCGCCACAACGTCGCCCGGCGGGCTGAGCAGCTCGCGAACGCGCGGCAGCACCAGCCGCAAGGAGATGAAGGAGACGTCGATCACGGCCAGGTCCGCCGGAATTGGCAACCGATCGAGATGCCGGATGTTGACCCGCTCCAGCACGGTGACCCGAGGGTGCTGGCGCAGGCTCCAGGCCAGCTGCCCGTAGCCGACGTCGACGGCGATCACCCGTGCGGCGCCCCGTTGCAGCAAGAGGTCGGTAAAGCCTCCGGTCGACGCGCCGACGTCGAGGCAGACTCTTCCGGATGGATCGATGCCGAAGGCATCGAGCGCGCCCGCGAGCTTGTCGCCTCCCCGACTGACATAAGCTTTCGTGTGTTCCAGCTCGATGCTGACACCGGGGTCGACCATCTGGTCCGGCCGATCGGCCACTTCTCCCGCGACCCGAACCAGGCCGGCACGGACCATCGCCTGGGCGCGCTGCCTCGACGGCACGAGCCCCTGGGCGACGAGCGCCTGGTCCAGGCGGACGCGGCCCTCAACCATCAGCGCCATATTCCTAGCCCGACAATAACCCCGAGCACCGCTCCGGCGATCACTTCGATCGGCGTGTGACCGAGCAGCTCGCGCAGCCGTTCCTGGCGCAGGCCCTGGTGCGCGATGAAGAGGTCGTCGATCAGCCGATTCAGGATCATCGCCTGCTGACCGGCCGCCCGCCGGACGCCGGTGGCATCGTACATGACGACACTGGAGAAGATCAGGCAAACCGCGAAGAGCGGTGACTGGACCCCCTCCAGGCGGCCGATGATCGTGGTCAGCGAGACGACCAGCGCGCTGTGCGAGCTGGGCATCCCTCCGGCGGTCGCCAGCCGCCGCACGCTGAACCGGTGCAGCAGGACGGAATCGATGATCACCTTGGCAACCTGGGCGATCGCCCAGGCGATGAGGGGGACAACGAAATACGGGTTTCGGAGAAGCGTCACGGACCCGGTGGACGCTCGCCGGCCGGCGCCAGCTCTTTCAATCGCCGCTCGGCGTCATCAAGCAGCGCGGCACAGCGCCGTGCCAGCGCCAGGCCGCGCTCGAAGGTGCGCACCGACTCGGCGAGGTCCTCCTGTTCCTTCCCGAGCTGCGCAACCGTGCGTTCCAGCTCGGCGGCGGCCGTCTCGTAATCCATCTGATCGACCTCAGCCATTTCCCTCGCCCTTTGCAGTGGGATGGTGGCGGATCTCAGCGTCGGCGGCGATCCGGCCCAGAATCCCGTTGACGAACTTGCCCGAGTCGGGGCCGCCGAAGGTCTTGGCCAGCTCGATCGACTCGTTGATGGCCGCCTTGAGCGGAACGCTGGGCAGGTAGAGAATCTCGAAGCTGGCGATCCGCAGCAGAGTGCGCTCCACCTTGGCCATTTGATCGAGACCCCAGTTACTCGAGGCCTCCGTGAGCTGAGCATCGATCTCCGCCTGGTGGTCGCGCACGCCCTGGATCAGGGTCCGAGCGAAATCCGCCACCTCGGCATCGGCGCGCGACTCCGCGACGTGGTACTGGAGCGACCGTTCCGCATCGCCGCCGTCGTTCTCGAGCTCGAACAGCACCTTGAGCGCGAGCTCGCGGGCCAGGTGGCGGCGTCCCACTACTGCCGCACGGAAGGCCGCCTACGCGTCCTCGGGGAACCTCACGTCCCCGACGAAGACGTTGACCTGGCGGACTTCGAGACCGAGCATCTTGTCAATCGCATCCGCCACCTGCCGTTGCACCTCAGCCGCCACCGTCGGGACGTGGGCGGAGTAATCGACGATCACGAACAGCTCGAGATTCAGCGCCTCATTGCCGAGATCGACCCGCACTCCCTTGTGCGAGCTGCCGACGGGCAGGACGCGGTGGCCGTCTCGAGCCTTGGCCTGGTACATGCCGACGATGCCCTGCACCTGGCACGCGGTCAGCGAGGCGATGTGGGCGATGACCTCGTTGGCCACCTTGACGGAGCCGAGGGGACGGTCCGGCATGGGCACTTAAACCCGCTCCACGTAGGCGCCGGTGCGGGTATCGACCCGGATGACGTCGCCTTCGTTGACAAAGAAGGGCACGTTCAGGATCAACCCGGTCTCCACCGTCGCCGGCTTGCCGCCGCCGGCTGCCGTGTCGCCCTTGAACCCGGGCGAGGTCTGCGTGACCTTGAGATCGACGGTGGTGGGCAGCTCGACCCCCAGAGGCCGGCCCTCATACATCAACACGTCGAGCGAAGAGCTCTCCTTCAGGTATTTCAAGGTGTCGCCCAGCTGGTCGTCGCCAAGCGGGAGCTGATCGTAGCTCGCGAGGTCCATGAAAAAGTGGCGGTCACCGTCGCTGTAAAGGTACTGCATGGGCACCTTTTCAATTCGTGCGCGGGCAAAGCGATCCTTATCCCGGAACTTCTGGTCGATGATTGACCCACTCCGGACATTGCGCAGCTTGGTGCGGAAAAAGGTATCGCCGCGGGCGTTCTGACCTTGCTGGAACTCGAGGACGACCCAGAGCTCGCCCTCCCATTCGATCGTCATGCCGTTCCTGAAATCACTCGGGTTGACCATACCGGCTTGCGATTGTACCCCCCTAAGGGTTCGCTGAACCCCCCTGGCGGCGGCGCGCCTCGATCTGACCGAAGATCGCGTTGCGAAGCTGCTGCGGGTGCGGGACGGTGCTGAGCATCTCGGCGCCCTCCCGTCCGGCGGACTCGAGCTCGATGTCCCCGAAGCCCCAGGTCCGGCCCCAGAGCCCCTGGAAAGTAGTGAGGTCCTGGATCCGGTCGATGGCGATCGACCGGGAGAACTTGGAGACGATCCCCTCGTTGAGGATCACGCGCTGGTCGGTGAGGACGTACTCGTGGGCCCGCCAGCCCCAGTAATAGAGGTTGATGACGCCCAGCCCGACCAGGACCACGCCGAGCATCAGCAAGAGGCGCAGCTCGCCCGAGATCGGGATCAGCGCCAGGATCACCAGCGCAACCGCCACCGCCAGGACGGTGGTCGCAATCGGGCGCAGCAGGACGACCCAGTGTCGGCATGAGCTGGCCAGGATCCGCTCGCCGGGAAGCAGGTCGCGGGCGTTCATGGGGCCTGGTTGTAGAGGACGAACAGCGTCCCGATGACGAGGAACGGTCCGTAGGGGACAGCGTCCTTGAAGCTCCGGATCCTGGTGATGAGCAGAATTATCGCCACAAAGCCGCCCAGGAAGACACCGTCGAGCAGGGCGTGGGGCATCCGCAGGTTCGAAAGCCCGGTCGCCAGCCCGATGAACACCGCCAGCTTGACATCACCGAAGCCGAATGCCTCGGCCCCAAAGATCAGCTGGCCGCCGAAATAGAGCAGCAAGAAAATGCCCCCGGCGATCAGACCCGCCACGGGCGCCGTTCGCCAGTCGGGCCATGGCCATGTCAGCGCGGGCGTCCAGGGCGTGACGAAGGCGAGCGCAAAGGCGATCGCCCAAGCCGGGAACATCACGAAGTCGAGGATGTAGCGGGTCTTGAGGTCGAACGCCAGCACCTGCACCAGCACGGCAACGTAGACGGAGTCGATGAAGAGCAGCGGCTGGACACCCAACTTGAGCACGAACAGGACGAAGAGCGCGGCAGCGAGCGCCGGCATCAGCAGCGACTCGAGGACCGACTGGTTGAACTCGATCTCCTCGATTCGAGCCAGCCAGCGCGAGAGGTAGTTCAGGGCGACACCCGCCACGGCGCCGCCAAGCGCCCAGGCCAGCGCGAAGAGCAGGCGGCTCACGAGTTGAGGCGCCCCACCACCGCGCGTTCGAGAGCCGCTCGCATGGCGGCCTCCGGTGGCGCCTGGCCCGTCCAGATCTCGAACGCGGCGAGCCCCTGGAAGAGCAACATTGTCAACCCGTTGATCGCCCGGGCACCCTGGTCCCGCGCCCCGCGAAGCAAGGGGGTCACCGGGGGCTGGTAGATCAGGTCGAAGATGAATTGGCCCGGCGTGATCCAGTCAACCGGGAAGAGCACAGACTGGCCGTCACTCCCAACCGGTGTGGCATTGACGAGCAGCTCGGCCTTCCGAACCAGGAGCGACAGGGACCCCAGCGGTGCCGGCCCGCCGCTCGTAACGTCTAGGTCACGGCAGACCGCCCGGGCCTCATCGAGGTCGGGGCTCGAGACCCAGATCCTGGTGGCCGTCTCGCGCAGCACGTCGACCGAGGCGCGGGCGGCGCCACCGGCCCCGAGCACCAGCACGGAGCGTCCCTTCGCCTGAAAGCCGGCGTCTTCGAGCGCCTGCGCGAAGCCCGAACGATCGGTGTTCCAGCCAATCAGGGCGCCGGCGCGATGGCTGATGGTATTGACGGCTTTGATGACCTGCGCTTCTGGGCCCAGTCCATCGAGCAGCCGGCTGGCCGCGACCGTGTGGGGCATGCTGACGGCGGCTCCTAACACGCCGCGGTCGGCGCGGATGCGGGCGAGGGCGGCGGGGAGCTCGGCCGCCGTAACCGTTCGAACCTCGCAGCTGGCCTCGATCCCCGCCGCGGCAAATCCCGCGTTGAAGAGGCTGACGGCCGGTTCGCCGTCGCCCTCCCTGCCGAGCAGCAGCAGCCGGGCCTTGCCCTTACTGGAGGCCGTACTGCTTGAGGAGCTGGGCGAACTCTTCGTTGGTCTTGGCGTAGTGGTTGTGACCCTGGGGGTCGGAGAGGTAGAAGAAGTACCCGGTGTTCGCGGGTTGGAGCGCGGCATCGATGGCTTTGATGCCCGGGTTTGCGATGGGTCCAGGTGGGAGTCCCGTATGTAGATAGGTGTTGTAAGGGGACTGAATCATGCGGTCTTCTTTGGTCACGGATGACTGCCAGATGCCTTTGGCGTAGAGCACGGTGGCGTCGATCTGGAGCGGCCAGCCGGCCCCCAGTCGGTTGTAGATCACGCTGGCCACCAGCGGCCGGTCGTCCTGGAAGCGTGCCTCGCGTTCGATCATGGACGCGATCGTCACGATCTGCAGGGCATTGAGCTTGCGCTGTGCCGCCTGGCTCTTTCGCGTGTCGTCCCAGTGCTTCTTGAAGTTGTCGAGCTGCAGCGTGATCAGATCCTTCGCGGTCCCGTTCCGCGGCACGAGGTAGGTATCCGGAAAGAGGAAGCCTTCCAGCGACGCGCCGGGCGGCAGGTCCTTGAGAAAGTCGTAGTTGAACTGGCCCTGGACGGCCAGCGCCATGTAATCGCTTCCCTTGATGATGCCGCCCTTGTCCAGCGCCGCCGCCGCCTTCTTGATCGTGTATCCCTCGGGAATCGTCACGAAGACTTCCTCCGGGATGGCGGTCTGCAGGGCGGTCAGGATCTGGATCATGTTGAGGTTCCGGCTCAATTCGTAGGCGCCGGCCTGGACGTTGCGGTCCAGGTGCTTGTAGCGCGCATACAGGTCGAAGACGGTCACCGAATCGATCAGGCCGGTCCGGTGCAGCGTGTCGGCGACCTCATGAAAGGTCGCCCCCGGCGGCACGACGAAGCGCACCTTGGAGTTGCCAGGATTCGCCGGCTGATGAAGCTGGTGGTCCACCCAGTTGTATCCGAGGACGGCCGGTATGCCCAATGCCGCCGGCAAGAGGAAGAGGATGACAATGAACCATTGCACGCAGCCGAGGGCACGGCTGCGCTTGCGCGGCGCCGAGGCGCCCATGGTCGACCGCTTCGGATCAGTCAGCGTTCGGGACCGCCGTCGTCATCGAGCTCGTCGTCCTCTTCGAATTCCTCGAGCTGCTCGACCACCCGGTCGTGCTCGTCGTCGTCCAGCGTCACCAGCGACTCTCCCTCGCGGCGAAGGATCAGCACGCGGTCCTCGTCGGCCTCCGCCTGCAGGACGTAGTAGGTTTCGCCTTCGATCTCCACGACGTCGTGGACGACGTAGCTCTCCTCTTCGCCGGTCTTCTCATTGACAAGCTCGATGGTTTGGACTTCCCCGTTCGCTTCCGGAATCTCTGGCATTCAGCCTCCTGGTGCCCGACCAGCCCGATAGTCAAGATATCCCTGCAACAATAGCGTGGCGGCCACACGATCGATCTCCTGGCGCCGTTTGCCGCGCCGTTTGCCCTGTTCGATCAGGTAGCGCTCGGCGGCTACGCTCGTGAGCCGTTCGTCCCAGTATGCTACCGGCCGCCCGGTTGCCTTCGCCACGTGTGCGCCGAATGCCTGCGCCTGCCGGGCCGCTGTATCGATACGGCCGTTCATCAGGCGCGGCAGCCCGACGACAATCAGTCCAACTTCGTGACGCTCCACCAGATCGGCGAGTGCCTTGAGATCCTCAGCCTCCGAGCGGCGTGCCAGCACGCTCAGTGGCTGGGCAATCGTCCCGGATGGATCGCTGAGCGCGAGGCCGAGCCGGACCGTGCCCGGATCGATCGCGAGGATCCTCACGGGCTCGCGCTGCTGCTGGAGACCTCCTGGATCTTGAGCGTGATGCGGGAGCTGAAGAAGGGCAGCCACGGCAGGCCGAATGGTGATTGGGTCACCCGGGCGTCGACCACGTTCGGGAGCGACTGGAGGAAAGCGCGCCCCTTGGTCGGGCTCATCCCCTTCAGATGCGAGCGGATCGCCGGTTCGAGGAAGATCGGCGTGTAGAAGCCCGATAGATGGCCGTTGAGCGTGACGTGGCCGTCGGCGGTAGCGTCCGTGGGCGGATCGTACTTGATGGTCGTTCCGTTGGTCGTCAACTGCGACCCCTGAGGGACCTTCCGCTGAAGGAACGCCTTGAGCATTTGCTGCACCGCCTTGTCGTCGAAGGCGACGCCGTCACCGGCGACCTTGATCGTGATGGTGAAACCGGGAACTTCCTCGCCGACCTTGTGGTCAGCCGTGGCGGTGGTCTGCACGCCACTTCCAACCAGCACGAGCTTTTGTCCCTGAGCTTTGCCGTTGAGTTGATCCGTCACCTGCGGCACGGCATCTTTCGCGTAGACGTCACGGATACTGTCGATGTCGGACTGCTGAATGATCGTCGCCGTTCGTGCATCAGCACCACCTGTGATGGCGTCCTTGTTGAAGACTGAGAGCAGACCATCCGGATTGCTGGAGGGGTCGATGTAGTTAATGGTGTCGCTCTCAGTATTGCTATTCAGGCCCGCTTGCACTGCGGCTACTGGAGCGTTGACTGACCCCTTGGAAACCAGGGTTGACTGAACCGTCACTGCCTTAATCGTCGCGTAATGCTTTCCGCTACCAGTGCTTACGTCTGTCCCTGAACGTATCGGAATGGAACAGACGAAGCCGTTACAGCTGGCCGTGAACGTCACCTGCCCGGTGGCCTTGACGGCATCGATCGGCTTCTGCCCGGTCGGCGTGCCGGGAAACGTCTGCGACTGACTCGCGTGAACCGCCTGGGTCGCGAAGTGGTCAGGTGACCCGGCCGCGGTGCCCGGTGCCCCCAGGAGGGTGATGTCTGCCTTGATCGGCGTCCCCTGAACCGACACGGTCGCCGTCGCCGTAGGGAGGTACAGGATGCCTACCAGTAACCCAGCACAGCAGCCCCGATCAGATACGGCCGGTAGCTTCCCAGGGGCGGCCCCGATGAGACAGGCTTCCCGGGGGACGGCGCCTGCCGTCTTGGTGCGCCCGAAATCACCGACGCTTCCCGCGGCCGGTCGAGCGTGGCGACACCGCGCTGGGGAGCAATCGCCTGGGCGCCCGCTGATGGGGTCGTCACCGCGACGGCAGGGGCGGCGGCGGCTGCGGCGGGGTCGCCGCCCAGTTCCGGGCTGTGCACCTCGGTGCCGCGGTCGTAGGCGGCCAGGCTTGGATATGCGGTAAAGCCGGCCTCCAGGGACATCGCCTGGAGCCGGGGATCGCTGCTGACCAGGTTGACCCGCTTGCCGTAGCTGTCGGCATAGCGCTTCAGGAGCCGGAAGCTCATGGCACTCTGGAGTGCCCGGGCACGCTCCGGGACGACGAAGGTGACCTCATCCTCGAGGCTGAGATCACGCAGGCGATCGACCAGGTCGGTGATCTCCTCGTCCGCTTCGACGTAGAGCAGCTTGGCCAGAGTCTTCACAGTTTTAGCACGTCGCAGCCTTTCATACCGGAAACGTCACTGATAGTCGAGTTGTTACGGTGTCAGGTTTTCTTAGCCGGCGCTCAGACTTTCATCGCCTTGAGCACCTTGCGCATCAGCCCGAAGAGGGGTGCCTGGTCCTCCGACTGCTGCTGGATGGCGTGGAAGGCCAGCCCCATCGGGGTGATGTCCTGCTGGTCGAGGAGGAGGCCCGTCGAGTCGTAAATCCCCCGGATATCGACCGGGCGCAGCACGTAAACGCTCGGGGTCCGGGCGAACGGCAGTTTGTCCCCCCAGGGGAAAGCGTTGAGCTGCTCCTTGACCTCCGGCAGGGCGCTGCCGCCGCCCGCCAGGTAGATGGCGGTGGGCAGGCGGTCGCCTTTCGCCATTTCCTGCAGGGTGATCGCCACCCCCTCCACCAGCACCTCGGCGTCCCGGGCCAGGACCGCGTGGACCTTCTCAGCCTGGTCGGGCGGGAGCTCGCCCTTGGAATGGCGCAGCTTGACCGCCTCGGCGTCGTTGAAGGAGATACCAAAGCGCGACGCGAGTTTCTTGGTGAAGACGCGCCCACCGAGTGGGAACATCCGGGTTCCCTCGATCCCGCCGTTGCGGATGAGCGCGATATCGGTGGTGCCGCCGCCGATGTCGATGAAGATCCCGCCGAAGTCGTAGACCTCGTCGGTGGCGGCACAACGCGCCATCGCATACGGCTCCGCGACCGTCGCGATCAGCTCGAGGTCAAGTTCCGAGGCGATCGTCTGCAGCGCACCGACGTGGGTCAGCGGCGCAAAGGTGTTGAAGACCGTGATCACCATCTGCTTGCCCTGAAAATCGATCGGGTTGTTGACCACGAAGCCGTCGATGCGAACGCTGGTGATGGCGGAGTTGATCAGCTTGACGTTTACGTCCGTAACCCCGAGCTCGATGCTCATCGAGTGGCCGGCCTCGCGAAGTGCGCGCTTCTGCACCAGCTGAAGGGTCTGCATCAGCTCGACCTCATTGATCTTGAGGTTCGGGTCCGCACGGGGCACCGTCACCGACGTGCTCAAGCCTTTGACCAGCTCGCCGGCGATCCCGATGACCGCCTGGCCTGGGATCGTATCGCACATGTCCTCGGCCTCTGACATCGCCCGGTCGCAGCTATCGATGATCCCCTGGATGTCAGAGGGAACGCCCGCCTGCATGTCCGCGAATTCCTGTCGCTGGCGCGAGGCGCCCAGCACCACGCCGTTGCGCCCTTCGCGCTTGACGACGAGCGCCTTGATGTATTCGGTCCCGATGTCGAGCGCCGTGTAGTAGTTCTCGTAGTCCGCGCCGCGCCGCAAGCGCTTGATGCGGTCCTTGAACTTGATCATGAGGAACCTCCCTCCCCCCTTGTGGGGGAGGGTCGGGGTGGGGGGTTCAAATGCTGGCGCACATAGTCCTGAACTGATTTGAACGCGTCGTCGACGCGTTTGGGATCGATGCCGCCGCCCTGGCCTGCCGCGCCACGGCCCCCGCCCTTCCCTCCCGCAACCTGGCGGAAGGCCTGGATCAGGTCGTTTGCCGGCAACCGCTCGGCCAGCGGGCTCGCGACCTTGACGGCAAAGTTGCGACCTCCGACGACGATCGCCACGCCGTTGCCATTGGCGCGGTTCAGCGCCTGATCGGCGAACACGAGCAGGTCCTTTTCCTCAGGGTCGACCCGTTGCAGCATCAACCGGACGCCGTCGACATCGGCCTCTTCGAGCTCAGTACTCCCGCCGGCCGCCAGCCGCTGCCGAAGGTTTGCGGTTTCTTTCTCGAGACGTTTGACCTCCGCCTGCAGGGCCGCGACACGGGCGGGCAGCTCCGAAGGCGCCGTTCTGAGCGCGTTGCCCAATTCGCGAAGCACACGTTCGTCGTTCCGAATCTGTTCCTCGGCCGCCGCGCCAGCCCGCATCTCGATTCGACGAACCCCGGCGCCAATGCTGCGGTCGCTGGAGATCAACGCGATGCCGATCTCACCACTCCGTTCGACGTGCGTGCCACCGCAGAGTTCCCGAGCCCAGTCGCCGAAAGAAACGACCCGAACCCGTTCGCCGTACTTCTCGTCGAACAGCGCGACCGCTCCGGTCGCGATCGCCTGGTCGAGCGGAAGTTCCTCGACGCGCCGCTCCAGGTCGGCGCGAATCTTCTCGTTAAGCAAACGGGAGACGCGGTCGACTTCATCCGCCGTCAAGGCGCGAGGGAAGCGGAAGTCGAAGGTCGCGTAGTCGGGCTGAACCGAGGAGCCGGCCTGAACGGCCTGCTCGCCCAGCACGTCCCTCAGGGCGCGGTGCAGCAGGTGCGTGGCCGAATGGTGCCGTGCTACCGCCTGACGGCGCTGGGCATCAACCGCCGCCCGGACTCGATCGCCGGGCTTCAGCCGGTCGGGCCGGACCTCGACTCGATGCCGGATCGCCTCACCCTGCGGCTGAACGTCGACGACGCGAACCTTCGTCCCCTTCCAGCTAAGCCAGCCGCTGTCGGCGGTCTGCCCGCCGCGCTCGGCGTAGAAGGGGGTCTCTGCGAGGAACACGTCGGCGCACTCCGGCTCGCCGGTGACCGGGAAAACGTCCGTGACGGTCGTTTCCGTCTCCAGCTGCTCGTAGCCGACGAACCGGCTGGCGCTTCCGGCCAACGGGGCAGTGAAGCCGCCGGTGGCCACCCGGCTTCGGTCGCGCTGGCTTTGCATCAGCGCGGCCACGGCCTCTAGATCCACCTCCACGCCTCGTTCCTTGGCCAGCTCCGCCGTGAGCTCGATCGGAAAGCCGAGGGTGTCATGCAGGTAGAACACTTCCTGGGGGTTAAGGGTTCCGCGCTCGAGCAAGGGTTGCAGGCGCTCCATCCCCTGCCGCAGGGCGACGCCGAACCGCTCCTCCTCCGACCGGACGACCTCGGCGATCCGGTCCACCTCCGTCCGGACCTCAGGGTAGACGGCACCCAGCAGTCGCGCCACCATCGGCACGCCCGATGACAGGTGGACCGCCGGACCGAGCCGGCGGGTATGGACCATGCCTCGCCGGATCAGGCGTCGAAGGACATACCCACGCCCGTCGTTCGCCGGCACGACCCCATCGGCCAGCAACATGGTGCTGCCCCGGGCATGGTCGGCCAGCACGCGGAACGAGACGTCGGTCTCCGGCTTGGCGCCGTAGGGCTTGCCCGCTTCTTCCGCAAAGTGCTGGATCAGTGGTTGGAATGAATCGGTGTCGAAAAGTGACCGCTTCTGGCTGACGACCGACGTGATCCGCTCGAGGCCCATGCCGGTGTCAATGCCTTTCTTGGCGAGCGGCATTCGTACGCCCGACTCGTCCCGGTTCCACGTGATGAAGACCAGGTTCCAGATCTCGAGAAAGCGATCGCAGTAATCGCAGTTCGGCCCGCAGTCCGGCCGCCCGCAGCCGTATTCCTCGCCCCAGTCGTAGTGGATCTCGGAGTCCGGCCCGCAGGGCCCGGTCGGACCCGCGGCCCAGAAGTTGTACTCGTCGCCAAAGCGCCGGATCCGTTCGGGCGGGATGCCGGTCTTCTTCCAGATCTCGAAGCTCTCGTCATCGTCGTTGTGAATGCCGGCCCAGAGCCGCCCCGTCTCGAGCTTGAGGTCTTTGGTCAAGAACTCGTACGCATAGGGAATCGCCTTCTCCTTGAAGTAATCGCCGAAGGAGAAGTTGCCCAGCATCTCAAAGAAGGTCAGGTGATGGCCGTCGTGGCCCACGACGTCGATGTCCGACGAGCGGAAGACCTTCTGACAGGTGGTCGCACGCGGATAGGGCGGCTTGGCCTGGCCCAAGAAGTATGGTTTGAACTGGACCATGCCGGCGCTGGTGAACAGCAGGGTAGGATCGCCGAACGGGATCAGGGAGGAGCTCGGTAACACCTTGTGGTCCCGCTCTTTGAAGAAGTTGAGAAAACGCTGGCGGATTTCCGCGCTCGTCATATCTGGCCTGCGCGCTCCGTCATTGTACTGAGTTCGAATCCTACCGACCCAGCCATCGCCTTCAACACGCCGGCATCGCGACCGGGCCCAGCTGAATACGGGGCGCACAGATACGGCCCGAAGGGTCAGGGCAAATTGACGAGCCGAGGTTGGCTGCCATTCCCGTCGGGCTGAGGCCGGCTCTACGTTATACCGGCATGGCCTGGCGCTGGCCCAGTCTTGCGGTTCTGGGCCTGCTCGCGTTTGCTTTACTCCTCGCGTCTCCCGTGGAGGCCGCCAGGCCATCGCCGTCGCCGACCGCCTCGCCGTCACCCACGGCCTCGGCGACCGCGAGCGCGAAACCGAAACCAACCCCGAAGCCACCGTCCCAATCATCGCCCAGCCCGACGGCCCTCCCAGCGCCGGGTACGTTGCCGGCGGGGAGCACCCGCACCAACCCGTTGCCGTCGTCGCCCACCGCCCCAGCGCTTATCACGGTAGATCCGTCCTCGATCGATCCGCAGCAGGAGAACAACCTCGCCATCTTTGGCCGCAACCTGTCACGCGACACAATCGTCCAGGCTGGGACGGTCGGGCTTCGAGTTGCCGATGCGCCTGATGCCTCGCACTTGATCGTTGTCGTGCCGGCGAGGGCACTGACCGACGGGATCTACAACATCGGGCTGACCAATCCTGACGGGCAATTTGACGACGCCATGGGTGCCCTGACAGCAGCACGCTCCTCGACTGCACCAGTGTTGCTGTTCTGGATCGGAGGTGCGCTGGTTGGGGGGTTCGTGTTGTTCCGCGTGCTTCGCTGGCTCCTCATCCCTTCCACCTCGTGATGTCGCCACCCATCGGTGCGGGACCTCGCCAGCGACTCGGGTTACGAGTTGTATAAGCCAACAGGCTTCGGCCTGCCGGCGGCCGCTGAGAGGATACTGAACGACCTGGCGAACCTGTGGCCGACCTCCGCCAGCAGAGTTGCCAAACCTGACCAATTGACCCAGCCATCGCCTTCGCGCGATCCTCTTGGCCTAGCGATTGCGCGGGTTCTTGCTCAGATTTCGACACGTTGAGTCCGGCGTCATGCCAACCGGACTGGCGGCTGCGGCGAGCTAGGCTTCGAGGAGCAGCCGGAAGGTGGACCCCCGCGCAGGCGCGCTCACCACTTCC